>Ga0157369_10003205_pt1 | contig 19514 bp, 13 predicted proteins | sample C25metaG_FD_113461 | JGI IMG/M metagenome (GOLD analysis project Ga0157369, IMG submission 113461) | Corn rhizosphere microbial communities from Kellogg Biological Station, Michigan, USA - C2-5 metaG | ecosystem: Host-associated > Plants > Roots > Rhizosphere > Soil | place: USA: Michigan... | reverse complement strand
CACAGCGCAGTGGTGAGCTGGCCCCTGCCGGTTCCACGCCTCCACAAAACTTTTGGCGCCAATCGGGAATTGGTAGTGGCTGTTCGTGTTCCCGATTCGGAGCACCTCGCCCGGCACCGACTCGCCCTGCGCCGCAATCAGTTTGAAGCCATGTTCCGCATCCTCCACAACCGATAGCAGCGTTACGCGCCCATGCTTCACGCTCATCTCAACCGACAGTCCTCTGCCTACCTTGCCGTGATACACGGCGAGCGGCCTGACCTTCGTCTTCGTTTCCGCGATCGCAATATGCCCCGGTCCGTCGTGCCCCATAAGAACATGATCGAGTTTCAGATCGAGCGCGTAGTATTCGGTGAACGAACCGCCCGCCCCAAACTCATCCATGATCTTCATCGCCAGTGCGTTCTTCACCTCGTACTCGCCCGCCACCGGAATACCCCGCGCCGTCAGCAGAGATGTGCCGAGAATGATGGAGCTGATCGTGTCTTCATTCGCAGGCACACCCGTGCCCATGTAGTAGTACGCCATCGATTGCAGATCGTGCTTGGCAACAAGCCGGTCAAGTGCCACGGAAGTTCGCGCTGCACGTTCCAGTTCGCCTTCGGAGCAATCCTGCTGCACTTCAAATTGTTTGCGGAAATCCGCAACCCTGGCACCGATCTCGCTCTCCGACACTTCCGCCCGCAAAGCGCTCAACTCGTCGACTTCAATCTGCTCGATGTGGCATCCGAATGTGATCGCCACCTGCGTCAGATCGGTAATGATGTCGAGCATCCCGCCGTAATAATGCCCCAGTAGGCCCAGCCTGTTTTCAGCCAGCGCCCTCTTCACCCGCGCCGCAGCTATCCACTCGTCAATCTCGGACCGCACAGCTTCGTCTCCGAGCACGCCCGTGACCTGGTGAAATGGAATTCCAGCGCGGCGCAGAACATTCGCAATCTCCGGCACGGGACAAGCCGAGCAAAAGGCCAGCCACTCCCCCGTCATGGCCGTCCTGTCCGGTAAGCGATTAAAGGCCGCATAGTCGATAGCAGCCTCAGGTTGAAGATTAAGTACGAGCACCGGAACGCGCGCTCTCTGCACCATGGGCAGCACGGTGCTCGAAAGCGCATACGTGGTCACGTAGACGATCAGCAGGTCGACATCTGCGCGACGGCAAGCGTGCCCAGCCTCGCGCCCCTTCTCAGGCGTATCCACCAGGCCAAGCATTTCAACGTGTACGCCAGTCTCTTCGAGTTGCCCGGCGATCTGCCGGACGTAGCCTTCCAGCCGCTCTTTCAGACCCGTGAACTGCGGCCAGTAAGCGTCCAGCCCGATACCGCACAAACCGACGCGCAGAGTTGTACCAGTCATACCAGCCACTCCCGTCCGACTCGTTGCCGCGTTCAGCTATCTCAACTTCAAGACGGTGACAGCGAACGGCGCCATCTTCAACTCTTCGCCATCTACTGTGGCAGCACGCGGCTCCTCATCACCGGTGGCCTCATCCACGGTCAGGGATGCTGCGCCATCCAACTCCGAAGCAAGCTTCAGCGTCTTCTCGGAATTGGCCTTATTCACCAGCAGAATCTTCTTCCCCTCGGGCGTAACAAAGCCCTGCACCATCACGTCTGAAGGTGAATCTTTCGACGGCTTCTCCGCAACCAGTTTGTCGCCCGGGTGGAAGTTGTCCTTGATCAACTTCAGAACCCAATAACGCGAGTTCGGCTTACCGTTGTTGTAATCGATCATCGACACGCTCGGAAACTGCGACGGATATCCCACCAGTTGCGATTCGCCGATCACGTCCACGCCGAGTTTCGAGAGTTGCACAAACAGAAATCCGTACAACGCCCCAGCGGCGTTCCAATAGCGATGCGGAATGTGGTCCGGCATTGCCTTCGATGCAGCGATCTCCACCCCATCCGTGGGCAGAATCACTCCCAGTTCATCTGTATCAACTTTCGTTTCCGGCGACAGCCGGTCGCGAATCGCCAGAATGTATCGAGTTGTAGCCAGGAACCCTTCAGCCTGGTTGAAAAACGTGTGCTGCCAGCCATCGAGCGACTCGTCCATTGCCGGACTCGCATAAAAATGAAACGAAATGTAATCGAGCGGTATTCCCTTCTTGTGGTTCTTCGGATTCAGGAAGTACTCGAAATACTTCGGATTGGCTCCCGGCGCCGCCAGCGCAAGACCCATAAACTTCGAATTGGGGCTTACTCGCCGGATCCCCTCCACAATCGCGTCGTATCTCTTTGTGTAGTCCTCAGGCGTGGTGGTGTGCTCGAAATCGATCTCATTGAGCACCTCCCAGTAGGGAAACGTGTAGTGATTTCCCGATTCGTGACGTTTGCCATTCTCATCGGTAAAACCGCCCTGCGTATACCAGCTCACCAGGCGGCCAAAGTAGTCTCCAAGCTCTTTGCCGCTCGGATCGCGTAACTCGGTACCTTTCGTGTAATCCCAGAACACCTGGTTCGGATCATCTGGATACTTGATCGGCTGATCCGTCTTGAACATCCATGCCGGAATCGTACTGAAATTGACAATCGTTGAGTGCCCCTCGGTCGCCGCCAGAAAATCCTTTGTCACGGGATCGATATAGGTAAAATCCCATGAGGTTTTCTCCTTCGTCGGCGGCTCCAGTTCGGCGACCGCAATCTTTGGATACGGCAGCCACGGAACGTAGCGGACGTAATCCGCGCCAAGCGCCTTCAGTGCCGCGAAGGAACCATCGTGAATCGGCGCGCCCGGGTTGAGCATGGGATTCGTAACTACTTGCAGTGTTGGCGTGGACTTGGAGACGATCACAGTTTTGTCCCAGTCAATGTCCACCTTCTGTTGCTGCGCATCCTGCGCTCGGACCGTTATCCCGGCCGCAATTGCGGAAACTACAAGCAGAAATAGACCCCAAGAACTCCTGAATCTCTGGCTCACACGAACCTCCGATAAGCAAACTACCGGCGAAACTACTTGATGGAGCCTTCTATTGGCAAATAATTCTCATTCCGAATTGCCTGGCCAGATCCAGGTGTGATCGTGAACGTAACGGATCACGAACCCTTTGCTGCCCACAGATTCTCGAACACGGGCGTGCCTTCGAACTCGCCCGGTTTTCACGGCCACACCCCCGAATGAATTCAAACGGGAATCTTTTTCTCTTCCGGATAGCTGAGGTTTCCTGCTAAAGTGCAAGGCGCACAGTTCTGCACATTTCTAGAGCTTCAAAAAACCTGCTGATTTCGCCCTGTTTCGACCCCGCAAGTCGCGATCCATACGCGAAAGGAGAATTATGATCCGCCAGATTATGAAGTTGGTTGCGTCTTCCCTCTTTGCAGCCGCCATTGTTGCGGGCGCCCAGGAGAAACCCGCCTCCGAGCCCTTGAAAAGCGGCTTCCAGAATCCACCTCAGAGCGCGCGCCCCCGCGTGTGGTGGCATTGGATGAACGGAAACATCAGCAAAGAAGGCATCAAGCTTGACCTCGATTGGATGCACCGCGTCGGTTTGGCCGGGTTCCAGAACTTCGATGCAGCACTTCAAACACCACAGGTCGTCGACCACCGCCTTGCATACATGACGCCCGAGTGGAAAGACGCCTTCAAGTACGCCATCACTCTGGGCCAGCAGTACGGAATGGAAATGGCCATCGCAGGCTCACCGGGTTGGAGTGAGAGCGGCGGCCCCTGGGTACCCGCCGCAGAGGGAATGAAAAAATACGTCTGGAGCGAAACGCCTGTCGAAGGTGGAAAGCCCTTCAACGGCGAACTCAAACATCCGCCAACCCGGACCGGCGCCTTCCAGAACATCAGCATCCATGACGAACTCGGAACGCCAGAGCAAAGCAAAATTCCCGAGTTCTATGCCGATGCAGCCGTCTTCGCGTACAAAAAACCTTCCAGCGACGTGTCCCTCGATAGGCTGAACGCGAAAATCACATCCAACGGTGATTCCCTCGATCCCGCGATGTTGTCTGACGGAGACCTCGAAAAAACAACGCCGGTCCCAATCCCCAAAGCCGGTGAGACCTCGTGGATTCAGTACGAATTTCCGCAACCGCAGTCCATCCGCTCCATTACGTTCGTGACGAAAAACCCTGGTTGGATCGAGCAACTGATCGCCCAAATGTCTGCTCCTGAAATGAACCTGGAGGCGAGCGATGATGGACAGAACTTCAAACAAGTAGCAAAACTCGAAACCACCGACGCGCCCGAGCACACCATCTCCTTCGCCCCCGTCACGGCAAAATATTTTCGTGTCACATTCAAGCGGACGCCTCCACCACCAATTCCCGAGTGGGCCGCTGGCATCGATCCGGCATCATTCGGATTCAGCAAGATGCCACCGCCACCGAAGGATTACGGCGTAGCCGAGATGGCGCTCCATTCCGGCGCGCGCGTGAATCATTTCGAAGAGAAGGCCGCCTTCGTTCCCGAAGACGACCTGTACAAGTTTGCTTCGCCTTCAGTTGACTCCCAGGATGCCATCGCAAAATCCGATGTTGTCGACCTCACTTCGAAAATGAGTGCGGACGGAAAGCTCGACTGGACCCCGCCCGCCGGTGACTGGGTTGTGGTCCGGCTTGGGTATTCCCTGCTCGGTATCACGAATCACCCAGCGACTCCGGAAGCTACCGGACTTGAGGTCGACAAGCTCGACCGTCGCTTCGTCAAAAATTACTTCGAGAAATATCTCGATAGCTACAAGGAGACCGTTGGTCCGGAACTGATTGGCCCCAAAGGCATCCACTACGTAATCAACGACAGCTGGGAAGCCGGTTCACAGAACTGGACAGACAACATGATCGCCCAGTTCAAGAAACTGCGCGGTTACGACCCGGTCCCTTGGCTTCCGGTGCTTACCGGACAGGTAGTCGAGAGCTCCGAAGCCAGCGATCGCTTCCTGTGGGATTTCCGCACGACCAGCGCCGACCTCACCTCCACCGAGCACTATGGCCAGCTGGAAGACACCCTTCACGAATGGAAAATGGCTCATTACGGCGAGTCACACGAAGGACGTCGCGCCTTTATCGCAGATGGCATGGAAGTAAAGAAGTACAACGAAGTTCCGATGAGCGCCATGTGGACGCAAACGCCAGGCGTGAACAAAGTGCAGTACGGCTACAACGCGGACGACCGCGAGTCTGCCTCAGTCGCTCATATCTATGGCCAGAACATCGCGGCCGCCGAATCCATGACCGCCGCCGCTGCTCCATGGGCCTGGTCTCCCGCAACGCTAAAGCCAACTGCTGACCAGGAATTCCTGAATGGCATCAACCGCTTCGTCATTCATGAGTCTGCACACCAGCCTCTCGTCGGCAAAGCTCCTGGCATGACACTCGGACCCTTCGGTCAATGGTTCAATCGCAACGAGACCTGGGCAGACCAGGCCGGCGCATGGGTCGACTATCTCGCCCGTACCAGTTACATGTTGCAGCAGGGAAAGTTCGGCGCAGACCTGATCTATTTCTACGGCGAAGACTCGAACCTCACGGCCATCTTTGACAAGAAATCTCCCGACGTTCCAGCCGGCTACGGTTTTGACTACGTCAACGCCGACGCCTTGATCAACGAATTGCACGCCGTCAACGGACGCATCGAGACAAAGTCCGGCATGAGCTATCGCCTCCTCGGACTCGATCCGTATAGCCAGCACATGTCGCTGCCCGTCCTCCGTGCGATTCACAAGCTTGTTGAAGATGGCGCCGTCGTTGCCGGTCCAAAGCCTGACGATGATCCGAGCAACTCCGACGACCAGGCTGAGTTCAAGAAACTGAATGAGGAACTCTTCGGCGACGGCACAGGCACGCACAAGGTTGGCAAAGGAACCGTCTACGCGGGCCAGAGTATTGGAGATGTCTTCCACGCCATCAATGTCGCGCCGGACTTTGATTACACAAAGCCCGAAAGCGATACGCACCTTGAATTCGTTCACCGCAAACTCCCCACTGGAGACGTATATTTTGTCGACAATCGCGGCGACAAAGGCCACACGGTAGACGCAACCTTCCGCGTCGCTGGAAAAGAACCTGAGCTCTGGCACCCTGAAACCGGCAAGTCAGAACCCGCCAGCTTCAAGATTGCCGACGGCCGCACCACGGTTCCTCTCGATCTCGAGCCTTGGGGCAGCGTCTTCGTTGTCTTTCAGAAATCGACCTCCGCAACCAACCGCACCCTCCCCGCTGGACAGAAGAAGGATCTCGCAACCCTCGACGGCTCGTGGAAGGTCAGCTTCCAGAGCGGCCGGGGCGCACCCGATTCCGTCACCCTCGAAAAGCTAACCTCCTGGAGCGACAACTCCGACCCCGGCGTGAAGTACTTTTCCGGAATCGGAACCTACGCCAAGACTTTCGATGCTCCCGCCGCGTGGCTCACCAAGGGTTCACAGGTGTGGATCGATCTTGGTGACGTAAAAAATCTTGCCGAAGTCTCCGTCAACGGAAAACCCTTGGGAATCGTCTGGCACGCTCCCTTCCGCGTAAACGTCACGTCAGCTCTCAAAACCGGCTCCAACGAGTTGGTCGTGAAAGTGACAAACGCATGGGTAAACCGGCTAATCGGCGACGAACAGCCCGGTGCAACGCGCATTACCTTTGCCGACGTAAAACCATACAAGGCCAAGTCGCCCCTGCTTCCATCAGGGCTGCTCGGTCCGGTCAGCGTCTACTCAATCAGCAAGTAACACTCACCACACCGCAGCCGGGCACATCTCATGGATGTGCCCGGCGCTTTTGTGCCGCATGGGAGTTCGACGTGACAAACGAGTCTGAAAGCAAATCGACACCCAGCCAAACACCCCGGCGCTTCGCATTCATGCTGCGTCTTCGCTCAGGATGTGCCGAGGCCTATGAAGAAGCGCATCGCGCCGTATGGCCAGAGATGCTTGCCCTGCTCAAAAGCGCGGGCATCAGCGAATACTCAATCTATCGCCGCGACGATCTCCTGATTCTCGCCTTGCGCACCGATGATTTCGAAGCCACGTGGAGCAAGATCGACAATCATCCCGTTAACCTGCGCTGGCAGGCAGCCATGGCGCCATACTTCGTTCCAATTGAGGGCCTTCGTCCGGGTGAACGGTTCCCCATGCTCGAAGAGGTTTTTTATCTACCCTGACAACTCGGGCAGGAGACTAGCTGTCCTTCGATTCCCCATTGAGCGTTTCCGGAGTCACGACCTTGTGCCGAATGTAGTTATAGGGCGGCACCGCGTAGCCGCGCAATATCGAGATGCCTAGCTGAATCAGCCGCGGCCCGTAGGTGTCTGCTTCGTGCGAGATGCTGCCGATCAAAGCGCTGTGCCCCGACTTCATCTCCTCCAGAACATCCGGAATGCAATCCTGACCAACCACTGCGATGTCGTGCTCGCGCCCATTCTGCCGCGCCGCATCCAGAACGCCCAATGCGCTCGAATCCGTTGCTGCTGCCACGAGAATCCTTTGGCTGCCCTGGCTCTTCTGGAGAAATTCTCCAACTGCCAGCCGGCTTGGATTGCGCGAGCCGCGTCCATCGATCTGTACAAACTGCTCCGCAGTGAGGTTCCGCAGCCTTTGTTTCACTGCTTCAAATGCTCCAGTAATTCGGCTCTGCACAAAGCTGCCCGCCTCGTTGAAGCCCACCCCAAGCACCCAGTCCACATTGCCCTTCCACTTCTTCAATGCATATTGCGCGAGAAGGTTTCCGGCCTCGATCCCGCACTCAAAATTGTCCACGCCAAGATACGTCGCGTTCGGATGCGGCACGTCGATCGCAATCACGGGAATATCTGCCTTCTTGAAGATATTGGCTACACGTGGGCCCACCGATTCCTCCGCCTGAAATTCAAGCACCAAGTCCACTCGCTTTTCGGCGAACTCTTCCGCATTCCGAACCGCCATCTCCGTATCGAACCGGTTGTCGAGCAGAAGAAGCTCTATGCCGGCCGCTGCCGCCGCTGCCGTCACGCTGCGTGAGACCGCCTGCGAAAACGGAAGATCCGCGCTCTGCACCGCAAATCCAAAGCGAAGACGACGCGGCCTTGCCACCAGGCGATACTGGCCGTTCTGCGTCTGCGCCACGTATCCTCGATGCACAAGCGTCTTCAGGATTCTGTAAACGCTCGTCTTCGAGATATTTCTTTCCTTGTATACGTCCTCAAGGCTGATCGGCCCATGAACCTGCTCCAGCAGTTCCAGAACATCCAGGCCCTTTGAGAGAATTGGAATGAGATAGAGGCGCTTGATCTTGGTCTTAGCCACAGTGCTCTCCTGCGCTGAAGTTTCAATAGTGAAACTGTGAAAGAACAGCATACAACGCGCAGCATGTCTGACGTAACTGCAGGATCCTGTTCTGTCCCAAGTCAGCTCTCAGCTGCGACCTTGGCTCAACCCTTCACCGCGCGATGAACGAGCCATGCAATAGACAAACTAAACCTGTATAGAGATACTGGAAGCGCCATCATCCGCAGGTGAAAGATGCACGCATCACTCTTCATTACGTGCTACAACGATACCCTGTTTCCGGAGACAGGCCGAGCCGTGGTCAGCCTTCTCGAACGGCTCGGTGTCGAACTGGAGTTTCATCCCCAGCAGACATGCTGTGGCCAGATGCACGCCAATACCGGATTCCGCGCCGAAGCATATTCGCAGGCAAAACGCCTCGTCAGGCTCTACTCCGACACCGAGAACGTTGTCATTCCATCATCATCCTGCGTAGCCATGATGCGGGACCAGTACCCGGGCCTCTTCGAAGAACTCGGCAGTGAGTCTCTGCGGCGCGATCTTGCCGCGCTGCTGCCGCGCATCTACGAGCTCAGCGAATTCCTCGTCGACAAGCTTGGAGTGGATGACGTCGGCGCGTATTTCCCACACCGGGTCACCTATCACGCCAGTTGTCACGGATTGCGCGGACTGCACCTCGGTGAGCGGCCCCTGCGCCTGCTGACCAGGGTGCGCGGCCTCGATTTCGCTCCCCTGCCCAATATCGACCGCTGCTGTGGATTTGGTGGAACCTTTTCGGTCAAGAACGCCGAAGTCTCCTCCGCAATGCTTTCAGTCAAGTTGCAGGACGTACTCGCAACCAAAGCCGAATATTGCACCGCGCTCGATAACAGCTGCCTCATGCACCTCGGCGGCGCAATGCACCGGCAATACGCCGGGATGAAAACCATCCACATGGCGCAGATCCTCGCCAGCACTGAGAGCACACCAATGGAGTCGTTCCAATGAGCCACTCCGTCGAACATCCCATTCTCGATCCCACACTCGCGGCGCCGTTTCCCAAAGCCGCACTGCCAGTTCTCCGCGATCCACAACTCCGCAAAAACGTGGCGCATGCCATCGACGTGATTCAGACCAAGCGCGGTAAGCTTGTTGCCGAGAAAACAGACTGGCAGGAGCTTCGCTCAGCAGCAGCGGACATTCGCACCCACGTTCTCGAAAATCTCGGGGCCTATCTCGAACAATTCGAGGAGAGATGCACCGCGGCCGGCGGACACGTTCACTGCGCCTCCGATGCAGACGAGGCCCGCCAGATCATCCTCGACATACTCCGCGAAGAGAATGCCTCAGAGGTCATCAAGATCAAGACGATGACCTCGGGCGAAATCCAGCTCAATCCCTTCCTCCAGGCCTCGGGAGTCGGCGTATTCGAAACCGACCTGGCAGAAATCATATTGCAACTGGGGAACGAAGAACCTTCGCACATCGTGGTCCCGGCGCTCCACATCAATCGCAGCCAGGTGCGCGAGATTTTTGCCAAGAGCATGGGGCGTCCGGAACTTTCAGACGACCCGCAAGCGCTCACTGAGGCGGCTCGCATCTATCTTCGCCGCAAATTCCTCGACATTCCGTCTGCCATTAGCGGCGCAAACTACCTTGTCGCGGAAACCGGCGGCGTAGTCATCGTGGAGTCCGAGGGCAACGGACGCATGTGTCTCACGCTGCCCAAGACCCTCATCACCCTTGCGGGGATCGAAAAGGTCGTCCCGCGTTTCGAAGACCTTGAGGTCATGCTGCAGGTTCTGGCTCGATCCGCCACCGGCGAACGCATGAACCCGTACACCTCGCTTTGGAGCGGCGTGACTCCGGGCGATGGACCTCAGAATTTCCACGTCGTTCTGCTCGATAATGCCCGCTCTTCCATCCTAGGCAAACCGAGAGAGCGCCAGACTCTGCGCTGCATCCGCTGTGCAGCATGCATAAATGCGTGTCCCGTTTACCGCCAGACCGGCGGTCATGCGTACGGCTCGGTGTATCCGGGACCCATCGGCGCAATTCTCACCCCGCAACTGATGCAGATGCGCCATGCGCAGTCCCTGCCATACGCGTCCTCGCTGTGTGGCGCCTGCTACGAGGTCTGCCCCGTCAAGATCAACATTCCGGAAATCCTGATCGATCTGCGCGCGCAAGTGATCGATCAGCAGAGACACAACATCGGCCGTTTCTTCGACCCGCTCTACCTCGGACTTCGCATTGCGGGTTTCCTCTTCTCACGCGCCTTCCTGTTCCATGCGGCACAGCGTTTAGGCCGCGTCGGGGCTGGCCTGTTTACGCATAAAGACGGGTGGATTCACTCAATGCCATCGGTTGGTGGCAAGTGGACGCAGACCCGCGATCTACGAGGGTTTCCGAACCAGACATTTCGGGAGTGGTGGCAGAATCGGCCCGCCCGGAGCTCAACACAAATTGCGAAGGAGCCCAAATGAGCGTCACCCAGGGAAGCCGCGCAAAGGTGCTCGACCGCATTCGCTCTGCAACGGCTTCGGTCGCTGCCGACGCCGCGAACCTGCATGAACTGCACGCAGCAATTCCCCGCAGCTATATTCGGAAGGGAGAGCTGTCTGAGTCCGCAAAAATCGCTCTGCTCATCGAGCGCCTCCGCGACTACGACGCCGACGTAGTTGAATGCAAGCTGGAAGAACTGCCCGACACAATTGCGGCGATGCTTTCAGCGAGCGGTCGGCATACGTTTGGAGCGCCTTCAGGTCTCCCGGCTGCATGGATGCCCTCCGGCTTCGACTGGAAGCTCGATGGCGGCTTGACGCACGAACAGATCGAAGTGCTTGATGGCGTTGTAACCGGAGCATCCTGTGCTGTCGCGGATTCGGGAACCATCGTGCTGCACCACACGCCATCCGAGGGCCGGCGGGTGCTGACACTCCTTCCCGACTGGCATCTATGCACTCTGTACGCTGACCAAGTCGTAGAAACATTGCCCGAATATTTTGCGCGAGTCCAGCATCCCCCCGCCCTGGCCACATGGATCTCCGGACCCAGCGCAACAGCCGACATCGAAATGACGCGGATCAAGGGTGTCCACGGACCACGCCATCTCAACGTGATCCTGGTCCACCACTGAGCGAAGAATTCCAGCGATCAGTCAGGCGGCCGCAAGCCACTCAGACGCGCTTGCTCAGAACGTCCGCTTCGTACTTGCGCACATTGTTCAGCCACTCGCCACCGTGCGGCACGTTTTTCGAAACGCAATAATATTCCCAGACCGCCGGCCACGGCAGCGATTTTGCTTCTTCCATCATCGCCAGCCGCGCTGTGAAATCAAACCGCCCCTCGGCCTTTGCCAGATGCTCTCGCGGCTCCAGCAGCGCGAATAGCAACGCCTTTCTGAAATTCCTGGTGCCGATCACCCAGGCCGCCACCCGGTTGATGCTCGCGTCGAAATAATCCAGCCCGATGTTCACCTTGTCGAGACCATTGGAGCGCACAATCTCCTGCGCAATGGCGATTGTCGGATCGTCAAACAGCACCACGTGATCGCTATCCCAGCGCACAGGCCGCGAAACGTGCAGCAGGATTTCGTCCAGATAGCAAAGGCTGGTGGAGATCTTATCGGCGACATTCTCCGTCGGATGGAAATGTCCGGCATCCAGGCATAGGAGTGTCTTGCGGGTTGCCGCATATGCCATGTAGAACTCGTTCGATCCCACCGTGTAGCTCTCGGCGCCGATTCCGAACAACTTCCCTTCCACCGCAACCTTATGATGCCTACCCCCCGTGCCGGCCAGGATATCGTCAAGGGCCGACATCAATCGCTTGCGGGGCGTGAGCCGGTCAGCGGGCGTGTCCTTCGATCCATCCGGCACCCAGATATCCATCACTGCGGGATTCTCAAGTTGCTCCCCGATGTATTCGCTGATCTTGCGGCACGCGATGCAGTGGTCAATCCAGAATTGGCGGATCGTCTTATCCGGATGGCTCAATGTCAGGTTCTGATCGCTGTTCGGATGCGAGAAGCAAGTCGGATTGAAGTCCAGCCCCACTGCATTCGCCCTGGCCCAGTCGATCCAACCTTGAAAGTGCCGCGGTTCGATCTTGTCTCTGCCGACCGGCTTGTCAGTCTCAAGGTAGATCGCGTGAAGATTGACGCGCTTTGCGCCGGGGATCAGGCCGAGAGCCAGTTCAAGATCCGAACGCAATTCAGCCACATTCCGTGCGCGACCAGGGTAATTCCCCGTTGTCTGGATGCCCCCCGTGAGGCTCGCATCTGCGCTTTCGAAGCCAAGCACATCATCGCCCTGCCAGCACTGAATGGAGATTGGAATCGTATCCAGTTGACGCAAAACCCGGTCAGTATCAATGCCGTATTCGGCGAAGCGTTCCTGCGCGAAGGCATACATCTCTTCGATTTTCGTTTCAGTTACGCGCATGGCTCTCCTTCATTTGCTTACCAGCAAGCAGTTCTTCAAAGCACTCAATCGCACGGTTCGGAACACTACTCGATGGACGAAACTCCTGCATTTCAAGAGACGCGCGAATCAAGGTGCGTGCCTCATCTAAACTCCCAATGGCGCCCAAAGCCATCGTCTGCGCGCTCAGGTTCCCCAGTGCCGAAGCCTCAACCGGGCCCGCAATTACTGGAAGCCCGCACGCATCCGCGCAAAGTTGGTTCAGCAATCTGTTCTGGCATCCGCCGCCCACAATGCGAATGGTTCTGAGCTTGCGATCGCGCAGAGCCTCAAGCTCCTCCTTCACTTTACGGTATGAGAGCGCCAGGCTGTCGTATACGCAACGCGCCAGTTCTGCCGGCGATTCCGGTACAGGTTGCCCCGATTCCCGGCAATATGCGCGAACTGATTCGGTCATGGAATCTGGATTCAGAAACTCCGGGTCATTCACATCGATAACCGATCGCCACGCCCTGGCCTCGCCGGCTTCTGTCACCAAAGCCGCTAGATCCGAAACCTGGTGCTCCTCGCAGATACGCTGAATCGGCCACATTCCCATAATGTTCTTCAGCACTCGGAAGCGACCTTCAAGCCCGCCCTCGTTGGTAAAGTTCATTTGCAGAGCTTCTGCGCTGGCAATGGGAAACTTGCTTTCAATTCCCATCAGCGACCACGTGCCCGAACTGATGTAGGCCTCGTCCGGGCTCTCCAGAGGCGTCCCGGCTACGGCGGAGCCGGTGTCATGCGTAGCCGGCGCAATCACCTGCACACCGCTTGCTGCACCTGTACCACCGCCTAGAATTGTGCCTGCGGGAATCGGCTTCCGCATCAACGAGCGCCGCAGACCGATGGCATCCATCAGAACCGGATCCCATTCGCCATTCAGGCCGCACATCTGGGTTGTCGTCGCATTCGTATATTCATTCGAGAGGACGCCGCACAATTTGAAGTGCAGATAATCCGGGATCATCAGAAAATGCGCTGCAGCGTTCATCCACTCTGGCTCCTGCTCAACGCACGCCGCCAATTGATACAGCGTATTGAACGTGAGGAACTGGATCCCCGTCCGTCGGTAGATCTCCTTTCGCGGAATGCGCTGCGCTAGGCGTTCCATAACGCCTGCCGTCCTCTTATCGCGATAGCAGACCGGCGCTCCCACCTCCCGAAGCTCCTCGTCGAGCAGAACATAATCCACGCCCCAGCTATCAACGCCCAGGCTGGCCAGTTCTCCTCTCGCGAGAATGCGACCCAATTGTTTTCCGAGCTCACGCAGAATCTCGTCCGTATCCCAGCACTGGTATCCGCCGTTTGCGTCTATCTTCGCCGGCGTCCGAAACCGAGCCTCTTCCGTAAGAATCCAACGACCGTCGCGAACCTGGCCTGAGACCAGGCGGCCACTCCCGGCTCCAAGGTCAATCGCTAGGCACTTCGTGCCTTTCGGGTTGAGATTCCCCGTTGGACTCATAACCGTTCCCGGATACCTCCTCGCCCTGCCTCGTTGATCTTTAACCTCAACACACTGGCGGTGATTGGGGAAACCATTCGACAAACTCTCGACTTGAGCGCGACAATCATATCGAACAACTACATCAAAAAGCAAATAGATGCTCTATTGAAATCCTGCTAACCTTACCACGGGCAGATTCCCTGTCATACTTGCCTTCGACCCTCATCCCCGGGAAAACGAAATGCCTCAGTCGCCTATCCTTCGTTGCGGAGCTTCGATGATGCTGGTCCTCACCGGCTGTGGCGGTGGGGGCGGCAACCTCGTTCAGCAGCCGATACGAGTCTCTTTACCAGTGTCAACCATTACCGTCGCAATCGGTGCCCGGCCTCTGTCCGTACCCATTCAGATTGTTTCCACCAGTGAAACAGCCGTCGTAACTGTAGGTGGATTGCCGGCCGGCGTCCAGGTCAGCTATGCCGCCTCGGACACGAACCCCTCTGGCAGTCTCACCTTCAGCGCCGGCGCGACAGCCATGCCCGGAACCACCATGCCATTCGTGACCGTGAATTCAGCCGGCCAGACGACCTCAACAAGCTTCACGCTGATCGTTGCCAAACCTTGAATCCTCTAGCAACTTCCACTTAGCGCAGAAATGCCTCAGTCAATCCGCCATCCACCGGAATAATATGCCCCGAAGTGCATCGCGCCTGCGAGCCCGCAAGAAACAGAATGGCCTTCGCACAATCGGCCGGATCGATCGCTTTTTGCGTAAGCGTGCGTTTCGCATAGAAATGTGCGAGAACACCCCGTAACTCCTCGTCAGTCATGCTTTCCTCAAACGGCAATCCATATTTCTTCAAAGAAGCAATGACCCGGTCGCGCGGAAACATGGTTGACCCCTTCACCACCGTCGCCGGACTGATGCCATTCACGCGAACCCTCGGAGCCATCGAAACTGCAAACTCCCGCACAAGATGGCTCAGTGCAGCTTTGCTTGCATCGTAAGCTTCACTGCCGCGCTTCGGAACCACGGAGTTGGCGCTGCTCGTCAGCACAATCGACGCATCGAGATCCTGATCCGCAAGCATTCCCGCAATCTCATCCACCAGGAAATAATTCGCCGTGACATTGACCTCCAGCGTGAGCCCCCACTGCTGATCAGAGATCACCCCGCTTGGCGACGAAGGGAACAACGCAGCGGTATTGATCAGAATGTCGAGCCCGCCATAAGTCTCGATGACCTCCTCAATCGCCGCTCGAATCGATTCGCGATTGCGAATATCGATCCCCAGCGAGATTGCGCCTTCTTTCCCCGTAATCTTGCGCGCCTCTTCCCTGACCTGTTCAGCAGCATCAACAGCGCGATCGGCCACAATCACATGCGCGCCGCGCTCGGCCGCGATTCTGACCACCTCGCGACCAATCCCACTCCCGCCGCCCACCACCAGTGCAATGTGCCGGCTCAGTTCCTTCTCCGGCGGCTGACGGCGCAACTTCGCTTCCTCAAGCGCCCAGTACTCAATCCGAAAAGCCTCGCGCGTCGGCAGCGCCACATAATTGTCGTGCACCTGAAACAAATCGGTGCTCGCCGCCGGCCCTGCCTGGGGAAGAACCGCCGGGCATTTACTCAAACCTCCCAGTCCCGCGGCGCCTTCCATTACGTGAATGGCATTCACGTAGAACTCGCCCGTAATGCGCGACTCTGCCTTGTTCTTGCCGAAGCTGAACTGACCCACACCCGGTATCAGCACCACTGTCGGATTCGGATCGCGTTGTGCAGGCGAACTCTTCTCCGCATGCTTCGCGTAGTACTCCGCATAATCCTTGCGGTACTGCACAAGCGCCTCGTCGATCGCCGAACGAAGCGTGCCAACATCCCCCGCTGGGTCCCAATCGACATACAGCGGACGAACCTTGGTCCGAAGAAAGTGGTCAGGACAACTAGTGCCGAGAAACGCAAGCTTCTTCGCGTCCTTTGAATTCACAAAATCCAGCACCTCGGGCAAATCGCTATAAGTGCCGATCAGCTTCCGCTGCGCCGATACCCGGCCGCGCAGGAACGGAAAGATCCCCGTCGCCACCTTCCTCGCATCGTCCCTCTTCGAGTAACGAGGTCCGCCAAAAATGCTTCCGCTTCGTTTCGCCACGTGCTCCAACACGAACTGACCAAGCTGATCGATCACCGTGATCGTGTTCAGATAGCACTCGCGCTGCGTGTCTCCCCAGGTAAAAAGACCGTGGCCCCCCAGCACAATTCCATCGCATCCCGGATTCGATGCCACAGCCTTCTTCAGCATCATTGCAAGCTCAAACCCGGGCCTCTGCCACGGCACCCAGATGATCTTGTGTCCGAATCGCGCATTAAATTCCGCCAGCTTCTCATGCCCGTTCGCGCTCGCTGCAAGCGCAATGCCCCAATCCGGATGAAGATGATCGACATGCTTGAAAGGCAGAAATCCATGGAGCGGCGTATCGATCGACGCTGCCACCGGATTCAATCCGAACGTGCACAGCGGATACAGCGCTACCATCTCATCCTCAAGATCAGCGCCACGATAGACGCTCTCGAGTTCGAGCAACTTGTCGAGATAGAGCGTTGCAAATCCGCTCCGCTTGATGCTCCCCAGATCGCCGCCGCTGCCCTTCACCCACAACACGCTGCGTTCGCTTCCGTCGAGCGGATCACGCTCCACGATCTTGGAGCTGGTATTCCCGCCGCCAAAGTTCGTGATGCGCAGATCAGCTCCGAGCAGGTTCGATCGATAACGCAGAAGCTCCGGCTCATCCAGTCCGCTGGCGAATTCGTTATCCCAAAGGTCGGTCAAATAGGCGAGTGCTGTGGCTGTTTCGTTCATGGCAGTCTCTCGAGAAATGAGGGTATCCAGACGGGGGCATAAGGAAATGCGGACGAGCATCTCCTTCAACCCAACCAGCCTAATGCAAATGAGCAACTATTTCAATAGGAACTTCAGACCGAATCCTACCTCAATTAGCCCGAGTTACGCTGACCGCTGATCGCCCCTCCTCGGGCGCCACCGATAAGCACTGATGGAGTTCTTCCAGTAGTACTTCTCCCGCGCTTGCGGCGACTTCTGCGAAATATACTCGTGCACGATTGCAAACGTGTCGGCATACGACGCAACGTGGTCGCTGTTAGGCCAATCGCTGCCAAAGATCACGCGATCCTCGCCGAAGACATCCCAGATTGCGTCTAGCGGCTCCTTGTAAAACTTCGCATCTCTCACAAGAGTCCCGTCTTTCAGCACTGGAATCTCCGACAGCTTCACAAAAACGTGCGGCCTCTGTCCTAGCCGCTGAAGATTCGACCAATACTCCTTGCCCGCCATCGGTTCGGTCGGAACTGGTGCATGCGGAAGATGGTCGATCACAATGCGCAAATCCGGCACGCGATCGGAAACTTTCAGAATTGCGTCAATCAACCTCGGATCAGGATTCGCGCTCTCGAAAACCAGCCTGGCCTGCGCCAACCCCTTCAACCCCTCCACAAATCCCGGCTTTTCAAGATCGACCTTGAGATCCCGGTTCCAAAGGTTCCCGTAGCGAATCCCCAGAAACAACGTGTCGCGCTTCAGCGCATCCAGCTGTTTTAAAAAATCTGGTGAAGACGGAACCAGGTCCCCTATCACGCCCACCATCACTGGATGTTTGCGCGCCACATTGAGAAGCCATTGATTGTCCGTCGCCAGAGGGCTCGCCTCAATCGCAATCGCGCCTACCACGCCGAACGGCCTTGCTAATGCTTCATACCGGTCCGGCAGGGCTGTCCTGTAGAGAACCTTGTCGTCCTTCTCTGGCCACGGCACACCTCCCTGGCGCGTCGGATCGAAGAGATGGATATGCGCATCGATGACCGGCATACTGCGTTCCACGCACACCGCCGGCCGAACTGCGAAACCCGCCGCGCCGAACGCAGCAATCTTGAGGGCATCACGCCTTTGCATTCAGTTTCTCCCCGTCCGCCAGATTGGTCCTTGTGACCTTGCTCCCCTACAACGAATACTGCGGCTCCCCATTCTAGCGGACCGTCGTGAACTCTCAGCCCTGATCGCCTGTTCACAATGCAATCACCGAAACCCAGCTCATCAACCTCAACGCAAAATTGGGGCGCAAAGGGACACGCTTCTAGTGCCCGTTGCACCCCAATTCAATTCCGCCAGGTCCCCTTAGACGTATGAACACGAAGAGACTCAAGCCGCGAAATTTCCTAAGACTCGCAGGACTCCCAGCACGTGCGACCCTCCTGGCAAGCCGAGCGATGAACAAAGTGATTATCGGGTCCGGCCTTGCCCATAGTCTTCAGGCACCAGTACGTGGCTGTGGAACCGGTGAGTTTCAAAATCTCTTCGTCAGAATCTTCGAACGCTCCGTACGACGATTTGCTGCGAAGCGACTTGCAACGAATCTGCACAAGCTCAGTGCTCATCTTGTCACCTCATCCTGCCGCGCTGGGATCGCGATCCATCTGCCCGGCGGCGAGCAGGATGGTTCGGTAGATCGCGGTTTGAAATAGTTGAACCTTGTAGCCGTTCTGCGATAGCGGAGTGGCGCCCTGCATTGCTGCCTTCGCGGCTGCGCGCGCGGTCGTCTCGTTGATCGTTGCGCCCAGAAGCGCCGCCTCAGCTTCCTGCGAACGAATTGGAGTGGGAGCGGCAACCCCCAGCACCACTGCGGCCTTGCGACACTTGTCCCCGTCCATCACCAGCACTATCCCAGCATCGGCGAGCGGCCAGTCGAAGCTCTCCTTCTCGCCGTACTTCTGGTACGCAGACCGCGTGCCAGACTCAGGCTTGGGAACGAAGACCTCCGTGATGATCTCGCCCGGCTGAAGAACGGTCTCATTCACAACGCTCTTCTCGGGAGCGACGTAGAACTCACTCATCTTCACAGTGCGCTTCCCGTGTTTGCTCGTGATTTGGATCTGCGCATCCATGGCAAGAAGAGGAACCGCCGTTGAGGACGGGTGAACCGAAGCGCAGGTGCCGTTGTTCATCACGGCGTGGTACTGGTTCTCGCCGTCATGTGCGTGGCACTCCTGGCTTGTGCCGCCCTTCTTTTTACAATCAAAATCGGTCGAACGGAAATACCAGCAGCGCGGCCTCTGTGTGATATTCCCACCCAGCGTAGCCATGTTGCGCACCTGCGGCGTGGCGGCATGGCCGGCTGCGTCTGAGAGCGCGGCGTAACTGCGCCGGATCTCGGGATGTTCAGAAACTTCAGCCAGCGTGACCAGGGGCTTGAGATGCAACCCATCCTCGGCAACCGAAATGCCGCGCAGACCGCGCACGTTTCGGATGTTGACCAGCCGCGACGGATTGACAATACCATCCTTCATCAAATCGAGCAGGTCTATGCCGCCCGCCTTCAGCACTGCACCGTCTTTCAGTTCGGCCAGCGCCTGGTCTACCGTTGT
>Ga0157369_10003204_pt1 | contig 19516 bp, 19 predicted proteins | sample C25metaG_FD_113461 | JGI IMG/M metagenome (GOLD analysis project Ga0157369, IMG submission 113461) | Corn rhizosphere microbial communities from Kellogg Biological Station, Michigan, USA - C2-5 metaG | ecosystem: Host-associated > Plants > Roots > Rhizosphere > Soil | place: USA: Michigan... | reverse complement strand
GCAGGTTGCGCACCGCCTCGATCATCGTCAGGACGCTGCCTGCGAGCACGCCGTCGGGCCCGCGCACCGTGCCCTCGTGCACGAGCAGGTCGAGCTCGCCGAGGCTGGTCGGGCCGTCGGCGCGGGGCGTCGCCGCGATCGCATCGGTAACGAGCACGAGCCGGCCGCGCGCCGCACGCCAGGCAACGCGCACGGTCTCGGACGCCAGATGGATGCCGTCGACGATCACCGACACGACGATGTCGTCGCGTGCGAGTGCCGCGCCGACAATGCCCGGATCGCGATGCAGGAACGGGCGCATCGCGTTGAAGAGATGCGTGATGCTGCGCGCGCCACGGTCGAACGCCGCGTTCGCCTGCGCCGCCGTCGCATCGCTGTGGCCGAGCGAGACGGCAACCCCGCGCTCGAGCAGCCGGTCGATCAGCTGGTCGGCGCCAGGCAGCTCCGGCGCCAGGGTCATCAGCCGCACGGGGCCCGCATCGAGCAGCCGGTCGAGCAGCTCCGGATCGGGGTCACGGCGCGACGATGCCTCGTGCGTGCCGAGGCGGTTCGGGGACAGGAACGGCCCTTCCAGGTGCATTCCCAGGATGCGCGGCCGCGCCTCGCCGATCGGCACCTCGCGCATCGCCTCGAGCAACTGCTGCTCGGGGCTCGTGATCAGCGTCGGGAGGTAGGCGGTGACGCCCGTCTCGAGCAACGCCTCGCCCGCGCGCCGGTAGCCCGCGACGTCCGCGTCGAGGAAGTCGACGCCGCCGAAGCCATTCACCTGCAGATCGACGAAACCGGGAACCGCAATGCCCCGCCCGGAAGGCGACGCGACGCCGACGGCGACGATCCGCCCGTCCGACACGTCGACGTCCCCGGCAACCAGTAGGCCGTCGACCAGCGACGCTGCGACTCCCAGCTTCATCGCGCCAGTCTAGAAGTGGTCCTACCCTTTGGTCAATACCAGTTGTGCAATCCGCACGTGAAGCGGGCTTGTGTCCGCCCGAGCTGGTCTATACCATCGCCGCGATGGCGGAGATCCGGCTCGACCAGGTGACGAAGGCGTTCGGCTCGGTCACGGCCGTCGACGGCGTCTCGCTGACGATCGAGGACGGCGAGTTCCTCGTGCTCGTCGGGCCGTCGGGCTGTGGCAAGTCGACGCTGCTCCGGATGATCGCCGGACTCGAGGACGTCACCGCCGGCGAGATCTGGATCGGCGACGAGGACGTGACCGACCTCGCCCCACGCAGCCGCGACATCGCGATGGTCTTCCAGACCTATGCGCTCTATCCGCACATGACCGTGCGCCAGAACATGGGCTACGGGCTGAAGGCCCGCCGCACTCCCAAGGCCGAGATCGCCCGCCGCGTCGACGAGGTGGCCGAGCTGCTGGGCATGGCCGACCTGCTCGACCGTAAGCCGGCGCAGCTTTCGGGCGGCCAGCGGCAGCGCGTCGCGATGGGCCGCGCGATCGTTCGGCAGCCGCAGGCGTTCCTGCTCGACGAACCGCTCTCGAATCTCGACGCGAAGCTGCGCGTAGGAATGCGCGCGTCGCTCGCGCAGCTTCACCAGCGGCTCGGCGTCACGACCGTCTATGTCACGCACGACCAGACCGAGGCGATGACGCTCGGCCAGCGCGTCGCCGTGATGCGCGACGGGCGGATCCTCCAGTGCGACCGTCCGCAGGTGCTGTACGCGCAGCCGAAGAACCTGTTCATCGCGGCATTCATCGGCTCGCCCGCGATGAACCTCGTCGAGGCGGTGGTCGACGCCGGCGGGGTGCGCTTCGGCCAGTTCCGGCTCCCGCTCGCGACGCCTCCGGCCACCGACCGGGTTGTGCTCGGGATCCGTCCCGAGAGCTTCGAGGATGCCGCCTTCGCGCCCGGCCGCCCGACGGTCGCAGTGCGCGTCGAGGTGCTCGAGGAACTCGGTTCGGACGCCCACGTCTTTTTCCACGTCGACGCGCCGTCGATGACCGCCGAGGTGCTGGAATCGGCTTCGGAAGGCGGCTTGCTGGCCACCGACCGCGCCCTCTTCACCGCCCGGGTCGACGCCCGCACGGCGGCCGGGGTCGGGAGCACGCTCGAGCTGGCAGTCGACACGGAGCGACTTCAGTTCTTCGATCCGCAGACCGGCGAGCGCCTCGAGCCTGCCGGTGCCGCCCAGCTCGTGGGCGCGCGTTGACGAAGCAGCGCGAGACCCGCGAGCGCGTGCTCGAGCTGATCGAACCGCTCAGCGTGGGCGATGCGATTCCGTCCGAACGGCAGCTCGGCATCGACCTGGGCGTGTCGCGCCTGACGGTGCGGGCGGCGCTCGACGAGCTCGTGCGCGAGGGCTACCTCGTCCGGCGCCGCGGAGCCGGGACGTTCGTTGCCGAGCCGAAGGTCGCCAAGGGCATCGACATCACGTCGTTCAGCGACGACATGCGCGCCCGCGGGCTGAACCCGGGCAGCCGCACGCTCGACCTGCGCGACATCCCCGCGGGCGCTCGGCTCGGCCGCATCCTGCACGTCTCCCCCTCGGAGCCCGTCGTGTTTGTCAAGCGCCTGCGCCTGGCCGACGGCGAGCCGATGGCGATCGAGCTTCTGCACGTCCGCGCTTCGCTCGTCCCCGGCCTCAACGCACACGACCTCGAGGAGAACTCGTTCTACGACCTGCTGACGAGCCGCTATGACGTCTCGATCGTCGGCGGCACGCAGACCGTCGAGCCGACGGTGACGAATGAGGAGGAATCAGCAGTGCTCGGCGTGCCGCTCCACTCGCCGGCGCTGCTCTTCGAACGGGTCACGCGCTCGTCCGTGGGAGAGATCGTCGAGTACACGAGCTCGACCTACCGCGGCGACCGCTACCGGCTGGTCGCCGAGATCGGCCCGGGTGGCCGCCCGCTTCAGCCGCTGGGCGTTCCCGCGGCCCATGTCAGCGGATTGGACCAATTCTAAGATTGGTATTGACTTCTTGCCAGGGGTTGTGAAACTATCGGCCGGCATGAGAAGTGGTCTGTACCAAATTCGCGGCACCGTGGCTCATCGGGAGCAGGGCCGCCTGACTCTGGGGGCATCCAGGTGAAGAGACGCAGCATCGTCGCGCTCTCGATTGTCGCCGTGACGGCGGCAGCGGTCATGGCCGCAACGTCGGGAGCGGCAACGACGAAGACGACAGCCAGCAGCATCACGGTCTGGCTCCAGGTCGACGCGCAGTCCGGCTGGCCGGATCTCGTCGCGGCGGCGAATCAGCAGTTCCAGTCCGACCATCCCGGCACGACGGTGAACGTCCAGTACCAAAACTGGGGCGATCACCTGCAGAAGTTCGACGCGACCCTCGCCGGCGGCGGTGGGCCCGACGTGATCGAGATGGGCAACACCGAGATGACGAAGTACATGGCAGCGGGCGCATTCGCGCCGCTCGACCGGTCGTCGTTCGACAACTCGGCAACGTGGCTGAAGGGCCTCGCCGCGTCGGGGGCGTTCGGCGGCAAGACCTACGGCGTCCCGTACTACGCGGGCTCGCGGGTGGTCACCTACCGCACCGACCTGTTCAAGAAGGCCGGGATCAACAAGCTGCCGGCTACGACGGCGGAGTACACGGCCGACTCCAAGAAGCTGCTCGCGAAGAACTCACAGAAGGGCTTCTCGCCCCTCTACATCGCCGGCACCGACTGGTACGTCGCGATGGGCTTCGTCTTCGACTACGGCGGCGGGATCGCAACTCAGGTGAGCGGAAAGTGGAAGGGCCTGCTCTCCTCGAAGAAGTCGATCGCCGGTCTGACCGCGTACAAGAGCTTCTACCTCGCGAACTCGCGGGCCAGCAAGACGACCGACGAGACACATCCGAACCCGTACGACGTGTACGCACAGGGTCAGGCCGCGTCGATGATCGGCCCGAGCTGGTTCACCTGCTGCGTGGGCAAGAAGTACACCGCGTCGACGGCGCAGTTCGTGATGCCGGGCCACGTCAAGGGCCAGGCGATCCCGGGCTTCCTCGGCGGCTCTGACCTTGCCGTGCCGGTCACGAGCGGGAACAAGTCGCTCGCGTCCGACTGGATCAAGGACTTCACCAGCACCGCCTCCGAAAAGGGCCTGCAGGCGAAGGGCAACATCCCGAACGCAACCAACCTGCTCGGGACGAGCGTCAACGAGCGGGCCGCGGCACGGAGCTGGTTCGTTCCGACGGCGAAGCACTGGGTCGACGTCGAGAACGGCAACATCCTCCGCAACATGCTGGCCCAGATCCTCACGGGCAAGCTGACGATCCAGCAGGCCGCATCGTCGGCCAGCGACAACATCGCATCGGTGCTCAACCAGCCCTAACCGGTGCACGACAGTAGCCCCATGGCGGCCGCCGCCGAGACCACGCTCATCCGGTCTCGGCGGCGACGCCGTTTCTGGAACAGGACGCTGCAGGCGTCGATCCCCTACGGGCTGATCGTGCCGGTGCTCGTGGTGATCGGGGTGATCCTCGGCTATCCGCTCTACTGGCTCGTGAAGCTCTCGACCCAGCGCTACGGGCTGTTCGAGCTGATCCGGCACCAGGGCGTGTCGGTGGGCCTCGACAACTACCGCTCGGTCCTGCACGACCAGATCTTCTGGCACACGCTGCTCCGCACCGTCGTCTTCACGGTCGTGAACGTCTCGCTGACCATGGTGGCCGGCATGGCGATCGCGCTGCTGCTCGTGCGCGTGAGTGCGGTGGTGCGGGTGCTCGTGACCTCGGGCCTCGTACTCGTCTGGTCGATGCCCGTCGTCGTTGCCGTACAGATCTTCTACTGGATGACGAACTTCCAGAACGGCATCGTCAACTACGTGCTCACGCAGCTTCGCATCGGTGACTTCTTCCAGCACGACTGGTACGCGACGACGTTCTCGCAGCTGAGCCTGGTGACGGTGCTGATCGTGTGGGGTGCGCTGCCGTTCGTCGTGATCACGCTCTATGCGGGGCTCGCGCAGGTGCCGCACGACCTGGTCGAGGCGGCCGAGGTCGACGGTGCCCGCCCGTGGCGCGTCTTCCGCGACATCACGCTGCCGATCCTGCGGCCGATCCTGCTCATCCTGACGAGCCTGTCGATCATCTGGGACTTCGGCGTCTTCACCCAGCCGTTCCTGCTGATCGGCCCGTCGAAGATCACGAGCGGCAACTACCTGATGAGCGTGTACCTGTTCGAGGAGGGCTACTTCAAGAGCGACTTCGGGCGTGGCGCCACGATCTCGATCCTGATGCTGCTGATGGTCGCGGCGCTCAGCGTCGCCTACGTTCGCAAGATGGTGCGGATCGGAGACGAGCCGTGAGCGGCCCGCGCAACGGGCGCGGCCGGCGCGCGCGGCAGACCGGCTGGAACCTGGTCGGGCTGGCCCTCTTCGTCGTGATGGTCTTTCCCGTCTTCTGGATGATCTCGACGGCGTTCAAGTCGAACGACCAGATCGTGAGCCTGAACCCCACGTGGTTCCCGTTGCATCCGACGTTGCAGCACTTTCGCGACGCGATCGACAAGCCGTTCTTCTGGCAGGACGTGCGGAACAGCCTGATCGTCGTGAGCGTCACGGTCGCGATCTCGATCGTCCTCTCCTTCCTCGCCGCCGTCGCGCTCGCGCGCTACCGGTTCGCCGGCCGCAAGCTCTTCATCGTCCTCGTGATCGGCATCCAGATGCTGCCGCAGGCCGGCCTGATCATCCCGCTCTACGTCGTGCTCGCCCGCTACCACCAGACGAATGCGCTGACCGGCCTGATCGTCACCTACATGACCTTCGTGCTGCCGTTCTCGGTCTGGACGCTGCGCGGCTTCCTGCTCGGGATCCCGAAGGACCTCGAGGAGGCGGCGATGGTCGACGGATCGACGCGGCTCGGTGTCTTCGTGAAGATCCTGCTGCCGCTGATGGGCCCCGGCCTTGTCGCGACGTCGGTGTTCGCATTCATCACGACCTGGAACGAGTACATCTTCGCGCGCGTCTTGCTGAACGACCAGTCGAAGCAGACGGTGACCGTGTGGCTCTCGGGGTTCCTCGGCTCGAGCCGCCACACCGACTGGGGCGCGCTGATGGCGGCGTCGACCGTGACGGCGATCCCGGTCGTCGTCTTCTTCCTGCTCGTCCAGCGCAAGATCGCCTTCGGGCTGACCCAGGGCGCGGTGCGTGGATGAGCACCGAGCTCGACCGCTTGGTCGCAGCATGTTTGCTGCCGAGCTTTCCCGGTGCGGCCGTCCCCGACTGGGCGCGCCGTTTTCTTGCAGAGGGCGGCGGCGGGATCGTGCTCTTCGCCTACAACGTCCCGTCGCGCGCCGAGCTCGCACAGCTCTGCGCGCAGCTGCGAGCCGAGCGCACCGACGTGTTGCTCGGGATCGACGAGGAGGGCGGCGACGTCACGCGCCTCGAGTGGCGCGAAGGCAGCTCGTACCCGGGCAACGGCGCGCTCGGCGCGATCGGCGACGTCGCGCTCACCGAGCAGATCGCCGAGGCGATCGGCTGCGACCTGGACGCCGTCGGCGTGAACTGGAACCTCGCTCCGGTCGCAGACGTCAACGTGCCGGCCAACCCGGTGATCGGCGAACGGGCCTTCGGCTCCGACTCCCAGCTCGTGGCCGAGCACGTCGCCGCGTTCGTCCGCGGCCTGCAGCGCACCGGGGTTGCCGCCTGCGCCAAGCACTTCCCGGGCCACGGCGCGACCGACCAGGATTCGCACCTCGAGCTGCCGGTCGTGTCCGGAGACATCGAGCAGGGGCTGCCGCCGTTCCGCGCCGCGATCGCGGCCGGCGTGCAGACGATCATGAGCGCGCACGTGACCGTGCCCGCGTACGGCGAGGCGCCCGCGACGCTGAACCGTGAGCTGATGCAGGGGCTGTTGCGCGACGAGCTCGGCTTCACCGGGCTGGCGATCGCAGACGCGCTCGAGATGAAAGGCGTGAGCGCCACGGTGGGCGAGGAGGAGGGAGCCGTGCTGGCGCTCGCCGCGGGCTGCGACGCGCTGATCGTCGGCCATGACCTCGGCGAGCACGACGTCGCACGGATCCATCGCGCGATCGTCGCCGCCGTCGCCGCCGGCCGGCTCGACGAAGGGCGACTGCGCGAGGCGGCGGGGCGGGTGGCGCGCGCCGGCGCCTGGGCGGCGCCCCGGTCGACGGGCGCCGACCGCAGAGTCGGCGCCGACGCGGCCTCCCGTGCGCTGCACGTGGAGGGAGACGTCGCGTTCACCGCCCGTCCGCGTGTCGTCGAGCTGCGGCCACGGGCGAACATCGCCGCAGGCGAGCATCTGCACTCGTTGCTCGGCGCGGCGATCGTGCGTGAGACCGGCGAGGTGCCCGACGCCGACGTCTACGTCGTCCGCGACGCGCACCGGCACGCGTGGATGCGCGCGGCAGCCGACCGGCCGGGCGCCGTCGTGGTCGAGCTGGGCGTGCCGCTCTGGCGGCCTGCAGCCGCGCGCGGCTATGTCGCGACGCACGGCGGCAGCCACGTCTCGCTGGCCGCGGTCGAAGAGCGGCTGCTGGCGACGGTGGCGCGGTGACGCATCTCGAGCGTGAGCTGGCCGAGCAGCCGCAGGCTCTGCAGCGTCTGCTCGACCGCCAGCGCGAGAGGGCTGCCGAGATCGCCGAGCTGCTCCATCGCGACGACGTGCAGTACGTGCTCTTCGCGTCGCGCGGCAGCTCGTCGAACGCGGCTCGCTACGCCCAGTATCTGCTCGGGCGCTCGCACCGGATGCCCGTGGCATTCGCGACGCCGTCGCTCTACACGCTCTACGAACAGCCGCCACGGCTCGACGGTGCGGTCGTGATCGGCATCTCGCAGTCGGGCGAGTCCCCCGACGTGAAAGCGGTGATCGACGAGGCGCGCCGGCAGGGCCGTCCGACGGTTGCGATCACCAACGTGCCCGGCTCACCGCTGGGCGTGGCCAGCGACGCCGTGCTCGCGCTCGAAGCGGGCGAAGAGCAGGCCGTCGCCGCCACCAAGACCTACGTCAACTCACTCGGAGCGGTCGCGCTCCTCTTCGCCACGGCAACGCGCGATCACACGGCACTCGACGAGCTCGAGCGCGCGCCGGAACAGCTGGTGCAGCAGCTCGAGCGCTCGCGCGAGTCGGCGAGTGCGATCGAGACGCTCGGCGCCGTCGACGGCGGCACCGTGATCGCGCGCGGCGTCAACTACGGCACCTCGTTCGAGATCGCCTTGAAGATCCGCGAGCTTTCGGGACTGCTCTTCGAGGCCTACTCGGCCGCCGACCTGATGCACGGCCCCGTGGCGGCGATCGGCGAGGGCTGGCCGGTGATCGCGGTTGCGCCGTCCGGCCCGGCGAAGGCGAGCATGGAAGAGGCGATCGACGCCGTCCGCGCGCGCGGTGCGCGGCTCGTGGTGGTCGCCGACGACGAGCGGTTGCTCGCACGCGCCGACGTTCCGCTGCCGCTCGTGCAGGGTGTCCCCGAGTGGCTGAGCCCGCTCGTCGCCGTGATTCCCGGGCAGCTCGCTGCGCTGAAGCTCGCTCGGATGCGGGGCATCGACCTCGACCGGCCGCTCGGCCTGTCGAAGGTCACGCTCACGCGTTAAGAGAGCCTGTAAGAGGCCTTCTAAACGTTGTCCGAGATCTCGGCGTGGCGCTCCGAGATGCAGAGGTGCGCCCAGTGCTCGGCGCGCTCGAGGATCCGTTCCTCGAGCAAGGCCCGCTCGCCGAGATCGCGTGGGACGCGGCCGGCGGCAACCTCGATCCGCACCTGATGCACCGACGCCTCGGCGTTCGCGCTCACCTCGTGCCGCTCCTCCGAGATGATCGACACGTCGCCGACCTCGTCGAGCAGCCATCCGGCGAGCCGGTCGAGCTCGGCGGTCGTCGCCTCGCGTCCCGCGTAGACGCCGAAGTTGACGCACACCTCCACCGCGGGCATGTCGCCGGGAACAACCAGGAACGCCATGTTCGGTTCCATCGGGCATACAACGCGCGAACCGCGCTGAGAGGTTCTCAGCCTTCGCGCGGCTGCCAGCGGAAGCCGCGGAACGCCGCGAGCAGGCCGACCGCTCCCCACGCGACCACCACGGCGATCGAGCCCGTTTCCGACCAGATGTGGTGGTGCCGCACCATCACATCCCGCGTCAGCCTCGTGAAGTAGGTCAGCGGCAGCACGTCGGCGATCACACGCAGGAAGCTCGGATAGTCCTTCGGCGTGAAGAACGTGCCGGAGATGATCGCCATCGGCAGGTAGACGAAGTTGACGACCGCCGACGAGCCCTCGGACGACCGCACCGCGCTGGTCAGGCCGAGCCCCATCGCGGCAAAGCACGCGGCGCCGATCACCAACGCGACGAACAACGATCCGATCCGGGTGGGAATCGCAACCGAGAAGAGCGCGCGCCCGATTCCGATCATGAACACCGACTCGATCAGGAAGACGATGAACGTCGAGAGGAGCACCGCCAGCAGATACGTGGCCGGCGGCAGCGGCGTCGCCCTGATCCGTTTCAGCACGCCCGACTCGCGGCGAATCACCATCGTGATCGCGAGGCCGGCGAAGGCGGTCGAGGCGACGCCGTAGCCGATCATCCCCGCCTCCAGGAACGGCGCCGCACGGAGATGCTCCTTCGTGATCGTCGAGTTGCCGTAGATCGCGCCGAAGATCAGGAAGAAGATGATCGGCAGGAAGAACGTGAAAAACGCCGACTCGCGGTTCCGCCAGAAGAGCAGTTGCTCGGTTTTCACTTCGTGCCAGAAGAGTCTCACGTGAGGAAGCTCATTCGGCGGTCAGTTCGAGGTAGACGTCTTCGAGGGTCGGGCGCCGCACCTCGAGCTCGTCGAGCTCCTCGCCGCGTGCGAGCGCTTCGGCGGTCAGCTCGTGCAGGCGCCTTGTCGGCTCGCGCGTCCGCTCAACGCATTCCTCGCCCGCGCGGCGGTAGCTGATCTCGGTCTCGACGCTGCCGCCGGTCAGTTCGGCCGGCGTGCCCTCTCGTACGATCGCGCCTTCGCGCAACACGGCGACGCGGTCCGCGAGCTGCTCGGCCTCGTCGAGGTAGTGGGTGGTCAGCAGGATCGTCTTGCCGAGCGCGCGCAGGTTGCGGATCGTCTCCCACGCGGTGCGTCGCGCACCTGGGTCGAACCCGGTCGTCGGCTCGTCGAGGAAGATCAACTCCGGGTCGCCGATCAGGCCGAGACCCAGGTCGAGGCGGCGCTGCTGGCCGCCCGACAGCGTGCGCACGCGCGCGTCGCGCTTCTCGGCCAGGCCGATCAGCTCGATCACCTCGTCCGGGTCGCGGGGCGCGCTGTAGTACCCCGCGAACACGCGCAGGCTCTCGCGCACGGTCAGCGCCGGGTAGAGCGATGACGACTGCAGGACGACGCCGAGTTTGTCGCGCCACGCGCGGCCGGGATGCTGCGGGTCGACCCCGAGCACCTCGACGGTCCCGCTGTCGCGTTTCCGGTAGCCCTCGAGAATCTCGATCGTCGTTGTCTTGCCGGCGCCGTTCGGGCCGAGCAACCCGAACACCTCACCGACCTCGATTGAGAAGTCGATGCCGCGGACTGCCTCGTGGGCGCCGTAGTTCTTGCGGAGCCCGCTGACCGTGACCGCGTTCACAACGAAAGCTCGGCCACGCCGCCGGGCGGAAACTCGGTCTCGCGGCCGGTCAGCGCCAGCACGATCTCGCTGCAGTCGGGCTGGTGTCCGACCGCCACGACCGCATCGCCGCGGCCGGTCACGGCAGCGGTCAGCTCGGCCACGCCCGCGCCGGGAGCCAGCCGCTCGTCGGCGTCGGCGTCGGTGTGCGTGGCGCGTGCGATCGCCTCGGCTGTTTCCCGCGCGCGCAGGAGCGGGCTCGAGACGATGGCGTCGATCTGCTCTGCTGCCAGCCGCTCGCCGAGCGCCCGGGCGGTGGCGCGTCCCGCCTCGGTCAGCGGGCGCAACTCGTCCGGTTCGCCGGGCGCAGCCTCGGCATGGCGCACCACGAAGAGTCGCATGCCCCTAATGTAGTTGCGCAGCGACGTCGCCCAGGACGGTCACCATCTCGACGTCCTCGTGCACGAGGTGCTGAAGCAGGGCGCGCTCGACGCCGGCGGCCTCGTACGCGCGTAGCTGCTCGACCACCTGGTCGACCGTGCCCGTGACCGGTGGCCGGTCGTCGCGGCCGGTGGCGGCTCGGTAGGCGGTCAGCCGCTCTCCAACCTCCGCCTCGTCTCGGCCGACGAGACAGCCGATCATGATCGAGAAGCGCAGCGGTGGGCGGCCCGCCTTGCGGGCGGCCGCGTCGACGGCCTGCTTGCGCTCGCGTGCTTCGTCGACGGTCGGGAAGGGCGTGTTGTATTCGTCGGCGAAGCGGATCGCGGTGTGCACGGTGCGCGGCTTCGCGCTGCCGCCGACGATGATCGGCGGTCGCGGCTGCTGCAGCGGCTTCGGCCAGATGTCCTCTGCCGTTGTCCATTGGCGTTCGATCTCCGCGAGCTGCCGGTCGAGCTCGTCGAGCCGCTCGCCGGTGGTGAGGAACGGGAAGCCGTAGGTGAGGTGTTCGGCCTCGTACCAGCCGGCGCCGATCCCCAGCTCGACACGGCCGTTCGAGATGTGGTCGACGGTCGCGACGCTCTTGGCGAGCACCGACGCAGGACGGAAGGTGACGGGAGAGACCATCGTCCCGAGCCGGATCCGCTCAGTGTGCGCGGCGAGCGCCGCGAGAACCGTCCAGGCATCGAGCGACCCGGCCGGGCTGCCGCGCCCGATCGACTGATAGTGGTCGGAGCGAAAGAGCCCCTCGAGCCCGGCCGCCTCGGCGGCCCGCGCGTGCGCGAGCCACTGCTCCCACTCGATCCCTTCCTGGCCCTCGAGCATCAGGCAGATGCGCACGCCGCGATTCAAGCAGCTACGAGTGGCCGTGCAGCTCGTGCATGACAGCATGGCCCTTGCCGCGTGCGATCAGCCAGCGGTTGACCGGCACGGTGACCACGAAGGCGATGACGAGGCTCACGCCGAGGCTCCACCAGAAGAGCGCGTTGCCCAGGCCGGCCTCCATCGCACCGGGGACGACCAGGATGAACCCGTTGTCGGCGATCTCCATCGTCGTGATCGAGAGCGTGTCCGAGGCGAGTGCCAGCGACAGCGCCGTGCGCGGGCCGACTCCGGCCGCCAGGACCGCGCGTGCCGTCAGGAGGTAGCCGAAGAAGAATGCGAGCGCGACCGAGATCGCGATCGAGGGCGCGTTGCTCCAGCCGGCGGCCGCGGCAATGATCATGCCGAGCACCTCGCCGATCGCGCAACCGGTCAGGCAGTGCAGGGTTGCCTGCGCCGCGCTCCGGGTCAGCGATGCGCCGCCGCCGTGGTGGTCGTGGGACATGAGACCGAGTATACCCCAGGGGGGTATACCGACAACGATCAGCAGCAGGACTGGTCGATCTGCTTCGGCGGGCACAGCTGCACCCTCCTCTCGCGGTGGAAACGGGCGCTCGTCACGCTTGATCGGCTACTGGCAGTAGTCGTGTGTCTAGAGTCGGACGGTGCGCCGCTTCCGCTATGTCGTGATCGACGTCTTCACCGACAGGGCCCTGGCCGGGAACCAGCTTGCAGTCTTCACCGACGCGCGCGACCTGACGAGCGAGGACATGCAGGAGCTCGCGCGCGAGATGAACTTCAGCGAGAGCGTCTTCGTGCTGCCGGCAACCTCGCGCGACGAGGCCGACGTGCGCATTCGCATCTTCACGCCGGGGAACGAGCTGCCGTTTGCCGGGCATCCGGTTCTCGGCGCTGCGTTCGTGCTCGGGGCGCCGCTGCAGAAGATCGTGATCAGGCTCGAGACGGCCTCCGGTGTCGTGCCCGTCACGCTCGAGCGTGAAGGACCGAAGCTCGTCTTCGGCTCGATGGAACAGCCGATCCCGCGCTGGGAGCCGGTGGCGAACGCCGCCGAGGTGCTTGCCGCGCTGGGCGTGGCAGAGTCGGGGCTGCCGGTCGAGCGCTACGAGCTCGGCCCCGGCCACCTCTATGTCGAGCTTGCCTCTGCCGCCGAGGTCGCAGCGTTGCAGCCCGATCTCGCTGCGCTCGAACGCGCGACGCCCGACGGCGCGAACTGCTTCGCACGCGACGGCGCGCGCTGGAAGTCACGCATGTTCGCGCCCGCGCACGGCGTGGCCGAAGATCCGGCGACCGGCTCGGCCGCCGGCCCGCTTGCGATCCACCTCGCGCGGCACGGGCGCATCGCGTGGGGCGAGCAGATCGAGATCGTGCAAGGTGTCGAGATCGGCCGCCCGTCGACGCTGTTCGCGCAGGCGGACGGCTCGGCCGAGCAGATCGAGCGCGTGACGGTCGGCGGCTCGGCGGTCACCGTCGCCCGCGGCGAATTCAGCCTCTGAGCTCCAGCGCGTCGATCTCGGGCAGCTCGACGGCGAGTGCGTTCCAGAACATGCCGCCGTCGCGTGTGAGGTAGAGCCGGTTGCGCGACGCGTAGACGGCGATGTCGGGATCGTCTGCCGAGACGGCGACCGCCCGGCCCGGCGGGAGCCCGCGGCCGGACTCGCGCCACGTCGTCCCCGCGTCGTGCGAGACCGCGAGCGGTGGCTTCGTGTCGATCACCGCCACGACCGTCGAGCCCGCCGCGGCTGCCGCGACGAGCCGCGGGAGATTGAGGATGGGTGCGGGCGTCAGCTCGAGCGGCCCGTCCCACGGCTCCACCTCGTCCGTCTCGAGATCGACCGCGAACGTCCCCGCCCGGGTGACGGCGATCGCGATCATCGCGCCATGAGCGAGGCGACGACGGCGGTCGCACGACGTGCGGCGCCGACGGGAGCGAACCCGGCGTTGCGCGCGACGACATACGACGTGGCGAACGCGTCGCCCGCGCCCGTCGGGTCGCCGGACAGCGGGCGCGCGAAGATGTGCTCGCGGTGACCCCCGACGTAGATCGTCGAACCGCGCGAGCCGCTCGTCACGAGCACCTCGCGCACGCCGAGCGCGGTGACGTCGCCGATCGCCTCCGCTTCTTCCTCGGCCAGCTTGAGCACCCAGATGTACCGCAGCACCGCCGGGTCGAAGTCGGCGTCGAGTCGCAGCGGGCCAAGCTCCGGTGCGCGCACGAGACCTTGGCCGTCGAACGAGACGCGGCAGCGGCGTGCGAGCGCCGCGAGCGTCTCGACCGGAAACTCGCCGCGTGCGAGCGGTGCGACGTGCGCCCAGCGAATCGCGGGCAGATCGGGGAGGTCGGCCGGCCGCCAGGTGTCTCCCAGCGCATCGACCCGCATCGTGCGGACGTCATCCGCGTACGAGAAGGCGAAGGTCGCCGTCGACGCGCCCGGCACGTAGCGCACCGGCGTGCCGAGCCGGACGACGGGAGGCAGCAGCGCCGCGCGGTCGGCCGTTGCGCAGCGGGCGACCACACGCGCCGGCACGCGCAGACGCTGTAGTGCGCGCGCGCCGTGGAACGGCCCGCCTCCTACCCGGGGCGGCTGGCCCGGCAGGAGGTCACGCGAGAGGTTTCCGATGAGTGCGATCACGCGCTCGCGAGTATGGAGTTACTCCTGGCGGTTCCGTCGAGCCTACGCCGGTGCCACCGGCTCCGTCGAGCCTACGCCGCTGGTCGCGAGCCGGGCGAGTGCCGCGAGCAGGAACGCCGCCGCGAAGCTCGGGAGCGACGCGCCTCCCCACGGCAGCGCGTGCGGGTGGGCGTGCTCGACGAGGCGCGTCCACCAGGCCGGGCCCTGCGGGTAGAGCCACTGGTAGAGCGCAAAGCCGGCCAGCCAGGCGGCGACCATCTCGAGCCGCAGCTCGGGCACGCGGAACACGTCGTCGTGCCCGTAGTGCCGGCCGGCCAGCAGCCAGTCGGCGAGCAGCACCGCGAACAGCGGCACGAAGAACGAGCCGAGGAGGTAGAGGAACGGCTGGTAGTTGCGCAGGTCGATCACCAGCGCGCCGGCGGTCGCCACTGCAGCGGTCCCAGCGACGAGCAGCCGCTGTGGCACGCCGGGCAGCAGGTTCTGCAGGCTCACTGCGCCGGAGTAGACGTTGGCGAACGCCTCGTCGCTCTCGTCGACCGTCAGCGCGAGCAGGGCGAGCAGGCTGGCGGCCCCGCCGGCCGCGATCGCCGTGAGCAGACCCGGCGCGTCGCTGATGTGGCGCGACAGGGCGATGAATGCGCCGAGCGCGAACAGCGGGATCGTCGGCACGAAGTACCCCAGCCCGGCGCTCCAGAACCCGACCCGCCGCGAGCGCGAGAAGCGCGTGTAGTCGGCGACGAGCGGTGTCCAGCTGACGATCGAGGCGAGCACCAGGTCGAAGCCGGGCCAGAACGCGTGCGCGCCGCCGCGATCCCACAGCCGCACCGGATGCTGGCCGTGCAGCGACCACCAGGCGAGATAGAGAAGCGATGCGATCACGACCCAGACCGCGAACTTGCGCACGTACTTGCGCACGAAGCCCACGGGGCCGAGCAGCGCCAGCCCGGTCGCGATGCAGCCGAAGGCGATCTTCCAGAAGGCGAGGCCGCCGAACCCGAGCAGCTGCCGGCAGAGCGCGTTCGCGCCGGTGGCGATGATGATCAGCTCGAACACCGACCAACCGAGGCACTGGACGATGTTCAGGCCGGTCGGCAGGTACGAGCCCCGCCGCCCGAGCGGCGCGCGCAGCAGCACCATCGTCGGCACCCGGGCGTCGGCGCCGATCAGCCCGCCCAGCGCCAGCAGCACGTTGCCGACGATCGCCGCGGCGACGATCGCTGCGAGCGCGCTGGGCAGTGACAGCGCCAGCCCGAACTCGCTCGCGGGGAGCACGAGGAACGCGCCGGCGACGATCACGAGCAGCGAGACGGAGAGGTTGGCCCAGAGCAGGAAGCCGTCGAGTACGCCGAGCACGCGCAGCCGGTCGGGGACGGGCTCGATGCCCCAGGACGGTGTGTCGCCGGTCTTCGGTCTGTCACCTCCAGTCACATGCGCTCCCTTCGCCGGCATGACCCGGATCAGGTTCGACGGGTGTGATCTCAGCCCCCCATGGGGCACCCCGGTGCGCGAAGGTTACCGCTCGTCTGGTCCGCCTGAGGGAGATGACGACCTCCAGACAACCGGAAGGTTAATTCGCGAGCAGGCGGCGGAGCACGTACTGGAGGATGCCGCCGTGCTGCAGGTACTCGCGCTCGCGCGGCGTGTCGAGGCGTACGTGAACGGTGAACTCCTTGTCGTCCGCACGCACGGTCACGTCGTCGGCCTCGCCGTTTCGGATACCGCTGATCGAGAACGCCTCGCGGCCGGTCAGGCCGAGCGTGGCAGGTGTGTCGCCGGGGAGGAACTGCAGCGGCAACACCCCCATCATCAGCAGGTTCGAGCGGTGGATCCGCTCGTACGACTCCGCAATCACAGCTTTCACGCCGAGCAGGTTCGGTCCCTTCGCGGCCCAGTCGCGTGACGAGCCGGAGCCGTATTCCTTGCCCGCGATCACGATCGTCGGCGTTCCTTCCGCGATGTAGCGCTCGGAGGCCTCGAAGATCGTCATCGCCTCACCCGACGGGATGTGCGCGGTCCAGGTTCCCTCCGTGTCCGGCACGAGCTGGTTGCGCAGGCGCACGTTGGCGAACGTGCCGCGCACCATCACCTCGTGGTTGCCGCGGCGCGCGCCGTACGAGTTGAAGTCACGCCGCTCGACGCCGTGCTCGAGGAGATACGTGCCCGCCGGCGAGTCGGGCTTGATCGAGCCGGCCGGCGAGATGTGGTCTGTGGTCACCGAGTCGCCGAGCCACACGAGCAGCCGCGCCCCTTCGATATCGGCCACCTCGACCGGCTCGCGTGGCATCCCCTCGAAATACGGCGGATGCCGCACGTAGGTCGAGTCCGGCGCCCAGGCGAAGAGCTCGCCTTCGGGCACGTCGAGCGCGCGCCATTCGTCGTCGCCGCTGAAGACGTCCGAGTAGGTGTCGGCAAACTGCTCCGCACGCACCGACGACGCGATCGTGTCGCTGACTTCCTTCGAGCTCGGCCAGATGTCGTGCAGGAAGACGTCGTCGCCGTTCGTGTCCTGCCCGATCGGCTCGATCGCCCAGTCGATATCCATGCGGCCGGCGAGCGCGTAGGCGACGACGAGCGGCGGTGAGGCGAGGTAGTTCGCCTTCACCTCGGGATGGATCCGCGCCTCGAAGTTGCGGTTGCCGGAGAGCACCGAGCAGACGACGAGATTGCCGTCGGCGATCGCGCTCGAGATCTCGTCGGCGAGCGGGCCCGAGTTGCCGATGCACGTTGTGCATCCGTACCCGACCGTGTTGAAACCGAGCTCGTCGAGCGGCGCCTGCAGGCCCGCCTGCTCGTAGTACTTGGTCACGACCTTCGACCCCGGTGCGAGCGACGACTTGACCCACGGCTTGCGCTGCAGTCCGCGCGCGAGCGCCTTCTGTGCGAGCAGGCCGGCGGCCACCATCACCTGCGGGTTCGACGTGTTCGTGCACGAGGTGATCGCGGCGATCACGACCGAGCCGTGGTCGAGCTCGTAGTCGGTGCCGGCGACCGGTGTGGGCTGCGAGGCCGGCTCGGCGGTCGCAAGCACGGACGTGTCGGGCTCCGGCTCGGGCTCGCCGCCGGGCTGTTGCTCGGTCGTCGGGTCGGAGGCGGGGAACGTGTCGGCCACGGCGCGGTCGGCGGAGCCGTTCGCGTAGCCGATGCCGAACGTGCCGAGCGTCTCGTGGAAGGCCTTCTTTGCACGGGCCAGCGGCACGCGGTCTTGCGGGCGGCGCGGGCCGGCGATCGACGGCTCGATGTCGGCGAGGTCGAGCTCGACGACCTGGGAGTACGTCGGGTGGTCGGCCGCGTCGTGCCAGAGCATGTTCTCCTTGCAGTACGCCTCGACCAGCGCGATCCGCTCGTCGCTTCGGCCCGTGAGCCGCAGGTAGTCGAGCGTCACGTCGTCGACGGGGAAGAAGCCGCACGTCGCGCCGTACTCGGGCGACATGTTCCCGATCGTCGCGCGGTCGGCGAGCGGCAGTGAGGCAAGTCCCGGTCCGAAGTACTCGACGAACTTTCCGACGACCCCGGCCTTGCGCAGGATCTCGGTCACGGTCAGCACCAGGTCGGTGGCTGTCGCGCCCTCGGGCAGCGAGCCGCTCAACCTGAAACCGACGACCTGCGGCACGAGCATCGACAGCGGCTGGCCGAGCATGGCTGCCTCCGCCTCGATCCCGCCGACGCCCCAGCCGAGCACGCCGAGGCCGTTGATCATCGTCGTGTGCGAGTCGGTGCCGACGAGTGTGTCGGGGAACGCGCGGCCGTCGCGATCCTCGACCACGCGGCCGAGGTACTCGAGGTTCACCTGGTGGCAGATGCCCGTTCCCGGAGGCACCACCTTGAAGCCGCTGAACGCCTCCTGGCCCCAGCGCAGGAACAGGTAGCGCTCATGGTTGCGCTCGAACTCGCGCTCGACGTTCTGCGCGAACGCCATGCGCGTTGCGAACGCGTCGACCTGCACGGAGTGGTCGATCACGAGCTCGGCGGGAATCAGCGGGTTGATCTTGTTCGGGTCGCCGCCGAGATCGGCCATCGCGTTCCGCATCGCCGCCAGGTCGACCACGGCGGGCACGCCGGTGAGGTCCTGCAGCAGCACGCGGGACGGGGCGAACGAGATCTCGCTCGACGGCTCCGCTTTCGCGTTCCATGTCGCGACCGCCTCGACATCCGCGTCGTCACCGTTCCGCAGGACGTTCTCGAGCAGCACGCGGAGCGTGTACGGAAGGCGTGCGACGTCGTAGGTGGCCTGCAGCGCGTCGAGCCGGAAGATCTGGAAGGAACGGTCTCCGACGGTCAGCTTTGAGGGTGAAGCCACACCTCGATTCAACCAGACTCGGGCCTGCCGCCGCCTGGCATACCGTGCCCGCGCGCTCGTAAACTCAGCGGGATGGCAGAGCGGCGGCGGATCATCGGGCTCGGCGGCGGCGGCGACACGGCCGAGCAGACGCAGGCGCTCTGGAACTACGTGCTCGGCATCGTCGGCAAGGAACGGCCCCGCATGCTCTACCTGCCGACCGCGGTCGGAGACTCGGACCAGGCGATCGTCGGGTTCTACGAGCGCTTCAAGGACCGGGGCGAGCTCGGCCATCTGAAGACGTTCCCGTGGCCACCCGGCGAGCTGCGCGAGCTGATCCTGTCGCAGGACGCGATCTGCGTCAGCGGCGGCAACACGGCGAATATGCTCGCGATCTGGCGCGTGCACGGCATCGACGGCTACCTGCGCGAGGCGTGGGAGCAAGGCGTCGTTCTCTGGGGTGCGAGCGCCGGGATGATCTGCTGGTTCGAGCAGGGCGTGACGGACTCGTTCGGCTCGCAGCTCGACGGCATGGACTGTCTCGGCCTGCTCGCCGGGAGTGCCTGTCCCCACTACGACGGCGAGGCGCGGCGCCGGCCGCGCTACCACGAGCTCGTCGCGGGAGGGCTGGCCGACGGGATCGCCGCAGACGACGGCGTCGGCCTGTACTACGCCGGCACCGAGCTGGTCGAGATCGTCAGTTGCCGTCCGGGCGCGGCTGCGTATCGCGTCTCCGCCGACGGCGAAGAACGGCTCGACGCGCGCGAGCTTGTCTAGAAGCTAGAGCTTGTCGACGATCTCCCGCAGGTGCGCGCGCTCGGCCTC
>Ga0157369_10003202_pt1 | contig 19516 bp, 16 predicted proteins | sample C25metaG_FD_113461 | JGI IMG/M metagenome (GOLD analysis project Ga0157369, IMG submission 113461) | Corn rhizosphere microbial communities from Kellogg Biological Station, Michigan, USA - C2-5 metaG | ecosystem: Host-associated > Plants > Roots > Rhizosphere > Soil | place: USA: Michigan... | reverse complement strand
TTTTCATGCCTCGCACTGCCAACGCCGCACAGACGACGCCCTATAAAATCAATTATCAAGGACGTCTCACTAACGCGGCTGGTGTGGCGAAGCCAAATGGTCAGTACAACATGAAGTTTCGCATTTTCAGTGTCCTTAGTGGTGGCTCGGCTATTTGGACAGAAGTCCGTGAGACAACGAACCGCGTGACCGTGACAAACGGCCAGTTTAACGTCCAGCTGGGCGATGTTACTGCGCTGACGCCGAGTGTGTTTACGTCGCAGCCACTTTATTTCGAGGTGGAATTGCCAACACCAGCTACGGCTACATGTTCGACAGCTAGCTGTGCTGTATTTACCGAAGGTGCCATGACACCACGTCAGCCAATCGCCGCCAGCGCCTATGCCATGAACGCTGATACGCTAGATGGTTACGATGCGAGTGAGTTTGCGTCGCTAGCCGCCAATATGACATTTACGGCCAGTAATCTATTCAAGAACAGTAGTAATGGTAGCAGTGCCTTTGGAGTTGCCAATGTAGCGAATACGTCACTTTTTGCAGTAGATACATCGGCAAGTAGTGTGTCGATAGGCAGTACGTCTGTGACGCCCCCGTCCTTTGGGCGATCAATAGTGGGCGCCTCGACCGATACCAGTAATGGTAATACTCAAAACTACGTGCGCTACCAAACAGGGGCAATTGCTGGACAGACGTCACAGATTTCGGTGAATATTGGTAGTACTGTACAAGGTACCCCGTACGATAAATTTAAGATGGCAATTTATAGTGGTACTAGCGCTGAACCTGTGACACTCTTGGCAGTAAGTAGTGAAGGTATAGTGAATCCCGGGTGGAATACGGTGCCGATCTCTGCGACTTTAGCGCCCAATACCTACTACTGGCTTGGGTACACAACAAATGCTGACCTGGCTTCAAGTAATAATGCCAAGTTCGATGACGGACCTGCTACCTCTGCCTGGCGTGCTGAACCCTATACGAATGGTTGGTCGTCAACCATCCCTAATATTCATGGAACCGGCACACAGGCATTTTCGATGTATGTCGACTTTATGTCTAGTGGTGGGTCAATTATTTCGACAAGTTCAAACGGCAGGGTTGGTATAGGCACGGCAAGCTCATCAACAACACTGGGCGTGGCGGGAAATAGTATATTCAAGAATCTTACTGATACGACAAATGCGTTTCAAATTCAGACTGCGGGGGCGGGTAGTTTGTTGATTGCAAACACACAAGATAGTAGCATTCAGATTGGTGCGGCAAGCGCTGACGCTACGGCAATTAATTTTGTTTTAGATACAAAGAATACGGTTGGTGATCCGGTCGTAGCTAATAACGGTGCGATGTATTACAACTCTGGCTTAGGTAAGTTTCGCTGTTATGAAAAATCAGCCTGGACGAACTGTATTGGCGGCGCCGAGAATGTTGTGACGCTTGGTGCAGACGTTACAAATAATAACGCTACGGCCAATACTATTGCTAACGTGACAGGCCTATCGTTCTCAGTCGTTGCCGGCACAACCTATCGTTTTAAGGCACTGATTAACTATACATCTGACGCAACGACAACGGGCTCGCGTTGGTCAATCAACGGCCCAGCTGCTACGACCCTATCGTATACGTCAAAATACACATTGACTGCCGCTACCGAAACGACAAACTTTGCATCGGCATATAATATTCCCGCAGCCTCTAATGCTGGCTCATTGACAACGGGTAATACAGCGCGTATTAAAGGGGTGATTACGCCATCGGCAAATGGTACGGTTACCGTCCGATTTGCGTCCGGTGTGGCGAGCTCTGCCATTACAGCGAAGGCAGGGAGCACCTTGATGTGGTGGTAGTGGTGTAACAGGGGAAAATGTAGTAAAATAAGCATAATCGTTGTGAGGGGCGATAGGGATGAGACAAACAGAGCAACTAAAAATTGAGCGAACGCGATGATCGCAAATGGGGTAGTCGCAAAAGTATGGCAGCACACCGGCCTGTTCATGCTTTTTGGCTGCATTATTTTTCTTTCGTTATGCAGCGTCCTCCTGTCTCGACCTACCTACGCCGCTCAAACTACCCCCTATAAGATTAACTACCAAGGTCGCCTGACTGATGCCGCTGGTGTAGCCAAACCAAACGGGCTCTACAATATGAAATTCCGCATTTTCAGTGTGGCAAGCGGCGGTGCGGCTATCTGGACAGAGACCCGCGAAACAACTAACAGGGTAACGGTGACAAATGGCCAGTTCAATGTCCAGCTGGGTGATGTTACTGCACTGACGCCGAGCGTGTTCACGTCACATCCCTTGTATTTCGAAGTTGAGCTTCCAACTCCCGCTACAGCAACATGTTCAACTGCTGCTTGTGGTGTGTTTACAGAGGGTGCTATGACGCCACGTCAGCCTGTTGCCGCCAGCGCCTATGCTATGAACGCTGACACTATCGATGGCAGTGATGCAACAGCCTTTATTATCGCGTCACAAAATAACACATTTACCGGTACGAATTTATTTAAAAATACGTCTGATTCAACGAGCGCCTTCGATATTCAGACATCTGGCGGCACGTCGCTATTCAAGGTTAATACAAGCGCAAGTAGTGTCAGTATCGGTGCTGGCGGTGGGTCGGGTGGTACCGGGCCGGCGCTTTCTACTACGTCGACAGGTAGGGTAGGAATCAGCACGACGACACCTGGCGCAACGCTTGAGGTGGCTGGTAACGCTTTATTTAAGAATTTGACCGACTCAACAACAGCATTTCAGATACAAAACGCTAGTGCCGGCAGTCTACTGATCGCCGACACAACGAACAGTATTATTCAAGTCGGTTCGCCGACAGCTGATGCTACGGCAGTTGTATTCATATTGGACACCAAAAATACGTCTGGTGATCCAAGCGGCACGAACGGCGCGATGTACTACAACTCTAACCTAGGAAAAATGCGCTGTTATGAAGGGGGTGTTTGGACGAACTGTATTGCGACAGCCGAGAATGTCGTGACGCTTGGTGCTGATGTCGTTAATAATAACGGTACGGCAAATACGCTAGCCGATGTCACAGGCTTATCATTTGCGGTTACTTCGGGTGTGACATATCATTTTTCTACGTTAATCAACTACACATCTGCGGCCACGACAACTGGTTCGCGCTGGTCAATCAATGGTCCAGCTGGAACGACATCATATACATCAAAATACACTTTGACGGCAACCTCAGAAACAACTAACTATGCTTCTGCATATAATACTCCGAGTGCATCTAACGGTACATCACTTGCAGCAGGTAATATTGCAGTTATAGAAGGAATTGTAACTCCATCGGCAAACGGTACAGTTACCGTTAGGTTTGCCTCTGAGGTTGCTAGTTCGGCCATTACCGCCAAAGCGGGGAGTACCCTGACCTGGTGGTAGGTGCTATCATAGGCAAAGGAGATATATTATGGATAAACCTTCAGGAAAAAAGCACATGGATATTACAACGAGGCCAACGGCTAGTATACGTCGTTCGGGTCTTCGTATGAACCAACGACAACTACTTATCACAGGTCTTGTGATTATCGTTCTTATTTTAGGCTGGTTTGGCCTGCAGGCGTTTTTACATCGCAACGAGCAGCGCATTGACCATAGTCGTTATCAAGCAGTCTTTCTTGATGATGGAAAAGTTTTTTTCGGTAAGTTGCAGAATAATCAAGGCGAATACCTGACGCTATCAGGCGCATACTATACGCAGGGTCAGACTGGTGAAAATGAGACGCCATCAACCAACGTACAATTGGTAAAGGTTGGTGATGAGACCTATGGACCTGAGTCATCAATGAGCATCCAGTCGGACAAAGTCCTATTCTGGCAAAATCTTAAGGCAGATAGTAAAGTCGCCAAAGCTATCGACGCTCAAAAATAGCCCATGCCAGAGTTACCTGAAGTTGAGACGGTGCGCCGTGGGTTGAGCGCTCTTATTATTGGCAAAACAATAAAGGCAGAGCAGCACGACACGCCAAAGGGCTTTCCTAATGCGACGGCTGATGTTGCGGGCTTTATGATTGGTGCGACAATTACGGATGTTCGCCGCCGGGCCAAGGTATTGATGGTTGATCTTTCGACTGAATACACTATCGTGATTCACCTCAAAATGACCGGACAATTGGTATTTCGCGGTGAACAAGTTTTTGGTGCAGGACATCCGAACGAGAGTTTAATTGGTGAACTACCTGATCGATCGACGCGCGTGACGATCGAGTTTACGGATGGATCACACCTGTACTTTAACGATCAGCGCAAGTTCGGCTGGATGCGTTTGATGCCAACTCTTGAAGTGCCAAATATTGATTTTATGAAAAAAGTAGGACCTGAACCGCTTGAGGCTGATTTTACGGCTACGGAGTTTGCGCAGAGGTTTAAACGTCGTGGCAAGACCAATATCAAGGCTGCCTTGCTCGATCAGACGGTGGTTGCGGGCGTCGGTAATATCTATGCCGATGAGAGTCTGTGGGGTGCCAAGATTCATCCGAAGCGCCTGGTGAATACGATTTCTGAGGATGAGTTTGCGCTGCTGTATACGGAGCTACGTGCGGTTATGAACCTGGCAATTGAAAAGGGTGGATCAACTGACAAGAATTATGTAAATGCCGAAGGCAAGCGTGGAAGCTATATGGATTTTGCGCGCGTGTTTCGTCGTGAAGGACAAGCCTGTCCACGCTGTGGCGCGGAAATCATTAAATTCAAAGCTGCTGGCCGTGGCACGCACATTTGTCCGGTTTGTCAGGTACAATAAAAAGACATGATAACTGTTTTAACTGGTGAAAATAGCTTTGAGATTAACCGTGCCGTTGGTCAGATTGTTGATGGCTTCGATGGAACGGCCGAACGGATTGATGGGAGCGAACTTGAGCTTAAACAACTACCTGATCTTTTGATGGGAGCGACGTTGTTCGCGTCGGAACGTCTAGTAATTATTAAGCATTTGTCAGAAAACAAGGCAGTTTGGACGGCTTTTAGTGATTGGCTGGGGCGAGTAAGCTCTGATGTTCATCTAGTCCTTATCGAACCTAAACTTGATAAGCGCACGGTCACCTATAAGGACCTGCAAAAAGTAGCCGAGATAACCGAGTACAAAGCTTGGACGGAGCGTGACACGTCCAAGGCCGAGCAATGGGTGATGGCCGAAATGACGATGATAGGTAAGGTGATCGATCGGTCGTCAGTGCACGCTTTAGTGCAACGTGTCGGCGTCGACCAATGGGCGCTGTACCAGGCCTTGCAGAAGCTTGCTGTGCTAGACGCGATTACACCTGAAAATATCACCGAACATATCGAAGCCAATCCGGCTGAAAATGTTTTTGATTTGTTTGAATCTGCCCTGAAAGGGAATGCACCTAAGGTAAAACAAATGATCGAGATACTTTCGCTAGGTGAAGATCCATATCGTTTGTTTGGGTTACTGAGTGGTCAGGCGTTTCAGCTGGCGGCGCTGAGTGCAGCCGAGGATCGACCGAGTGCCGAAGTGGCCAAAGACCTAGGTGTGCATCCATATGGTCTTGGTAAACTAGCGCCGTACGCGCGCCGTTTGGGGCGAAAGGGAGCACAAAAGGTAATCACGGCTTTTGCCGAGGCCGATGCTGCCATGAAGACGTCTGCAACCGACCCATGGCTTTTAATTGAACACGCCCTTATCAAGACTGCTGTTATTTAGGGATAATCTGAACAATAAAATAAGCGACCGCTAGTGGGTCGCTTATTTTGATAGGTAGAGAGACTACTTAGTTGTTTTTTTCGCAGCTGGTTTTTTAGCTGGTGCTTTTTTCTCTGCAGTTGCTTTAGTAGCAGCAGGCTTCTTAGCAGCAGCAGGCTTCTTAGCAGCAGCTGGCTTTTTCGCGGCAGCAGGCTTAGTAGCTGCAGTCTTTGGAGCAGCAGCTTTCTTAGCTGGTGCAAGCTTTACGCCAGCGTCTTTTGCAACCTTAGCAAGCTGAGATTTGCGGCGAGCAACAGTGTTTTTCTTTAGAAGGCCTTTTTTAACAGCTGTATCAAGTTCGCTGTGCGCTTTTGATAGACCTTCGCTGGTAGGCTTCGCCAAAAATGCCTTAGTTGCATCTTTGATTTCACGCTTGATGCCAACATTACGCTCGTTGCGCTTGATGGTTTGCTTCATTCGTTTGATGGCTGATTTGATAATTGGCATGGATATTCCTTTTTCTTAAAAGTGATAGATATAATCAACGTGCAATTATAGGGGAAAAGGTCGGTTTTGTAAAGTGTTGACATGTTGTTGACTGTTTTAAACCACTTATGGTATAGTTGGGGCAAATCTCAGACAAAATAAAAAGTAGGAAATCACTTCAATGAACGATGGTAATGCCAAGCAACAGATCGTCGAGAATATTAAGAACAGCACTAATATTTTAGTGACGGTAAGTAGTGACCCATCGGTTGATGAGCTCAGCGCTGCTCTCGGTTTGACATCACTGTTAAACAAGATGAACAAGCACGCTACCGCTGTAGTTAGTGGCGCTATTCCGCCAGCAATTACATTCCTTGATCCTGAAAAAACCTTTGAAAACACCGTCGATAGTTTGCGTGATTTTATTATCGCGCTCGATAAGAGTAAAGCTGACCATCTGCGCTACAAGGTCGAAGGTGAAGTGGTAAAGATTTTTATCACTCCATACCGCACGACAATCTCTGATAATGACCTTGAATTCAGCCAGGGCGACTACAATGTTGAGTTGGTGTTAGCCTTAGGAGTTAAAGAACGCGACAATCTCGACAAAGCGCTTGCCGCCCATGGTCGTATTCTTCACGATGCAACCGTTGTCACGATGAGTGCCGGCGAAGTGAGTAAGCTCGGTAGTATCGATTGGCACGAGCCAAACGCTAGTAGTCTCAGCGAAATGCTCGTTGGCCTAACTGACGCCTTGAAAGAGGATAGCGAGCTATTAGATGAACAGATTGCAACCGCCTTCTTGACAGGTATTGTTGCTTCGACAGATCGTTTTAGTAATAACAAGACATCATCAAAGGTAATGACAATCGCTGCGCAGTTGATGGCAGCAGGCGCTAATCAGCAATTGATTGCCGCTAAACTCGAAGATGGTCATGAAATTAGTAGTTCTGCTGCGCCAAAGGCCACTGAGTCAAAAGCCGAAGCAGAACATGCCGATGGCACTACCGACTTATCAGAAGGCGAATCAACCAAAGTAAGTCGCTCTCAATCGAAAAAAGCTGCTGCTATGGCACTGCCTAAAAAAGACGACGGTTCATTGATCATTACTCACGGTGTTGATGCGGCTATCGAAGTTGCCGCTACCGAGACAACTACTCGTCAGCAAGAAGAAGCGGCTGAGCAGGCTGAAGAAACACTAGCTCAGCAGTTGCCAACAGTTGCACCAGTGACAGCTCCACTTGCTGATCTTGAAAAAGATCTGGATGCTGCAGCGGCAGAAGATCCAAATCTACCAAAAATTGTGACTAAGCCATTACCAACACTAGCTGGTCCAGTTAGTGATGAAGTATGGAAATCAGCCCAAACGCCAAGTATGGGCGGAACACTGAACGCAACAACCGAACAGGCCGCCGAAGATCAGCGAAAAGTTGAGGAAGACGATCGCAACCGCACTATTTTGACACACACTAACGGTGATTATATTAGTAACGACGATGCACCAAGCTTCCAGTCGCCACTTAACGCCGCTAACGCGCCAAGTGACGAAGCTAAGGTGCCAGATGTATTCGCTGCTCCACCTAATGCAACCGAGTCAGCGCCATTGCAGTACGAAGAAACTCCAGTCCAAACTCCTGCGTCACAGACAATGGTGACTTTGGCTGATATCGATGAAAAAAACCGCCAACCACATGAAGATGCCCGTGCTGCAGTTGATGCTGCCTTTGGTGCGGTACCATTCAACCCGGCTAACAATCCAGAAGCAGCCAGCGGTGCACAGATGATGGGTGAAGTATCACATGAGGAACAGGCTCCAGCGCCTGCACCAGTGACACCTCCGATGCCAGACTTCTCAACACTGCCGCCATTACCACCGGCTCCAAGTATGCCACCAGAAAAACTAGAGGACGTGTTGCCAGCACCGGCCGCTCCAGCACCTGCGCCTGAACCAAGTGATCCGGCACAGTTCAAAATTCCCGGACAACAGTAGTTAGTACCTGACAAAAATGACGCCATAATAGGCGTCATTTTTTATTGCTTGACGATAAAGTGGTTGAGCCCGATCGTTTCACCTTGATGCGCTATATGCTGCTCGCCATCGGCACGTTGCGTGTGGTGAGTACGGATAATGGTAATAAGTTCGTCGCGCAGGTGACGTGCATCAACGGTCTCATTAATTTCATTGGCCGAACGACCCGCTTCCATATAGAGCCAGTGGGTATTGCTGTGAGGCATGGCTGTGTCCGCTAGGCAGGTGAGGCGAATACGCGTAAAGCGTGGATCGTGCTGTTTTAGGGTATAGAACACGTAGCAGGCAGTTCGAGCGGCTACGATGTGGTCAATGTGCCCAGTGATACCGTTAAGGTCGTTAGTCAGTAGTTCGATTTCGGTGTCAGCTGACGCTGCTTTGACAATTGGGGTGATTAGGTCAATGATGCGCTGGCTGGCTTCAAGCATCGCAAGATTGTTTAACTGACCATCTTTGTAGTCTAGATAGTGCATGCCGGTTGCGCCCATCAGCTGCCCGGCCTTTCGCCATTCCTCTAGACGCACGACACCGAGATCTGGGTGATTATCGGGATTTGTACCAGCATCTCCGCTGGTGAGCAAAATCAGATGTAATTCGGTACCGCTGCGCGTTTCTGATAGCAGGGTACCACTTGGGCCAAATGATTCGTCGTCGGGGTGGGCAAAGATGGCAAAAATAATCTTTTTCATGTCCTTAGTATAGAATAGAAAAGATGACTGATGGAATTATTCTTATTGATAAACCAGCCGAAATGACGAGTTTTGGTGTCGTGGCGCGTGTTCGTCGCGTGCTTTCGCAGGCCGCAGGCAAAAAAGTAAAGGTAGGGCATACAGGCACGCTTGATCCGTTTGCGACCGGCCTCATGATCTTGGTAATTGGTAAGGAATGTAAGAACGCTGAAACATACTCCAAACTTGATAAGGTCTACGAGGCAACGTTTCATTTGGGTCAGATTAGCACTACTGGCGATCCAGAAGGTGACTTGACTGATATATCTGACCGCCAACCAAGCATCGAGGAGATTAAGGCAGCGCTAGCGCAGTTTACAGGCCAGATTATGCAACGACCACCTATCTTTAGTGCCATAAAGATTGACGGCAAACGCGCATATCGCTTGGCGCGTGATGGCCAGGAGATTGAGATTCCGGAACGCCCTGTGACAATTCATAGTCTAGAACTCGTCGACTATACGTATCCTGAACTTAAAATTCGCACGCATGTTGGCAGCGGCACCTATATTCGTAGCCTGTGTGTTGATATCGGCAATGTGCTCAAAACTGGGGCGTATTGCACGCAGTTACGTCGCACATCGATTAATAAATGGACACTCGATGCTGCGCAAACCTTATCTGAATTTGGCGTTATTGACTAACTAAAATTGACTCATTATCACGCTTATGGTACGCTTGGCGCAAACATAGGTTTGATGGTATGAATATGCGCAAGCTCACTACTTTTGCTTCAATTGGCGCCATGGTCATTGTGGGTGGGGTTGCGTGTGTGTTCATGGTTAATCAGTTTTTACACCAAGCGCCTATCGCCGTCGAGCAAAATGGTGTCAAGCTAGAAATTACGGCGCCAAAGCGGCAACAGGTGGCTGATCAAACGCTTGATGTTGCTTTGACGGTGAATGATAAAGACAAAAAGGTTAGCAAGGTCGAGTATTTGGTTGACGGTCAAGTGCAAGCAAGTGCTACGCGCAGTCCATTTACATCAATCCTGCGAACAGCACATCTGAGCGATGGCAAGCACACACTCGTTATCCGGGCTATCGGTAAGGATGGCCGCACGGTGTTGGTGTCGCAGACAATAGAATTCACCGTGAAGCACGTGACAGAGACGGCACCACAGGAGTCAGATAAAGCAAAAAACTCATCGTCAAATGCATCGTCTTCTGCAAAATCTGTTGCTAAAAACGCTGGTGGGCAGTCAACAAGCACACCATCTGCCACACCATTATCACCAACAACGATCTCATCGATTTTTGCGACGATTCCACTTGTTCCATGGGAAGGAGGATCGAATTACTGGAAAAAGTTCCCTAAGGCGAATGCGGCTGGCTGGGGAAATTCTTCATTCTTTCCGATTGCTGTTTTTCTGGGCAAACCGGGTCATGCCGCGGCTCTCAAGGCTGTGGGGCTTAACACCTATATGGGTGCTGAACACGACGGTTCTACGATGAGTTCTATGACAAGTGCAGGTATGTACGTTATGCCGCAGCAAGATGAGTGGACGCCTGCAGAAGTTGGCAATGATACCAAAGCGGTAGGTTGGTTTATTTCCGATGAGTGCGATATTGGCCTGGGGTGTACCGGTAGCAATACCAACGAAAACCTGCTCGATCAACAATCTAAACTTGCGTATGTTCATGGCCTTAATGATGATCGCTTTACATTTGCGAATTATTCAAACGGCATTCTAAGGACATGGTGGGCAAATGGCAACATGCCGGCTTTTCTCAGTATTGTGGATGCGGCTAGTAATGATAAGTATGCCTACACCAGCCCATTTGTGTGGGATCAGATAAATGCTTCTCCTGATTGGCCAAACGGCGTGCATCCGGCGGTCAGCGCGGCGTATGGATGGCAAATAGATCAAATGCGCTCTTTCCAGAGCCCGCCAGGTATTCATCCTAACTGGATTTTTATCGAGGCGGCTATGCCACTTTTGAATGATGCGGGTTCATTGACGATTACTCCTCAGCAACTCGAAGGCGCTGTCTGGTCATCGATTATTCATGAAGCTCGTGGCGTGGCGTATTTCCAGCATAATAACGGTGGTGTCTGCGGATTTTACTCGCTCGTCGACTGCAACCAGACACGACTGAATCAAATCGCTGCTATAAATGCAAAGGTGACGTCATTGGCACCAGTTATTAACACTCAGTCGTATCAATATAGCTTTAATACCACAACCGACACCATGCTCAAGGCGTACAACGGTGCAGCATATATTTTTGCGGGTATTGGCCTTGGGCACTCCACCGGTGCAAAAACCTTTAGTTTACCAACAGGCCTGACAGCATCAACCGTTGAGGTGGTGGGTGAGGGTCGAACGCTGCCGATTTCGGGGGGCAAGTTTACGGATACATTTGCAGCTGAATACACACACCATATTTATAAGATTACACCTCAGTAGTAGTTAGCGAGATTACCCACTTGCATAATTGCGCGAGAGGTGTTGAAAACTTCCTAGGACTCTGCTATAGTACATTGTTGATGATTACAGCAGAAAATAAAGCCAAGGCATTTGCTTTGACACAGACGCACAAAAACGACGTTGGTAGCCCACAAGCCCAAGTGTCAGTTTTGACGACTCGTATCAAAGAGATTACCCTTCACCTGCAGACTAACAAGCACGACCACATGGCTCGTCGCGGTCTGATTCAGATGGTGGGTCGTCGCAAACGTTTGCTCAAGTATCTCGAACGTAAAGACTTCGACGCATACAAGGCAACCGTCGCCGCTCTCGGACTCCGCAAGTAATTGCGGAGTTTTTTATGCTAGTCTATTTTTGAACTATTATTTATTATGAAAAAGCTCCCTCCTCTGCGTAGTAATGTGCGCAGGGGAGGGAGCGTGCTTTCGTCGGACCGTCTCGGTGAGACTTCGCCTAGAAGTTGATCTCAATATTTGGAAGCCAGGACAGTGCCCCGATGATGAAGTTCCACACTCCAGCAATTGGGTAGTTGATCCACCAGCTCAGGATGTTGTTTACCCATGGAACGAAGAGAGCAACAACCTGAATGCTAACCCCAAAACAGATAAGCCACAATATTGACTCTGTGTTGGTGTAGAGAAGACTGAAGGCAATTACGCAGAGAGCCAGAACTATCGTGCCGCCTATAAAGACGCCATCGACAATTTCCCACGCGGAGATGTTCCGTTGAATGCTTGCAGTAAGTGTTGTCACTGCAGGCATTGCACTAAGTGAAGCAACGAGAGAAGCTGCGAATATCAAGTTAACGATATCGACAAGGATGTCTGCGAACTTACTGTCAGCTCCGGATATCTTCTTGCCCAGTTTCCGAAACAGTATTAACGCCAAAAGCGAAGCAAAAGCGCCAACCATCCAGGCTGGAATTGCGCTGAAATTGCTTTGGATGACAACTGCTTCCGTAGGTATATTGAGAGGGACTTGCATGATTGCTCCTTAGGAACTAGACGATACGGACATGCACTTCCATTATGATAGTGCAGTTTTTTTATAAATACAAGAACTTACTTTTATAGTCAAATCTATGGTCAAGCTGAAATAATTATTTATCGAGAGAGTGAGGTATAATAGATACAACGCACACCGCAGGCAGTTTAAGTGGTGGATACAGTATTTCTAATTATAGAAAATCTGCACCCGTTACTTATTCGCCATTTCAATACAGGTGAGTGAACAAAAAAGGAGGACACATAATGTCTACTATTAACCCTACTGGTAAGGAAATTATTTCTGTTACCACTGAACTTTGTGGTAAACCACTAAAACTAGAAGTGAACCGAGTCGGCTTTCGCACCAGCGCATCAGTACTTGTAACCTACGGCGAAACCGTCGTACTTGGTACTGCTATGGTCAGCAAAAAAGCGATCAGCGGCATGGATTATTTTCCGCTATCAATCGACTACGAAGAAAAATTTTATGCAGCTGGCAAAATCAGCGGCAGTCGTTTCATTAAACGTGAAGGTCGCCCAAGTGACGAAGCAATCCTTATCGGTCGTTTGATCGACCGTCCAATTCGTCCGCTGTTTCCAAAAGGCTACCGCCAAGAAGTGCAGAACGTGGCAACTGTCCTATCTATGGATCCAAACTTCCGTCCTGACATGGTCGCAATGATTGCCGCCTCAACAGCATTGATGCTGACTGGTGCGCCATTTGACGGTCCAGTAGCAGGACTTCGTGTGGCACAAGTGAACGGTGAATTTAAAGCCTTCGCATCACCAGAAGAGCGTGAAGAGAGCGATCTTGATCTAGTGGTTGCTGGTATCGAAAGTGGTATCACGATGGTTGAAGCGGGTGCTAACCAGGTATCAGAAGAAGTTATTGCCGATGCATTAGCTTGGGCGTTCGAAGCGTTCCAGCCAGCAATCGCTGCACAAAAAGAACTTGTTGAAAAAGTCGGTGTTGAGCCACTCGCCTACGAACTTATCTTGCCAAACGAAGAATTCCAAACTGTTGTCGATGAATGGATGAGCGACAAAATCGGTGAAGACCTACGCAAGCCATATCCAGAGCGCAACGAGTTAGTTTCAACACTTCGTGATCAGTTCCATGATGCAATGATCGAAAAATTCGGCGAAGAAGATTACAAAGTCTTGCGCGGTGAATACGATGAAGCCTTTACGATGGCGCTTCACAAAGATGTCCGCCGTGGTATCGTCGAAGACAATCTTCGTCCAGATGGTCGTAAACTTGATGAAATCCGTCAACTAAGCTCAGAGATTGGCATCTTGCCACGCACACACGGTTCGTCACTCTTTACGCGTGGCGTAACCCAGGGTATGAACATTGTGACACTGGCGCCACTTAGCTATGCACAGATGGTTGATACGATGGAGCAAAACGACTACGAACGCCGCTACATGCACCATTACAACGCTCCTGGCTATACTGTTGGTGAAGTTCGTCGTCTTGGTTCACCAGGCCGCCGCGAAATTGGTCACGGCTACCTCGCAGAACGCGCGGTGATGCCAGTGCTCCCTTCGGAAGAAGAATTCCCATACGCGATTCGTAGCGTGACGGAAATCATGAGCCAGAACGGTTCAACGTCGATGGCTGCAACCTGTAGCTCGGTCCTTGCACTTATGGACGCTGGTGTGCCACTTAAGGCTCCAGTCTCTGGTATTGCGATGGGTCTGATGATGGACGGCGATACACCGTATGTACTATCTGATATTGCCGACGCTGAAGATTTCGCTGGTGATATGGACTTTAAGGTAACTGGTACTGAAAAGGGTATTACAGCGATTCAGATGGACATGAAGGTTCATGGTCTGCCTGTAGATATTCTTCGCCAAGCACTTACAGCCGCTAAACCTGGTCGTGCCCACATCTTGGCACACATGCTGACGACAATCGCAGCGCCAAAGCCAAGCCTGAGCCCATACGCGCCACGCATTGAAAAGATCAAGATCAACCCTGATAAGATCGGTGCAGTTATTGGTAAGGGTGGTGAAGTGATCAACAAGATTACCGCTGAAACCGGTGCCCAAATCGATATCAAGGAAGACGGTTTAATTACTGTTGCTGCCAGCGATACGACAAATATCGAAAAGGCGATCAACTGGATCAAGTCATTGACCGAAGAGCCAGAAGTCGGCAAGATCTATGATGGTAAAGTTGTCAGTATCAAAGACTTTGGCGCCTTCATCAACATCATGCCTGGTATCGATGGTATGGTTCATATCTCACAGCTTTCTAATGAGCGTGTTGAAAAGGTTGAAGATGTGCTTCATGAAGGCCAAATCCTCAAGGTAAAATTGACTGGTATCGATGAGCGCGGTCGTCTGAGTCTGAGTATCAAAGACCTCGAACAATAGAGGCGACACTAATATAAAATACCCGGCTTCGTACGCCGGGTATTTTATATCGGATGCTACTCCGCAAGGCCTGGAAGGTATCTGTCGTAGACGTCTTTTGTGAGAGGATCCTCTCCGCCGTTATAAATTTGTACGACGTAGGGATGCTCGATTCTAGCCCGTTCAGCTATTTCTTTAGGCTTATTGTAAGGTGGTCGCCAAATAGTGCGATTACAGTTGGCGATATCAATGATAAGTTGCGCCTGTTCTTGGCGTAGTTTGACAATATCTTGCGCGAGAGTACGATGTTTTTCAACTTCCTCTTCACTAGCCTGAGCGTAGCCAGATTGTGCAATCGCAATTAGTCCAAGGGTGAGGGTATTGTAGTGTGTTTCAAGCTCGTGAAGTGCCTGACAAATAGAGGCCGACTCGTGATGTAACCGAACGCGCCGCTCCTCTGTACTTTCCTCAAAATTAATAGAAGTATCGTGAGAGAAAGGTACTGTTTCAACGGACATGCCACACCTCGTTTTAGATTTATTGTCGGTAGTATAGCATTCGCTATTCCCGTACGCTAGATGTCCTATGATGTGATATCTACATACGATTATTTATCAAGAAATTTTGTCATGACGCGATCATCTGCCTGTGAGGTTGGTTGGCGATCGTCGATATCATACCCAGCCTTTACATAAAACTGAATAGCGGTTGGCACAGAATTTAAGGCAACAGCAGCAAGTGCTCGTACTTTAGATTCGCGCTCGATGAATTTCATCATTTCAGAGCCAAATTTATTGCCTTGATAGTCAGGATGTGTCGCAATGCCGTCTATCCAGGCTTTTTGTTGGCCGTGATTAAAATCGACATTAGCAACAGTTGCAATTTCATCTGGTTCATCTTCGGGCGAAGCAATCAGGCACGTTCGATCTTCGAATTCGTCTAAAAGATCGTGTAATTCTTCAAGTTCAAGTTCGGCATGAGGTTCGCGTTTACTTGTGTTGTAAAGAGATAAAATCTCAGAATCTGTTTCAGACAAATCTTCGATTGTACTGATATCGTCGGCTGATGGAAGAGTATGATAGCGTATTTCTGCTGAAAACATGTAATATATTATAACACAAATATATAATATTTACAATATAATCACTCCTCATTAGATTAATACTTGTATAATAGAAGTATATGAATAAGCAGCAGCAACTCGATGACCTACGGGCGGATATCCTCGAAAATAATATCTGTCCCGAGCTCGCTGAACAGGCGACGCAGCTGGTTATAGGGGACGGTAATCTTAATGCTGATATCGTGTTTATTGGCGAAGCACCGGGTAAAAAAGAGGACGAATCGGGACTTCCGTTTGTTGGTGCTTCGGGTAAATTTTTGAACGAAATGCTCGCCCAAGCGGGACTAGTGCGCGCAGATGTGTATATTACCAACGTTGTAAAGTACCGTCCGCCCAACAATCGCGATCCCAAACCGGCCGAGAAGAAGGCCTTTATGCCATACCTGCTAAAGCAACTAGAAGTCATCAAGCCGAAGGTCGTCATTACACTGGGTCGCCACAGTATGGAGTATTTTTTGCCTGGTGCTGTCATTGGCGATATTCATGGCCAGCCACATCATGTACAGATGGACGGCGATGAGTTACTGATTATTCCGTTATATCATCCAGCCGCAGCGTTATATAACGGTAGTCTTCGCCAGACATTAATTGATGATTTTTTGCGTGTTCCGCAGCTTATTGGCGAATGATAATCCAAGATTATATGTCACCTAATTGCTCTTTTACCCCGTACCTGCTACAATAGGGACACTTATCGAAGAGGGAACAACTGATTATTTTACAGACATACCTCCCTCCACTCGTATTTATTTATGCAATTATTCCAATAATTAAAAGGAGAAACAACATATATGGGTCAACAAAGACTCGCATCACCACAAGGTGACAACCCTAACAAACGGCCGCAACAACCGCGCCAAAAATCAAGTAATACGGTTTTGAATAGCACGACAACTCGCAAGGGTGAAGTGTTCCGTGCTCAGCGTCGCACCAGCGAAAACGTCAACATTCAAGCTAGCCAGCACATGATCAATGTGCCCGTAAACAAGTCTATCTATAACGGGTACAATGGCCGTCAATTTAGTCTCGCTGACCAAAAGAATCAGCCGCGTTCAAACGCTAACGTACCAAAACTCAAGATCATGCCAATCGGTGGCTTGGGTGAAATGGGTATTGGCAAGAACATGATGGCGATCGAGTATGATAATGACATCGTCGTGATTGACTGTGGGTTCCTATTCCCGGGTTCTGACTACCCAGGCATCAACTACATCACACCAGATATTACGTATCTAGAAGAGAATAAGCACAAGATCCGTGGCCACGTCTTTACACACGGTCACCTTGACCACATCGGTGCTTACCGACACGTTGCTGACAAGATTCCAGCGCCTGTCTACGCCAGCAAGTTTACACTTGGTATGCTACAGCGCACCATGGAAGAGGCAACGAGTGGATTTGAGCCACAATATAACGAACTTAATCCAGAAACACATGAACGTGTGCAACTTGGTGACAGTTTCTCAATCGAACTTGTCCGCGTGAACCACTCGATTCCTGACGCGACTGCAGTCGTTGTACGTACACCACTGGGTGTCCTTATTGACACTGGTGACTGGCGTTTTGAAGACAACCCAGTTGATGGCAAGAAATTTGACCTTGAGCGTTTGACCGAAATCGCTACCACAGAAGGCATCTTGATGCTGATGAATGAATCAACTAACTGTGAGTCTGAAGGTGGACATGAACACGGTGAATTCGATATCCAGCAATCAATGGGCCAGGTGATGGATAAATATCCAAACAGCCGCCTTATTCTGAGCTGTTTCTCATCTCAGATCCACCGTATGCAGGTAATCCTCGAAGAAGCTAAAAAGCACGACCGTAAGGTTGCCTTTGCTGGTTATTCAATGATCCAGAACCTCGAGGTCGCTCTTCGTGCTGGCGTTATCAAGATTCCTAAAGACGTTGTTGTTAAAATGGAAGACGTCGTTAAATTGCCTGACGGTAAAGTAACGATTGTTTGTACTGGTTCACAGGGTGAATTCAACGCTGTGCTTAACCGTATGGCAACTGGTTCGCACAAATTTATCAAGATCAAAAACTCTGACGTTATTGTCTTTAGTTCAAACGCCATTCCTGGTAACGAAAAGTACGTGACTCGCACGGTTGATGGTTTGATGCGCGAAGGTAGTGCAGTTATTCAAAACGGCAAAACTCACCTTACTGGCGTCGGTCCACTCCACCTTTCAGGTCACGGCTACTATGATGACCACGTAAAGCTAGTTAACGCCTTGAATCCAAAGTACTACATGCCAATTCACGGTGAATTCCACATGCTTGTCCACAACGCCGAACTTGCTGAGAAAGAAGCCGGCATCCCACGTGATAACATCTTTGTTTGTGACAGTGGTGATGTGATTGAAATTACTGCTGATGGTGCTAAGAAAAATGGCCGTATTCCAGTCGGCGGTATTATGTACGATGATAGCGGTGCCACCGTGTCAGAAGTGGTCCTTAAAGACCGTATCCACATGGCCGCCGAAGGTATGTTTGTGATTGTTCTGACTGTTGCTCGCGGTAGTGGTCGTTTGATGACAAGCCCTGACATTATTAGCCGTGGCTTTATCTACCTACGCGACAGCGAAGAGTTGATGAACATGATTCGTCAATACTTGAAACAAAAGGTGACTAAGAGCTTTAGCGGCAAACGAGTTGATCTAGATGTGATCAAGAAAGAGTTGAAAGACGAAATTACTCACATCCTTTACGATCAGACTCGCCGTACGCCAATCGTTATCCCAGTGATCAACGAAATCGGTGGCGGTGGCGGCGGTCAAAACCGCAACCAAGGTGGCGATAATCGCGCCCAGGGTGAAAACCGTGGCCAAAACGGTGGTAACCGTCAAAACGATAACCGCGGTCCTCGTCCAGAGCGCCCAGAACCTAAAAAGTTTCCAGCACCAGTAGTACCAGATACTGAGGCAACTGACACCAAAGCGCGTCAGGCCCAAGACTCTCGTCCTTACTAATTGACGATATCGTCATTAAAATAACGACACCATTTCGATGTCGTTATTTTAATGGGGCAGCTCAACCATAAGCCTCTTGCAATTTGTAGTAATTTTTGCTATAATATGAGAATTCGAGAGAATAACTAAGCTTGCTTAAGTTATTCCGAGAATCCGATATATTACACAAAACAGGTATAATATGTTGTATCAATCTGATAATAAAAAACATATAATATAAAACAGTTATGGCTAAAAGAAAAAAATCTACTCGCTCTCGCAAATCAAAAGCATCAGCCGCACCGCAGCATAGTTTGCCGAACGGTTTTTGGTCACAGGTATGGGCTGTTAGTCTTGTCGCGATCTCGATTCTATTTGTAGTGACATGGTTCGGGGCAGGCGGGCCGGTTCTAGAGTGGCTTCATAATGCTGCCGTGGCTAGTATCGGCTACGCGGAATATATTATTCCTGTTCTGTTTGTTTACATTGCAGTTGAGATTTTTCGGGCTGAAAACAATCGTTTGCCTGCTGTCGTCAAATTCGCCACCGTCTTATTAATTGTTTGGTTTGCTGGCCTGTTTGGTCTTATGAAAAACAACGGTCAAACCACTGGTGGATGGGTTGGTGACAACGCAAACAACGTCATGCTTGCCATGGTGGATAGTGGTGTCGGTGCCTTTATCTACGTGCTTCTTATTCTTATTACGACACTCTTTGTGCTACGAGTATCACCGATTACCGTCATCAAGAAATTATGGGAAAT
>Ga0157369_10003200_pt1 | contig 19524 bp, 22 predicted proteins | sample C25metaG_FD_113461 | JGI IMG/M metagenome (GOLD analysis project Ga0157369, IMG submission 113461) | Corn rhizosphere microbial communities from Kellogg Biological Station, Michigan, USA - C2-5 metaG | ecosystem: Host-associated > Plants > Roots > Rhizosphere > Soil | place: USA: Michigan... | reverse complement strand
GACGAGGCGAAGCGCATGCAGGACGACTACGTGTCGACCGAGCATCTCCTGCTCGCGCTCGACATCGTCCCTCGCAAGCAGCTGGAGGCGAAGATCGCCGGCGTGCGCGGCGGCCAGCGCGTCACGTCGCAGGATCCCGAGGGCACATACCAGGCGCTCTCGAAGTTCGGCCGCGACCTGACCGAGGCTGCGGAGCAGGGCAAGCTCGATCCCGTCATCGGCCGCGACGAGGAGATCCGGCGCGTCATCCAGGTGCTCTCGCGCCGCACGAAGAACAACCCGGTCCTGATCGGCGAGCCGGGCACCGGCAAGACCGCGATCGTCGAAGGGCTCGCGCAGCGCATCGTCGCCGGCGACGTGCCGGAAGGCCTGAAGGGCAAGCGCGTGTGGGCACTCGACATCGGCGGCCTGCTCGCGGGCGCGAAGTACCGAGGCGAGTTCGAAGAGCGGCTGAAGGCCGTCCTCAACGAGATCAAGAACGCAGAGGGCGAGCTGATCCTGTTCATCGACGAGCTGCACACGATCGTCGGCGCGGGCGCCGCTGAGGGCGCGGTGGACGCCGCGAACCTTCTGAAGCCGATGCTCGCGCGCGGCGAGCTGCGCTGCGTCGGCGCGACGACGCTCGACGAGTACCGCAAGCACATCGAGAAGGACGCGGCGCTCGAGCGGCGCTTTCAGCCGATCTTCGTCGGCGAGCCGTCGGTCGCCGACACGATCGCGATCCTCCGCGGCCTCAAGGAGGCGTACGAGTCGCACCACGGCGTGCGCATCAAGGACGCCGCGCTCGTCGCAGCCGCAGTGCTGAGCGACCGTTACATCAGCGACCGGTTCCTGCCGGACAAGGCGATCGATCTCGTCGACGAGGCCGGATCGCGCCTGCGCATGGAGATCGACTCGTCTCCGGTCGAGCTCGACGAGGCGGAGCGCCGCGTGCGCCAGCTCGAGATCGAGCTCGCCTCCGGCCCGGCGAATCGCGAGGCGCTCGAGCGCGAGCTCGCCGAGGTGCGCGAGCGTCGTGACGCGCTCGCCGCGCGCTGGGAGCGCGAGAAGGGCGCGCTCGACCGGATCAAGGAGATCACGAAGCGCGTCGACGCGTTGAAGCGCGAGGCCGAGCGCGAGGAACGCGGCGGCAACCTGCAGCGCGTCGCCGAGATCCGCTACGGCGAGCTGCCCGCCCTCGAGAAGGAGCTGAGCGAGAGCCAGCTCGACGACCCGATGGTCAAGGAAGAGGTCGACGAGGACGACGTCGCGCAGGTCGTCGGGCGCTGGACGGGGATTCCGGTCGACAAGCTGCTCGAGGGCGAGACGGAAAAGCTCGTGCACATGGAGGAGCGGCTGCACCAGCGCGTCGTCGGGCAGGGCGAAGCGGTCGAGGCGGTCGCAAACGCGCTCCGCCGCGCGCGCACCGGCCTGCAGGACCCGAACCGGCCGATCGGCTCGTTCGTCTTCCTCGGGCCGACCGGCGTCGGCAAGACGGAGCTTGCGCGTGCGCTCGCCGAGTTCATGTTCGACGACGACCGCGCGATGATCCGCATCGACATGTCGGAGTACCAGGAGCGTCACACCGTCGCGCGCCTGCTCGGTGCACCGCCCGGTTACATCGGGTACGACGAGGGCGGACAGTTGACCGAGGCGGTGCGACGTCGTCCGTACAGCGTCGTCCTCCTCGACGAGATCGAGAAGGCGCACGCCGAAGTGTTCGACGTGCTGCTGCAGGTGCTCGACGACGGGCGGTTGACCGACGGCCAGGGCCGCACGGTCGACTTCCGCAACACCGTGCTGATCATGACCTCGAACATCCGCAGCGCCGAGCAGATGCGCGAGCACTTCCGCCCGGAGTTCCTGAACCGGATCGACGAGATCGTCGTCTTCGAGCCGCTGACGCGCGAGCAGCTGGCGGAGATCGTCGACCTGCAGCTCCAGCGTCTGCGCGCACGACTCGCCGAGCGCACCATCGAGCTCGAGGTGACCGATGCGGCGAAGGAGACGCTCGCCGACGCCGGCTGGGATCCTGCGTACGGCGCGCGGCCGCTGAAGCGGGCGATCCAGCGCCTGGTCGAGAACCCCCTCGCGCTGCGCCTCCTCGAAGGCGATTTTGCCGATGGGGACACCATTCGCGTCGACGCGCAGAACGGCGACATCGTCTTCGCGAAGATCGGCGAACCGATTCTCGCCTCCTGACGAAGTAGGAGTCGTACACCGTCGCTGCTCTGTAGGAGGGCAAAAATCAGATGAAGAAGCTCGTACTGCTGCTCTGCGCCGGCATGTTCGTCTTCGCCGGCATCGCGTTCGCCGCAGGCCCCGTCATGGTCGGCACGAAGCTGGACGCGATGCAGGATCACGCGACCGGCTCGCATGGCAAGGGCACGTTCACCGGCGACATCTCCGGTCACAAGCTGAAGTTCACGCTGAAGTTCAGCGGCCTCACAGGTCCCGCTTCGGCGGCGCACATCCACCTCGGCCCGAAGGGCAAGGCAGGCCCCGTCATCGTCCCGCTCTGCGGCCCGTGCAAGTCGCCCGTCACGCGCACCGTCTCGGTCACCGCGGCCGTGATCAGGGAGATCGAGGCCGGCAAGACGTACGTGAACGTGCACACCGCGAAGTTCCCGAACGGCGAGATCCGCGGGCAGCTCGCGAAGGGGTAGCTTCCGCGATGTGCTGGTGATCGCCGCCACCGAGCGCGAGCTCGCACACGTCCGTCGCTTCGAGACGCACGTGTGCGGGATCGGCCCGGTTGAGGCGGCGATCTCGGTCACCCGGGCGTTGCTCGACAAGCGACCGCACGCAGTCCTCCACGTCGGAATCGCAGGGGCTCGGGAGATCGAGCCCCTGTCCGTCGTCCTGGGCTCCGAGGCGATCTACTGCGACATCGAGGCGCGAATCCCCGTCGTCGACCGGGTCGCGCCCGACGCCGAGCTGCTCGAGCACGTGCGCACGGCGCTGCCCGACGCGCGCGTCGTGCCGATCGGGACGTCCGCGGCCGTCGGCGGCGCCACGGCCTGCGACGTCGAGGCGATGGAGGGCTTCGCCGTCCTGCGCGCGTGTGCGGCCGCCGGCGTGCCCGCGCTCGAGCTGCGCGTCGTCTCCAACCGATACGGCGAGTCGAGCTGGCGGTTCGAGGAGGCGTTCGCGCTCCTGGGCGCGACGCTAGATCGACTCGACGTCGTCTAGGAACTCCGCCTGTCCCGTGACGGGCGGCGCGCCGTACGCGAAGAACACGACGTCCTCGTCCGTCTCGTTGCGCGCCTGCATCGGCGTGCCGACGTGGACGACCGCGAGGTCGCCGGCCTGCAGGTCGACGCGCTCGGGCGGCTCGCCGAGCAGCATCGTCAGCGTGCCGCGCAGGCAGACGAACGTCTCTTCCTGACCGTTGTCCTGGTGACGCCGGCCGCGCGTATGCGCGGGATAGCGCCACAGCCGCGCGCGCGACTGCTCCAGCTTCGCCGGCTCGGTCACGTCTGCCGCCTGCCGCGGCGCCTGCCCTTCGTGCCCGGGGCGGTCTTCCCACTTCGCCTCGTCGAGGCGGACGATGTCGTAGCTCATCGGACGCGACGATACCCTGCGCGGCAGTGGCCGAGAGTCGTCCAGCGGCGCTGCCGCCCGCCGAGCGGACGGTCGGACAGCTCGTCGCGGAGTCGATCCGCTTCTACGGCGAGCACTTCGGCCCCGTGGTTCTGCTCGGCATTCCGTTCCTCGTCATCGACGTCATCTCGCTGAATGCGAGCGTCACGGCGCAGACGATCGTCGCGTGGCTCCTCGGGCCGCTGGTCTGCGCCGCATACGTCCGCGCGTGCATGCTCGTCGGTCGGACGTTCTGGTCGTGGCGTGCGTACGCGGTAGCACTGGTCGTCTACCTCCCGTTCCCCGTGCTCGTTCGGATCTACGTCCTGCCGGGCATCGCGTGGTTCGCGTTCGTCGGGCTGGCGGTTCCGGCGGCGATGTACGAAGGGCTCGGCGTGCGGGCCGCCCTGCGCCGGGGCGTTCAGCTCGGCCGCGCGGATCTCGTGCACGCGATCGGCGGTCTCGCGACGGTCTGCATCGTCTACGGCGTCTCGCGTGGCGCGCTGCAGGTGCTCTTGCACACGCAGGGCGACCAGGCGCAGAAGATCGCCGTCGTGCTCGCCGACATCGTCCTCTCGCCGATCCTCTACGTCGGCGGCGCGCTGCTCTACGCCGACCAGGCGGCGCGCCTTGCTCCCGTGGAGTAGGTTCCGCCCATGCCGATCTACATCCTGCTCTCGTCGCTGTCGACGCAGGGCGTGCAAACGTTGAAGGCGAATCCCGACCGGCTGCGCGAGGTCAACCGCGACGTCGAGGAGCTCGGCGCGCGCGTGTTGCACCAGTGGGCCACGCTCGGCGAGTTCGACTTCGTCAGCGTCGTCGAGGCGCCCGACACCGCGACCGTCGCCCGCGTCTCCGTCGCCCTCGGAGCGCGAGGCTCGACCCGCATCGCAACGCTGCCGGCGCTGACCGTCGACGAGTTCATCCAGACGCTGAGCTAGCGCTCGTCGCCGGGATTTGCGGCGGCGACGCGGCGAACGGTGACGCCCCACGCCTTGCCGCTCGCGAACAGCTCGTCGGGATCGACCTCGTTCGCCCAGCCGAGGAAGTGCGGCTCGGGATCGTCCTCGGTGCAGCCGTACACGGCGGGGTACGCGGGCACCGGATCGCCTTCGAGCACGCCGCGCGCGATCTCTTCCGCGCGGCGCTCGGCCTCTTCGGCCGCAGGGCCTTCCATGTAACCGCGAGGCATAGTGCCACTGTGCCTGACGCCCTCATCGTGCGCAATCTGCAGAAGCGCTACGGCTCCGTGCACGCGCTGCGCGGTGTCGACCTGGCCGTCGGCGAGGGCCAGCTCGTCGGGCTGCTCGGGCCGAACGGCGCGGGCAAGTCGACGCTCGTCAAGATCGCCGCCGGTCTCGTACGCGCGACGAGCGGCGATGCGCAGGTCGCCGGCGCACGCGCAGGCTCGCGCCCCGCGCGCGCCGCGCTCGGCTACCTCGCCGAGCTCTTCCGCTTCCCCGGCTGGTACACGGCGAACGAGGTGCTCGAGCTCCACCAGCGCCTCGCCGGCAGCAGAGGCGGTGCGCAGGAGCGCACCCGCCTGCTCGAGCTCGTCGCGCTCGCGGACGCACGCGACCGTCGAGTCGACGGCATGTCGAAGGGGATGGCGCAGCGGCTCGGCATCGCGCAGGCTCTCGTCGGCGAGCCGCGGCTGCTCCTCCTCGACGAGCCGACGTCCGCGCTCGATCCGGTCGGCCGCCGCACCGTGCGGTTGCTCCTGGAAGAGCTGCGCGGGCGCGGCGTCTCGGTCCTGCTCAACAGCCACCTGCTCTCGGAGGTCGAGCTCGTCTGCGACCACGTCGCGATCCTGCTCGGCGGAGAGGTCGTCGCCGCGGGAACGCCGCAGCAGCTCGCGCAGCCCCGAGGTGTCGAGCTCGAGACGGACGAGGGCACGCGAACGGTCGAGGGTGCGACGCGCGACGACGTCCCGCGTCTGATCGAAGCGGCGGTTCGCGACGGACGCCTCGTCTACGGCGTGCGCGTGCTGACGTCGACCCTCGAGGAGACCTACCTCGAAGCGGTCGGCGGAGAGACGTCGTGATCGCCGTCGCGGCGATCGCCGAATACGGCTTCCGCGAGGCGGTTCGGCGGCGAGTGTTCACCGTCGTGCTGCTCCTGACCGCGGTCTTCCTCTTCCTCTTCTGGCTCGCGAACCACTTCGTGTTCACGCAGCTCGGCACCATCACCCCGCCCCAGGACGTGCACGTCGACACGCGGACGTTCGCGGGAGCGTTCCTGATGGGACTGGCGATGTTCGCGACGCTCTTCCTCGGCACCGTGCTCGCGATCTTCCTCACGCTCGGTGTCGTCAGCGGCGACGCGGAGCGCGGCCTGCTGCAGCCGCTCGTCGTTCGTCCCATCGGCCGTGGTTCGCTGCTGCTGGCGCGGTTCGCGGGCGCGGCCGGCGTCGCCGTCGTCTACGTGCTCGTCGTCTACTTCGCCGCGATGTCGATCACGGGATTGACCGGTCACTGGTGGCCGGACCGGATCGTTGCGCCCGGCGTCGAGCTCGCACTCGCGGCGATCGTCGTCGTGGCGCTCTCGCTGCTCGGCTCGGTCTTCCTCAGCGGCACGGCGAACGGGATCGCGATCTTCATGCTCTTCGGCGCCGGGCTCGTCGCCGGGCTGCTCGGGACAATCGGCCACGCGCTCAACTCCCACGCGGTCAAGACGGCTTCGACGGTCACCTCGTACGCGTTGCCGTTCGAGGGCGTCTATCAGGATGCGCTGCGGATGATCACCGAGAAGGCGTCGGGACTGACCGGCTTCCTCTTGCAGCTCGGCCCGTTCGGCGGCGCGTACATCCACGGTTGGCCGATCCGCATCTGGGCGGCCGCGTATCTGCTGCTCGTGCTCGTTGCAGCGGTCGCGGCGTTCAGCCGCCGGAACCTCTAGCGACCGCTATTTCCCCCGCGAGCCGCGCGTTCTGCGCGATCAGGTCCTTGTTCGCGCGCTGCGTACGACCGCCGCTCTCGCGGTGCAGGTACGAGAGCACGAACGGCGTCACCGACTGGCCGACGATCCGCTGCTCGCGTGCCGCGAGCAGCGCCTCCGCGATCAGGGGCTCGACGTCGTCGAGCGGCTCGTCCGGCGGGCGGCCGAGCAAGAGGCCTGCGCCGCCGAGCGCCCAGTGAGCGTGTGCGACGCGCGACGCTTCGTCCGCGCTCTCGACGCGCGCGGAAACGGGTGGTCCACCGGCGGCTGCATAGAAGAGGGGAAGCGTGTCGACGCGGAAGCCGAGCACGGGCACGCCGAGCGACTCGAGCAGCTCCGCCGTCGCGGGCACGTCGAGCAGCGACTTGATCCCCGATGAGACGACGAGCGCCGGCGTGCGCGCGAGCTGTGCGAGGTCGGCGCTGACGTCCGGCGGATCGGGGAAGCCGCGATGGACCCCGCCGAGACCGCCCGTTGCCATCCACCGGATGCCGACGCGCTGCGCAGCCGCGAGCGTGCCGCCGACGGTCGTCGCGCCGACGGCGCGCTGCACGACCGCGACCGCGAGGTCGCGCGGCCCGAGCTTGCGCGCCGTCGCGTCGAACCGTGCGAGCTCGTCCGCCGTCAAGCCGACGACGATCTCGCCGTCGAGCACGCCGATCGTCGCGGGCACCGCGCCGGCTGCGCGCACCTGCCGCTCCGATTCGACCCCGACCTCGACTCCTTCGCCCGGTGGAAAGCCGTGCGCGATGAGCGTCGTCTCCAGCGCCACCGCGTGCGTGAGCGACTCCCGCACTTCCTCGCCGATGCGGATCAGATGAGCCCCTCGCGTTCCATCTCGACGAAGCGGGACCGCTCGTGCGGGCGCACCTCCGTGAAGCCGGCGCGCCGGTACGCGCGCAGTGCGCGCTCGTTCCAGGAGGCGACCCAAAGCCGGAACTTGCGCGGCCGCCATTCGAGCGTCGCGTAGTCGAGGCCGGCCTGGATGAACGGCTGGGCGAAGCCGCGGCCCGTCAGATCGGGGCGCATCCCCAGGCCGAGCCGGACCTCGTCGCCCTCGCGCACGAAGTTGAAGAAGCCGACGAGCTCGTCGTCGTCGCCGATCACGGCGCGCAATCCCTCGCGTTGAGCGGGGTGCGCGAACAGCTCGACCTTGCGCGGATCGTTGGAGGTGTCGTACCACTCGTACGGGAACTCGTACTGCCAGCCGGAGATGGCGGCCGCGTGTTCCTCCGTCAGCGGGACGACCTTCACGGGAACGACCCTACGCGTGCGACGCACCGTGCTGCGCACTCCAGGCCGCGGCGCGCAGCGTCCTCGAGCGAGCCCCCGAGGAGGAAGCCCGCGGCGAACGCGTCGCCCGCGCCCGTCGTGTCGACGACCTCGGTCTCGAGCGGCGCGAGGTCGAGGCGCGCATCCTCCGTGACGACGATGCAGCCGCGCGGCCCGCGCTTGATCACGCCGGTCGGCGCGGTCAGGTACGCGCCGCCGAGCATCTCCCATTCCGCCTCGGTCGCGAAGAGCACGTCGGGAGCGAGCGTGTCGAGGAGCTCGCGAAAGCGCACCGGCCCGAAGGCGCGGACCTCCGTCCAGGCGGCGACGTCGACCGACACGCGCGCGCCGCGTTCGCGCGCGATGCGCGCCGCGAGCAGCGCGGCCTCGACGATCGGCTCGCGGAGCAGCGCGTACCCGGAGAGGTGGAGGACGTCGCACGCGTCGAGCCACGTCGCGTCGAGCTCGTCCGCCGTCAGCGTCGGTGCGACACCTCGGTCCGACGCCATCGAGCGCTCGCCGTGCTCGACGATCGAGACGACGACGCCCGTCGCCCCGGCGGCGACCGGACCGACGAGCTCGATGCCGCGCGCCGCGAGCTCGCGCGTGACGAGCTCGCCCGCGGCGTCGTCCCCGCGCTTCGCGATGCACCGCGCGTTCGCGCCGAGAGACGCCGCCCAGGCCGCGACATTCGCCGCCTGCCCGCCGGCCACGGCGGTCGTCTGCGCCCGCACGTCGTCGCCGCGCGCGAGCGGCTGCTCCAGCCGGACGATCACGTCGAGCATCACGTCGCCGAGGGTTGCGATCCGCATTGGGGCACAATCGTCCCATGGACGGAGACGATCGGCTCGCACGTGCCCGCTCCTTCCTCGTCGGCGGCCTCGTCGGCGCGTCGGCTGCGCTCGCGACCGCCCGCCGTCGCCGCGAGGTCGAACGCCGCCGCCGCCACCGCAAGCTGCACCCGCCGGGCCTCGCGGCGTTCGAGGAGGCTCCCTGTTATCGGGAGCTGCTCGCGGACGAGGCCGACCGTGTGGACCGGTAGCCTCGATCACAGTGCCGATCTACGAGTACCGCTGTCCCGAGGGGCATACGTTCGAGCGCTTCCAGTCGATGACCGCGCCTGCGCCCGAGAAGTGCGACGTCTGCGGGGCCGCCCCGCTCGAGATCGTGCTCTTTCCGGTCGCGATCCACTACAAGGGCTCCGGCTTCTACTCGACCGACTACGGCAAGGGGAAGCAGAAGGACGGCCCGGGCGAGTCGAAGCCGGCCGAGACGAAGAGCGACTCCAAGCCGGCGGAGCCGAAACCGAAGCCGGCGTCTACTTCGTCTGAGTGAACGCCGAGTTGCCGCTCAGGCAGCCCGGGCCGTACGGCCCGTCGGCCGGGTTCGGCGGTTGCGCCGCCGAGTTGCCGAGCACTTCCTGAATCACGAGCGCGTCGTTCTCCGACGGCTGCAGATAGCCGTCGCCCAGGTCACGTCCGCCGAGCCGGCAGTGCAGCGTCGTTCCCGCGCGGAGCTTCACCCAGGCGAGCTGCACGAAGTCGTTCGTCGTCAGATCCGTCGACAGCGGTTTCAGCAGATCGCCGCCGCTGAAGGGCAGGCGGAAGAACGTGCCCGCGCTCGCGAGCTTGCTCAGCGTCGCCTGCATCACCTGCTGCTGGTGAACACCGCGGCTGATGTCGGAATCCCCCGGATTGAGCCGGTTGACGCGGATGCGCGAATAGATCAGGGCCATGTGCCCGCTCATGTGCGTCATCCCCTTGTGGAAGCGCCAGCCCTGCCACGACGAGCACCGTGATGCGGAGTACGGGCAGTCGAAGCGGTCGGACAGGATCGGCTCCGGCACGTCGACGTCGATTCCGCCGACCGCGTCGATCAGGCTCACGAACGAGCCGAAGTCGACGATGACGACGTGGTTCACCGGCAGGCCGGTGAACTGCTCGACCGTCCGGATCGCGAGCTTCGGCCCGCCGATCTGCATCGCGGCGTTGATCTTCGACGAGCCGTAGCCGGGGATCTCGACCCGCAGGTCACGCGGCAGCGAGAGGAAGACGAGCCGGTGGCTCTTGGGATCGGTGTGCAGGAGCATCAGCGAGTCCGAGTGCTCGTCGCTGCTGCGACCGGGTTGGCCGTTCTCCGAGTGGTCGGTGCCGATGAGGAGGATGTTCGACGAGTTGCTCATCAGCAGGCCGTTCTGGTGGTGCAGCACGGTGTCGATGCCGGGCGCCGTGCTCTGCAGTCGATTGTTCGCGTCGCCGACGCCGCTGCGGACGGCGAAGTAGCCGGCGACCGACCACACGATCAGCAGCAGGATCAGCCCGACGACCGTCCACAGGGCGATGCGCTTGCCCGACCACTCGCGACGCGGGCGGCGACGCACGTCGTGTCGTTGCGGCGGCGGTCCCGAGGTGCGGCGGCGCTCCCGTCCCGGCAGCGGCACCTTTCCCTTTTGGCGTCCGCCCCGGTAGGTGCGATAGGGCTTCTCTCCGGAGGCGGCCATCGAGAGGGTTACGGTACCCACTCGGGATGACCGCAACGCATGCGATCGGGGTCGACCTCGGCGGGACGAAAATCCTCGCCGGAGTGGTCACGCGCGAAGGAGAAGTCGTGCGTCGCCACGAGCGGATGACGACGCTCGACTCGCAGGACGCGCTCGTCGCAGAGCTGGAGACCGCGATCGGCGAAGTGCTCGAGGACGACGTCGGCGCGATCGGGCTGGGGGTTCCGGGACCGCTCGATCTGAGCACGGGACGCACGTACGACATGGTCAATCTCCCGTTCCACGACTTCCCGTTGCGCGACCACATGCGCGAGAGGTTCTCGCTGCCGGTCGGCCTCGACAACGACGCGAACGCGGCCGCCGTCGCCGAGTGGCGCGTCGGAGCCGGGCGCGGCGTCGACGATCTCGTGATGTTGACGCTCGGCACGGGGCTCGGCGGCGGCGTCATTTCGAACGGACGGCCGTTCCGCGGCGCGCGCGGCGCGGGCGTCGAGCTCGGCCACACCGTCATCGTGCACGACGGCCGTCCGTGCCAAGGCCGCTGCAGCGGTCGCGGTCACCTCGAGCCGTACGTGACGGGGCTCGCGGCGACGCGCGCGGCGCAGGATGCGTTCGGTCCCGCGGCCGACGCGCATCGTCTCGTCCGCCTCGCAAACGAAGGCGACGCGCAGGCGCGGGAGATCCTCGCCGGCATCGGTCGCCACCTCGGCTCGGCGATGGGATCGTTCGCGAACATCTTCGAGCCGGCGCTGATCGTGCTCGGCGGCGGGTTCGGCGTCGCTGCGTGGGAACACATCGTCGGTCCTGCCGAGGAGGTGATGAAGCGAGAGGCGCTGCGGCCGATGCGCGACGAGGTCCGCGTCGTCCGCGCCGAGCTCGGAACGACGGCGGGCCTGATCGGCGCCGCATTCGTCGGCTTCGAGGCAGCGGATGCCTGAGTTCGCATTGAGCGTTCCCTTTCCGGGGATCGCCGAGCCCGTCGGCGTCCCCAACGATCTCCCGGCTCACGTCACCATCCTCTGGCCCGCGCCCGGCGACGCGGTCGGGATCGCGAAGGCGCTCGAGCCGTTCGACCCGTTCGAAGTCACGTTTGCGCGGCTGGACCGATTTCCCGGCGTGCTCTGGCTCGCACCGGAGCCGGCGGAGCCGTTCGTTGCGATGACCGAGGCGATGATCGCCCGGTTCCCCGATCACCCGCCGTACGGCGGCGCGTACTCGTCGATCATCCCGCACCTCACCGTCGCGCAGGCGCAACTCGACGAGACGGCGGCGCTGGTCGAGCCGTTGCTCCCGCTCGCGTCGCGCGCAGAGTCGGTCGTCCTGTTCGAATCCGCCGACGGGCGGCATTGGCGCGAGCACGCGACGTTCGATCTCGGTTGATGCTGCTCGTCTGCGCCACGCCGATCGGCAACCTCGAGGACGTGACGCTGCGCGTGCTCGCGGAGTTGCGCGCCGCCGACGTCGTCTTGTGCGAGGACACGCGACACACGCGCGGTCTCCTCGCGCGGCACGGCATCGAGGGCGTTCGGCTGCTCTCGTACCACGAGCACAACGAGGCCGCGCGCACGGATGAGTTGCTGCCGCGGCTCGTCGCCGGTGAACGGATGGCGCTCGTGTCCGACGCAGGGATGCCCGGCGTCTCCGATCCGGGCGCCCGAATCGTGCGCGCCGCGCTGGACGCGGGCGTTCTCGTGACGGTGCTGCCCGGGCCGTCGGCCGTCGAGACGGCGCTCGTTGCGTCCGGCTTCGCGGGAGGGGCGTTCCAGTTCGTCGGCTTCCTGCCTCGCAAGGCGAGCGAGCTCGCTGCACTCTGGCCGACGCTGACGATGACGACGGTCGCGTTCGAGTCGCCGCAGCGGCTGCCCGCCACGCTCGCGTCGCTCGCCGCGTTCGATGCGGCGCGGCCCGTTGCGGTTTGCCGCGAGCTGACGAAGAAGTTCGAAGAGGTCGTGCGCGGTGGCTCACAGGCCGTGGCGGCTCACTTCGCACAGCCGCCGAAGGGAGAGATCACGCTCGTGATCGGTGCGGGGGACAAGGAGCCCGACGAGGCGGCGGCGCTGCAGGCGGTCGCCGAGCTCGTCGACGCCGGCGTCCCGCGCAGGCGTGCGGCCGAAATCGTCTCGTCTCTGACGGACGTGCCCCGCAACGCGCTCTACCGCGGCTCGCTGTAATCAGAATTGACAACAGCCGACGCCCTCGCTAGCGTCAGCCCTTCTCGTTTTCCATCTTGACAACAGAAGGGAGTCGTCGTGCGGGCGATTGTGGTGGTGGTATTCGCTTTGGCGTTGGTGGGCGTCCCGGCAGCCGGCGCGTGGACGTGGCCCGTGGCCGGCCCGGTGCTCGCGCCGTTCACCTTCGATCCGGCGCACCCGTACGCGGGTGGGCAACACCGCGGCGTCGACATCGGCGCCCCGACGGGAACGACCGTCGTCGCGCCGGCGGCCGGACAGGTCACGTTCGCCGGGACGGTGCCCGCGAGCGGAAAGAGCGTCTCGATCCTCACAGCCGACGCGTTCTCCGTCACGCTCACGCATCTCGGCACGGTCGAGGTCGCGAAGGGCGCCGTCGTCGCGGAGGGCGCGCCGGTCGGGACGGTCGGGCCGAGCGGGACGCCGGAGCTCGATGTTCCGTACGTTCACCTCGGCGTCCGCGTGGACGCGAACGACGAGGGCTACCTCGATCCGCTCGGCTTCCTGCCGCCGCTCGCGCCGCCGCCGCCGCCCGCGCCCGCCGCTGCGCCACTGCCTCCCGCTGCGCCTGCCCCGGTGCCGGAGCCCGTGCCGGCAGCGCCGGCCGCCGAGCCGACGCCGGCTCCGGCCACGAGCCGCGACCCGGCCGCGCCGACACCTGCGCCTGCTCCGGTGACGACCCCCGATCCGGCGGCGCCGGTGCCTGCTCCTGCGCCGCCGGCCGCCGTGCCCGCGCCCGCCGCTCCGCACCCGGAAGCGGCGCCCGTGCCGCCGGCTGTGGAGTCGCTGCCGACGGTCGCCCCGGCCGTCGCACCTGCCGCATCGAAACCGGTCGCCGAGCCCACGCCGCCGCCGCCGAGCGCCGAGGAACCGGTGCAGACGCCGACCGTCGCGCCGCCCGCCGTCGATCCGGTTGCGCCGCTCTCTTTCGCTCCGGCGCCGCTCGCGTTCGTCGAGTCGAACGTCCTGCCGCCCGTCGAGGCCGCTCGCAATCCGACGCCGCCGCTCGCTGCCCTCGGCTGGACGGCGGAGACTCTGTCCGCGCCGCTCGATCCGTTCGGGACTCGCCCAGTCGTCGTCAGGCGCGTCCAGACGCCCGTCGCGGCCCGCGCGGCTCGCGCCAAGCGGCCCAGCTCGCCGACGCGCCTGGCCGTGCCTCGTCGCATCCTCGCGCAGGCGCGCGCGGCGACCGCTTCAACGCCGCCGATACACGCGAGGCATCGTCTTCGCTGGTTGCTCGCTCTCGTGGGTTTGCCGCTAGCGGCATCATTGCTGTGTGCGCTTCTACGTGACCACCCCGATCTACTACGTGAACTCGACGCCCCACATAGGGCACGCGTACACGACCGCGATCGCGGACATGATCGTCCGGCACCACAAGCAGCGAGGAGAGGAGACCTTCTTCCTCACGGGCGTCGACGAGCATGCGACGAAGGTCTGGCGCGTCGCGCAGGAGCAAGGCCTCGAGCCGCAGGAGTACGCCGACCGCATCGCCGTCCCATGGCGAGAGCTGCCGGTGCGCCTCAACGCGGAAACGGATTACTTCATTCGTACGAGTGACGAGGGGCACAAGGTCTTCGTCCGCGACTTCCTCCAGCGGATGTACGACAACGGCGACATCTACCAGGACGTCTACGCCGGGCTCTACTGCGTCGGCTGCGAAGCGTTCAAGACCGAGGACGAGTTGACCGAGGACGGCCTGTGCCCCGACCACCTGATCAAGCCGGAGTGGATAGAAGAGACGAACTACTTCTTCAAGCTCTCGAAGTACCAGGACGCGCTGCTCGAGCTGTACGAGCGACCGGACTTCATCCGTCCCGACTTCCGGCTGAACGAGGCGCGCTCGTTCGTCGCCGGCGGGCTGCGCGATTTCAGTATCTCGCGCGCCGGCCAGCCGTGGGGAATCCCGCTGCCCTGGGACGAGACTCAGGTCGCGTACGTCTGGGCCGACGCGCTCGTCAACTATCTGAGCGCGCTCGCCTACGCGCGCCCGGGCGAGAACCTGATCGACACCTTCTGGCCGGTTGTGCACCACCTGCTCGCGAAGGACATTCTCCGCTTCCACTGCGTGTACTGGCCGGCGATGCTTCTCTCCGCCGGGTACGACCCGCCGGAGCAGCTATTCGTGCACGGCTACCTCGAGCTCGACAACCGCAAGATCTCGAAGTCGCTCGGCAATGTCGTCGACCCGCTCGAGCTGATCGACGCGTACGGCGCCGATGCGCTCCGCTTCTGGATCGCGCGTGCAGTCTCGTTCGGCTACGACGGAGACGCGAGCATCGACGGCATCAAGGAGCGCTACGACAGTGAGCTCGCAAACGACCTCGGGAACCTCCTCTCGCGCACGACCGCGATGGTCGCGCGCTACCGCGGCGGCAAGCTGACACCGGTCGATCCGGACGCACCTGTTGACCTCGACGCGCTGCGCGAAGACGTTGCCACGCGCATCGACCGCTTCGACGTCACCGGTGCGCTCGACCTCATCTGGGACGGCGTGCGGAAGCTCAACCAATACGTGAGCGCCGAAGCGCCGTGGCAGCTCGCGAAGGATGACGCGAACGCGGCGAAGCTCGACCGGGTGCTCTACACGCTCGTCGACGGGCTGACCGCGCTTGCGGTGGCGCTGTCCGCGTTCCTGCCGGAGAGCGCGCCCAAGATCCTCGCGGCCCTCGGGCAGGAGACCGAACCGACGTGGGACCGCGTCGGCCCTCGGCGTGTGGAGACGATCGAGGGGATCGGGCCCGCGAAGCCGCTCTTTCCCCGCATCGAGCTCGCACCTGCCGCTGCGTGATCGACACGCACGCGCACCTCGACGCGCTCGGGGAGGACCCTGCAGCAGTCGTCGCCCGCGCACGTGCGGCGGGCGTCTCGCGCATCCTCACGATCGGCACCGACCAGGCCGTGGCGCTCGCCGGCTCGCACGAGGCCGTGTACGCGGTCGTCGGGATCCATCCGCACGACGCCGGTGATCCGTACGACGTCGACCTCCTGCGCGGCCTGCTCGCGCACCCGAAGGCGGTCGCCGTGGGGGAGATCGGGCTCGACTACTTCCGCGAGTACGCGCCGCACGATGCGCAGGCGGAGCTGTTCGACGCGCAGCTGGAGCTCGCGAGTGAGCTCGGCAAGCCCGTCGTCATCCACACGCGCGCGGCCGACACCGACACGCTCGCGCATCTCGAACGCTTCGAGGGCACCGTCGTCCTGCACTGCTTCTCCTCGCCGCACCTGCTGCCGACGGCGCTCGAGCGCGGCTGGTACGTCTCGTTCGCGGGCAACGTGACGTACAGGAACGCGAGCGATCTGCGGGTTGCAGCGACGCAGGTCCCTGCGGATCGCCTGCTCGCCGAAACCGACTGCCCGTACCTCGCACCCCAGCCGGTGCGCGGCAGGAAGAACGAGCCGGCGTTCGTCATGCACACGCTCGCGCAGCTCGCGGAGACGCGCCGCGAGACTGTCACCGGGCTGCGCGAGCAGATCGAGCGCAACGCGAGCGCGTGCTTCGGCCTGTGAAAAAGGAATACGGCCAGCACTTCCTGGTCGACGAGAACATCCTCGGCGTCATCGGCCGCCTTGCCGAGCTGCAGGCCGACGACGTGGTGCTCGAGATCGGCCCCGGCCAGGGCGTGCTCACGCGCTACCTCGCCGCGCGAGTCGCACACGTGCACGCCGTCGAGATCGACGCGTCGCTCGCGCCGCACCTCGAGGGAATCGGCGCCAACGTCGATCTCCGTTTCGGCGACGCGCTGCGGGTCGACCTGCGGACGAACGCGACGAAGCTCGTGGCGAATCTGCCGTACAACGTCGCGACGCCGTTGCTCGTCGAGAGTCTCGACGGGCTGCCCCAGATCGAGCTCTGGTGCGTGATGGTGCAGCGCGAAGTCGCGGACCGGCTGTTCGCGCAGCCGCGCACGAAGGCCTACGGCGCAGTCAGCGTGCTGGTACAGCTCGTCTGCGAGCGCACCGGTTTCCATCCCGTCTCGCGCACGGTCTTCCGGCCGCCGCCGAACGTCGACTCGGCGCTCGTCGCGTTCCGGCGTGTCGGCCTGCCCGCGGACTTCGCGCGCATCAAGAAGGTCGTCGCTGCCGCCTTCGGCCACCGTCGCAAGACGCTGCCGAACTCGCTCGAGCTGAGTGGGCTCGCGCCTCGCGCAGAGGCCGCGGCCGCGCTCGAGGGGATCGGCCTCGCGGCGGCGACCCGCGCGGAGGCTCTGCGTCCGATCGACTTCGTCGCGCTTGCCGAGACGTTGCGCCTGCGTGCGCTCATCCCGGATGCGTCGGTGAGATTGACCGGCAGCGCGTCGTTCCGCGGCTATCCCGCCGACGACGTCGATCTCGTCGTCGTCACCGACGACATCGAAGCGGCCGCCGCGCGCGTCGGCCTGCCGGAGCTCTACCGCGAGCAGTGGCGCGACGACTGGATGGCCTTTCGCAGCGACGGCCGGCCGCAGGTCGACGTCGTCGTCACGAAACCGGGAACGCTCGGCCACGCGCATCACGTCCGCGCGTGGGAACGGCTCGGCGACGATCCCGCACTGCTCGCGGAGTACCGGACGGTCAAGGGCAACGCCGAGCGGAAGCGCGAATTCTTCGAACGCGTCGTCGACACGTTCTGGAACGAATGAGGGCGTCTGCGCCCGCGAAGATCAACCTCGGCCTCGTCGTCGGGCCGCTGCGGGACGACGGGAAGCACGAGCTGCTGACCGTCTACCAGCGCATCGGCATCGCCGACCGGATCGACGTCGACGAGTCAAACCGGCTGACCGTCACGGGCTTTTCGCAGGACACACTCGTGCGTGGCGCGCTCGAGGCGCTCGCCGAGGCGATGGGAATCGAGCCGCGCTGGCGTGTGCGCATCGAGAAGCGCATCCCCGTCGCAGCCGGTCTCGGCGGCGGCAGCTCGGACGCGGCGACCGCGCTTCGTCTCGCGAGCACGACCCTCGACGACTCCGCGCTGCACGGCGTCGCCGCGCGCGTCGGCGCCGACGTCCCCTTCTTTCTTCGCCAAGGGCCCCAACTCGGGACCGGCGACGGGTCCGACCTCGAACCGCTCGACCTCCCGCAGGACTACTGGGTCGTTCTGCTCAACCCCCGCGACGCGCGCAAGGAATCGACCGCAGCCGTGTACCGCGCGTTCGACGAGCGCGGCGGCGCCGACGGCTGGGAGCAGCGACGCGAAGCGTTCAGAGCGGCCCTGCAGGACGTCCGCCGGCCGCGCGATCTCGCGCGCCTGCCGCCGAACGACCTCGCGAGCTCCCCGCACGTCGCGACGCTCCGCGAGCTCGGCGCGTTCCACACCGACGTCAGCGGCGCCGGCCCGACCGTGTACGGCCTCTTCCACCATCGCGCGCACGCAGTCGCCGCGCGCCGCAAGCTCCGGCGCCTCGGCGACACATGGCTCACGGCACCAGCGTGGTACGGTTGACGACAGGGTGTTGAGCGATTCCCCGCACGCAGTCGAGCACGGATCGAGCCGCGCCGGCCGCTGGCTCGAGCAGCGCCGCTACCGCCTCTCGTTCTGGATCGCGGGCCTCGAATCGCTCGTCGTCCTCTTCTCTCACGACGTCACCAAGTGGACGGTCATCGTCCTCGCGATCGTCGGCGTCATCGCCTGGCTCGGCGGACGCGACTCCCGCTCGCAGGTCGTCCGCGAGGTTCTGTGGATCTTCGCCGCGTCGCAGCTCCTGGCCCTGATCGGCGTCATCCTCGCGTGGATCGTCAAATGGGCGATCATCCTCGCGATCGTCGTCTTCGCGGTCGTCGGCCTCGGCTACCTGTTTCTCGACCGCCGGTAAGATTGGCCCTTGCCCTGGGGCGTGGCCAAGCGGTAAGGCAACGGGTTTTGGTCCCGTGATCCCAGGTTCGAATCCTGGCGCCCCAGCCACCTCTTCCTGATATGGCGAACGACGTCACAGCAGTCGTCATGGCCGCCGGTCTCGGCACGCGCATGAAGAGCGCGACGCCGAAGCACCTGCACCCGCTGCTCGGCCGCCGGCTCGTGGACTGGGTCGTGACGGCCGCCCGCGACGCCGGTGTCGACCGCGTCGTCGTCGTCACGTCGCCGGACGCGGCCGACCGGTTTCCGGCCGCCGAGGTCGCAGTGCAGGCGCTGCCGCTCGGAACGGGTGACGCCGTTCGCGCGGCGCGCGGCGCGCTCGGCGACGCGGGGGGCGACGTGCTCGTGCTGAACGGCGACGTCCCGGGCCTCTCGCCGCAGACGGTCCGCGACCTGCTCGCGACGCACCGCCGCGAGCAGGCCGCCGGCACGGTCCTCTCGTTCGAGCCGGAGGACGTGCGCGAGTACGGCCGAATCGTCCGGGACGCCGACGGCAGGCTCGCCCGCATCGTCGAGGCGAAGGACTGCTCGCCGCAGGAGCTCGCGCTGGGCGAGGTCAACTCCGGCATCTACGTCTTCCGCGGTGAGCTCCTCTGGCCGCTGCTCGACCGGCTCGAGCCGAAGAACGCGCAGGGCGAGCTCTACGTGACCGACACGCTCGGCCTGCTCGTGCAGGACCGCGAGGCCGTCGCCGTGCACGTCGCGCCGGTTGCCTGGGAGGTCGAGGGGATCAACACGCGGGTCGAGCTCGCGTTCGTGGCGGGCAAGCTGCGCGACCGGATCAACGAGGCACACATGCTCGCCGGCGTGACGATCGTCGACCCGAAGTCGACCTGGATCGAGGCGGGGGTCGAGCTGGCCCAGGACGTGACCGTCCACCCGTACACCGTGATCCGCGGCGATGTCCGGATCGACTCCGGCGTCGAGGTCGGGCCCTTCGCCTACGTGCGGCCCGGCACGACCGTCGGCGAACGCGGGAAGGTCGGAACGTTCGTCGAGATCAAGAACTCGCAGATCGGCGCGCGGACGAAGGTCCCGCATCTCTCCTACATCGGGGACGCCGAGATCGGCGATGACACGAATATCGGCGCCGGCGCCGTCACGGCCAATTTCAAGCACGAGTCGGGCCTTCCGAAGGCCCGGACGAAGATCGGGAGCAACGTCAGGACCGGCATCAACAATGTCTTCGATGCGCCCGTCGAGATTGGCGACGATGCTTGGATTGCGCCCGG
>Ga0157369_10003199_pt1 | contig 19528 bp, 12 predicted proteins | sample C25metaG_FD_113461 | JGI IMG/M metagenome (GOLD analysis project Ga0157369, IMG submission 113461) | Corn rhizosphere microbial communities from Kellogg Biological Station, Michigan, USA - C2-5 metaG | ecosystem: Host-associated > Plants > Roots > Rhizosphere > Soil | place: USA: Michigan... | reverse complement strand
CCCGGAGAGCGCAACGGCCACGGCGCCACCGCCAGGGAACGTGCGCAGCAGCGCGCCGCGAACGGCGTCGCGAACGAGGTCGCGCACCGCGCTGCGATTGGCGCCGCGGCCGGCATCGTGGCCCGCATCGCGGCCGGGATCGCGGCCGGCATCGCGGCCCGTATCGCGGCCCGCATTGCGGCCCGCATCGCGCACGGCGGCGCCGGCGGCAGCGCGGTCGCCAGCGTCGCCGTCAGCCGGGGGAGATCTCCTTGAACCGGCCATAGGCGAGGATCTTGTCTTCGCGCGCCTCGAGCAGCGCCTCGAGCGTTTGCTCCTGCAACTGCCGCAGCGTTTCGGTGAGCGCCTTTTTCAACGTGATCATCATCACCGCATGATCGCGATGCGCGCCGCCCAGCGGCTCGCTCACGACCTTGTCGATGAGGCCCAGTTGCTTCAAGCGCGCGGCGGTGATGCCGAGCGTCTCGGCCGCCGTGGACGCGTTCTCGGCGGACTTCCAGAGGATGGAAGCGCACCCTTCGGGCGAAATGACCGAGTAGGTCGCGTATTGCAGCATCAGCGTCACGTCCCCGACCGCGATGGCGAGCGCGCCTCCGGAACCACCTTCGCCGATCACCGTGGTGACGATCGGGATGCGCAGCCCGGCCATCTCGTAGAGGTTGCGGCCGATGGCTTCGGATTGCCCGCGCTCCTCGGCGCCGATGCCCGGATACGCACCCGGCGTATCGACGAACGTGAAAAGCGGCAACCCGAACTTTTCGGCGAGCTTCATGAGCCGCAGCGCCTTGCGGTAGCCCTCGGGCCGCGGCATGCCGAAGTTGCGGTAGATCTTCTCCTTCGTGTCGCGCCCCTTCTGCTGGCCGAGCACCATGCACGGCTGCCCGTTGAAGCGCGCGAGGCCGCCGATGATCGCGGGATCGTCGGCGTAGGCGCGATCGCCATGCAGCTCGCGAAACTCGGCGAACATTCCGTTGATGTAATCGCGCGTGTAGGGGCGCTGCGGATGACGCGCCACCTGCGCGATCTGCCACGCGGTGAGCTTGGCGTAGATGTCCTTCGTGAGCTGCTGGCTCTTCTTGGTGAGCCGCGCGATCTCGTCGGAAATGTCGACGGCGGAGTCCTCGTGGACATAGCGCAGCTCGTCGATCTTCTGTTGCAGCTCGGCGATCGGCTGCTCGAAATCGAGAAAGCTCTGCTTCATGAATGTGGCGCGGCCACGAGGCGGCCGGCGCAGGCGCGGGGACGGATGCGATCATAGCGCAGCCCGCCGCGCGGACCCGCTGCAACGGCGAGCCCGCTCGCGATGCGCTGACGCCTGGGCCCGGCTTGCGGCGCCATGCGGGCGCGCCATGCGGCGACGCCGAGGCGCGCGCCGCGGCGGCGCGCCGCTCGCTATGCGGCGACGCGCGCGGTCGCCCCGCGCGCGCGGTAGGCTGCAAACAGCTCGTTGGCGAACACCGCGGTCAGCACGACGACGCCCCCGACGAGCGTGGCGTTGCCCGGAACGTCGTTCATCAATACCCAGACCCAGACGGGTCCGAGGATCGGCTCGAGCAGCGCCAGCAGGCCGAGCTCGGTGGCACGAAGATCCTTCGACGCCGCGGTTGCGAGCAGGCACCCGATACCGAGTTGAGCGCAGCCCATGACCGCGAGGATCGCGACGTCGCGCGGGGTGACTGCAAGCGTGGGCGCGAGCAGGGCCGCGACGACGAGCGAGAGCGCGCCGGCGACGAACACCTGCGGCAGCATGTCCACCACCGCGTGAAACTTGCGCAGAACCGTGAGCTGCGCCGCGAAGCAGACCGATACGCCGAGCGCCAGCAAATTGCCGGTCAGCCGGCCGGCGTCGAGCGACTGCGCGAACATTGCGACGATGCCGGCGAAGGCCGCCGCCATGGCGATCCACGTGCGAGCGGGCACCGGTTCGCGCAGGATCCAGCGCGCGGCGAGCGCCGCGAGGAAGGGCGACACGCTCATCAGCACGTTGGTGTTCGCGACCGTGGTGCGCGTGAGCGAGCCGATGTAGAAAAAGAAGGTGCCGGCGAGGAAGATGCCCGCGAAAAGGCCCGGCGCGCCGGCATCGCGGATCGCGCGCAGCGTGCGGCCGCGATGCATGACGCCCAGCACGCCGGCCACGAACAGCGTCATGAACAGGCTGCGCCAGAACACGATGGCCCATGCGTCGACGATGGACAGTTGCCGGACGAGGTAGCCGCCCGACGACCAGCACGTGGCGGCGACGAGCATGAACAGGATGGCGCGCAGGTGGCGCGAACGCGGGGTGGACGACACGTTGACGAGCGGCGTTGCGCCGCGCCAATGCCAGTTGCGGAGCGCGGATTGTAGCCGTACGCGCGCACGCCGTGCTGGCTGCGCAGGTCGCCGCGCGCGCCGTTGCCGTGGGCATTCCGCTCGTCGCGAGGTCGTGGCGCTTACGCGAAGTCGACATCGGGATCGCGGCCCATCGCGGTTGCGATCGCGGCGAAATCGTCGCGCGGAACGGCGAGCACGCCGAAGCGGAACGCCGCGCCCCAGTGTTTCTTGTTCCGGATGAAGCTCAGTTGCTCGAGCAGCGGCCGGATCGGCACCGGCGTGGCATCGAGCCACGCGGCACTGCGCCGGTAGATCGGTGCGGGCGCGGTGGGCGGCAGCTCGAAGACGGGCCCGTCGCCGACGTGTCCGATGGCGGTGAACGCCTGCAACGGCGCGCCGGCGGGGAAGCGCTCGCGTGGCGAATAGAACGCAAGGCCATCACCGGGCCGCATGCGCGCCAGCGGGGCGGCCTTGCCGTAATTGAGCTGCACGAAGCCCTGGGCAACCGCGGCCTCGACGTGATCCTGGGCGATCACGCCGATCCAGTACCTGCGCTCGTTCATCGCGTTTCCTTTCGCGGAGAGGAGGGGACACGAGCGGAACGCTAGGCGCCGTGACGCGCGCGCGCCATTGGACAAAGGGATGAGTGCGTCGCCCGCCACGCGCGCTTGACGCGTTGGCCGCGAACCGCGCGCTCGTGCACGGCGACTCCGGTGTCGACCCGCTACAATCGGCGCCTCATTGCGGCGGAGCACAGGGTGCGCGTTCTGGTCTTCCTGCTCGTTTGCGGTCTGGCGCCGGCGGCTGGCGCACAGGTGCCGCCGTCGGCCGCCGAGCGCGCGCAGTACGCGGGATTGTTCGCCGCCGCGCAGCAGGGCGACGCGGCGCAGATCGCCCGGCTCGTCGCCGCCGGCAACCCGGTGGATGCGCGCGACGGCTACGGCCGCACCGCGCTGCATGTCGCGGCCTATGCGCGGCAGCGCGAAGCCATGCGAAGCCTCGCCGCCGCGGGCGCCGATGCGAATGCGCTCGAGCACGATCGCTACGACATCGTGACCATCGCCGCCGTCGCCGACGACCTGCGCACGCTGGAGGCCGCGCTCGCGCTCGGCGCCAGTGCGAAGAACGTCACCAGCCGCTACGACGGCACTGCCCTGATCGCGGCCGCGCACCTTGGCCACGACGCGGTCGTGCGCATGCTGATCGCGGCCGGCGCTCCGCTCGATCACGTGAACAATCTCGGCTGGACCGCGGTGATCGAATCGATCGTTCTCGGCGACGGGGGCGAGCGCCACGCGGCCACGCTGAAGGCGCTGATCGACGCAGGCGCGAACGTGAACCTGCCCGATCGCAGCGGCGTGACGCCGCTTGCGCTTGCGCAGGGCCGCGGTTATCGGCAGATGGTGAAGCTGCTCGAAGCGGCCGGCGCACGCTGAAGCGTCCGTTAGAATCCGCCATCAGGAGAACCGCATGGCAGCGCATCGCATCGCAGTGATTCCCGGCGATGGCATCGGCAAGGAAGTGGTGCCCGAGGGTCTTCGCGTTCTGGAAAAAGTCGCCGCGAAATACGGCATCGCGCTGGAGTTCGCGCATTTCGACTGGAGCTGCGACTACTACGCGAAAACCGGGCGAATGATGCCCGAGGACTGGTTCGAGACGCTGTCGTCGTTCGAAGCCATCTTCTACGGTGCGGTCGGCTGGCCCGCCGTCGTTCCCGACCACGTGTCGCTGTGGGGGTCGCTGATCCAGTTCAGGCGGCGCTTCGACCAGTACGTGAACCTGCGTCCGTGCCGGCTGATGCCCGGCATCGCGACGCCGCTCGCCAATCGCAAGCCGGGCGACATCGACTTCATCGTCGTGCGCGAGAACACCGAAGGCGAATACTCGTCGGTGGGCGGCCGGCTTTTCGAAGGTACCGAGCGCGAGTTCGTCGTGCAGGAATCGGTGTTCACGCGCAGGGGGGTCGACCGGATCCTCGCGTTCGCGTTCGAGCTCGCGGCCACCCGTCCGGCGCGCCATCTGACGTCGGCGACCAAGTCGAACGGCATCTCGATCACGATGCCGTACTGGGACGAGCGCTTCCGGGCGATGTCGGCTGCGCATCCGGGCATCCGCGTCGACCAGTTCCACATCGACATTCTCTGCGCGCATTTCGTGCAGCGGCCGCAGTTCTTCGATGTCGTCGTCGGCTCGAACCTGTTCGGCGACATCCTCTCCGACCTCGGCCCCGCCGTGTGCGGCACGATCGGCATTGCGCCATCGGGCAACATCAATCCCGAGCGCAAGCATCCGTCGCTGTTCGAGCCGGTGCATGGGTCGGCGCCCGACATCGCCGGGCAGGGCGTCGCCAATCCGATCGGCCAGATCTGGTCGGCGGCGCTGATGCTCGAATTCCTGGGCCATGCGGACGCCGGGCGCGAGGTCGTTGTGGCGATCGAGCGCCTGCTCGCCGATGCGGGGGCGCCGCGCACGCGGGACATCGGGGGCCGGGCCGGCACGGCGGAAGTCGGCAAGGCGGTCGCGGGACTGATCTGACGGTGCCGCGGTAGGTGCACCACCGGGCGGACGCGAGCGTGCGTGCGGTGCGCATTCGCGCAGCGCGCGCGGCGAGTGTGGCACGATAGCGGTCGCAACCGAAACGTGCCGCACCGGCTCGCACGACGAGCCGACGCAAAGGCGAACAACAACATGCTGATCGGCATTCCTCGCGAAACGCGGCCCGGAGAAACACGGGTGGCCGCGACGCCCGAAACCGTGAAAAAGCTCCTGGCGAGCGGCAAGCACGAGGCCCTCGTCGAATCGGGCGCCGGCACGGCGAGCAGCATTCCCGATGCCGCATACGAGGCCGCCGGCGCGCGCATCGGCGGCACGCGCGAAGCCCTTGGCGCCGATCTCGTGCTCAAGGTCCGTGCGCCGCTCGGCGACGAACTCGCGGCATTTGCGCAAGGCGCGACGCTCGTGGGGCTTCTCGATCCGTTCGATGCGGCGGGCATCCAGGCGCTGGCCGGCACCGGCGTGACCGGCTTCGCGCTCGAGCGGCTGCCACGCATCACGCGCGCGCAGTCGATGGACGTGCTTTCGTCGCAGGCGAACATCGCCGGTTACAAGGCGGTGATCCTCGCGGCCGATCAGTACGGCCGGTTCATGCCGATGCTGATGACGGCGGCGGGTACGGTGAAGGCCGCACGCGTGCTGGTGCTTGGCGTCGGTGTCGCGGGACTGCAGGCGATCGCCACGGCGAAGCGACTCGGCGCCGTCATCGAAGCGTCCGACGTGCGGCCGTCGGTGAAGGACCAGGTCGAATCGCTCGGTGGCAAATGGGTCGACGTGCCGTACGAAACGGACGAGGAGCGCGAAATCGCCGAAGGCGCGGGCGGTTACGCGCGGCCGATGCCCCCGGCGTGGATGCAGCGGCAGGCGGGCATCATCGCCGAGCGCTGCCGCGCGATGGACATCGTGATCACGACGGCGCTCATCCCCGGACGTCCCGCGCCGAAGCTCGTCAGGGCCGACACGGTCGCCGCGATGAAGCCGGGCGCGGTCATCGTCGACCTCGCCGTCGAGCAGGGTGGCAACGTCGAGGGATCGGAAGCGGGTCGCATTGTCGAGCGCAACGGCGTCAGGATCGTCGGGCTGACGAATCTACCGGCACTCGTGGCCGCCGACGCGTCGGCGCTCTATGCGCGCAACGTGCTGAACTTCGTCGCGCTGTCGTTGAATCTCAAGTCGGGCGAGTACGCGATCCCGCGCGACGACCCGATCGTGCAGGCGACGCTCGTATGCGAGAACGGGCAAGCGGTGGCGCCGAAATGATGCCGGTCCCGCGCAAGCGCAGCGCCACGGCGCGCAGGCGCGTTGAACGTCGGCGCGACGAAACGCCGACCTGAATCGCCGATGTGCACCGCGACGACGGTCCAGCGCGCCCTCGGGCCGGACCTGCGCAGCATGCGAAACCGGAGTTCGAACAAACGCAGTACGCGGAGACAGCAGAATGGTGGATCCCATCGTTTTTTACCTGATCATTTTCGTACTGGCGATCTTCGTCGGATACCACGTGGTGTGGAGCGTGACGCCCGCATTGCATACGCCGTTGATGTCGGTGACGAATGCGATCTCCGGCATCATCCTCGTCGGCGCGATGCTCGCCGCCGGCCCCGTCGCTTTCGACTGGGGCGGCTGGGTGGGTGTGCTCGCCGTCGCGCTCGCGTCGATCAACGTCTTCGGCGGTTTCCTCGTCACCCAGCGAATGCTCGAGATGTTCAAGCGCAAGGAGCCGCCGGCCAGGCCGGCGGCGAAACCTTGAGCGGCGCGACGGTGGCGCCGCGCCACGCCGACGAATTTGCGCATGCGCGCGCGAGGCCGGCGATGAGGATGCTCGAGGGAGCGTTCCTGTGAGCGCCGATCAGGTCGCGCTGTGGTACCTGGTCGCGTCGGTGTGCTTCATCCTCGCGCTGAAGGGCCTTTCGCATCCGTCGACGGCGCGCCGCGGCAACATGCTCGGCATCGTCGGCATGGCGATCGCCGTCATCGTCACGCTTGCGCTCGTCTATTCGAACACGAGGAACATCGGAATGATCCTCGCCGGCATCGCGGTCGGCGGCGTGATCGGCGCGGTGATCGCGCGGCGCGTGCAGATGACGCAGATGCCCGAGCTCGTCGCCGCCTTTCACTCGCTCGTCGGCCTCGCGGCCGTGCTGATCGCCATCTCGGCGATTCACGATCCGGCGGCGTTCGGGCTGCACGTGCCCATCCCGTCCGGCAATCGCCTCGAGCTCTTCATCGGAACGTTCATCGGCGCGATCACGTTCTCGGGCTCGGTGATCGCGTTCGGCAAGCTGTCGGGCCGCATCCGCAGCGCGCCGGTGGTGTTCGCCGGCCAGCACCTGCTGAACCTCGCGCTTGCGCTGGTGATGATCGGCTTCGGCATCGCGTTCTTCCTCGCCGCCGACGACGCCAAGTGGCTGCCGTACGTCGTGATGACGGCGATCGCGTTCCTGCTCGGGGTGCTGATCATCATTCCGATCGGCGGCGCCGACATGCCGGTCGTGATCTCGATGCTCAACAGCTACTCGGGCTGGGCGGCCGCGGGCATCGGGTTTTCGCTGAACAATCCGATGCTGATCATCGCCGGCTCGCTCGTCGGCAGCTCGGGCGCGATCCTGTCGTACATCATGTGCCGCGCGATGAACCGCTCGTTCATCAGCGTGATTCTCGGTGGCTTTGGCGCCGAGCCGGGCGCCGCGGTGGCGGGCACCGAGCAGAAGACGGTGAAGTCGGGGAGCCCCGACGACGCGGCGTTCATCATGGAGAACGCGGAAACCGTGATCATCGTGCCGGGCTACGGTCTCGCAGTCGCGCGCGCACAGCACGCGGTCAAGGAGCTCGCGACGAAGCTTCGCGACAGGGGGGTCACGGTCAAGTACGCGATCCATCCGGTGGCCGGGCGCATGCCCGGGCACATGAACGTGCTGCTCGCCGAAGCGGAAGTGCCGTACGACCAGGTGTTCGAGATGGAGGACATCAACAGCGAGTTCGGCACCGCCGACGTCGCCCTGATCCTCGGCGCGAACGACGTCGTGAACCCGCTCGCCGAAGAGAAGGGCAGCCCGATCTACGGCATGCCCATCCTCGAGGCGTACAAGGCGAAGACGGTCATCGTGAACAAGCGCTCGATGGCCTCCGGGTACGCGGGCCTCGACAATCCGCTGTTCTACATGGACAAGACGATGATGGTGTTCGGCGACGCGAAGAAGGTCGTCGAGGAGATGGTGAAGGCGATACAGTAAGTAACGGCGCCATCTTCGGAGCCGCCCTGCACGATGACCCGCGCAGCATGCCCGGCCCGCTCGCCCACCTGACGATCCTCGACCTCACGCGCGTGCTCGCCGGTCCGTGGTGCACGCAGCTGCTGGCGGATCTCGGCGCCAACGTGCTGAAGATCGAGCGACCGGGAACCGGCGACGACACGCGCGCCTGGGGTCCGCCGTTCCTGAAGGACCGCGACGGCAACGACACGCACGAATCGGCCTATTACCTCGCCTGCAATCGCGGCAAGCGATCGGTCGCGATCGACTTCACGACGCCAGAAGGCCGCGACCTCGTGCTCGCACTCGCCGGACAATCCGATGCACTGGTCGAGAACTTCAAGGTCGGTGGCCTCGTGAAATACGGGCTCGACTACGCGCGTGTCGCGGCGATCAACGCGCGGCTCGTCTATGCATCGATCACCGGCTTCGGCCAGACCGGCCCGTACGCCGCGCGCGCGGGCTACGACTTCATCATTCAGGGAATGTCCGGCTTCATGAGCGTCACCGGCGAGCGCGACGACGTTCCGGGCGGCGGCCCGCAGAAGGCGGGCGTGGCCATCACCGATCTGATGACCGGCATGTACGCGTGCGTCGCGTTGCTCGGGGCACTCGCGCATCGCGACCGCACCGGCGAAGGACAATGGATCGACGCATCGCTGTTCGATTCGTCCGTGGCGATGATGGCGGTGATCCACATGAACTATCTGGTCAGCGGACGCGTGCCCGAACGTGCCGGCAATGCGCACCAGAACATCGTGCCGTACCAGGCGTTCGCATGTGCCGACGGCCACGTGATCGTCGCCGTCGGCAACGACGGCCAGTTCCGTGCGTTCTGCGCGATCGCGGGCAGGCCGGAATGGGCGGGCGATCCGCGCTTCGCGACCAACGCGGCGCGCGTGCGCCACCGCGAAGCGCTCGTGCCGATGATCGACGCGCTGATGCGCACGCGCACACAGCGCGAGTGGCTCGCGGCACTCGAGGCAGCCGGCATCCCGGGCGGCCCGATCAATCGCATCGACCAGGTGTTCGCCGATCCCCAGGTGAAAGCGCGCGGCATGAGCATCGACCTTCCGCATCCGCTTGCCGGCAGCGTGCCGCAGGTGCGCGCGCCGCTCGCGCTGTCCGGAACACCGCTTGCGTACGAGCGCGCACCGCCGCTGCTCGGTGCGGACACCGCCGCCGTGCTGCGCACACGCCTCGGGATCGACGACAGCGCGCTCGACGATCTCGCGCGCCGCGGCGTGATCGGCATGGCCGGCGCCGGCGCCGGCCTTGCGTCCGGTGAGGCATCGGCGTGAGCGGCATCCTGCGCAAGCCCGCATTCTGGGTCGCATACGCGTTCGTCGCGATCGTCGCGCTCAGCGTCGCCGCGCGGCTCTTCCCGCTCGCGATCCCGATCCTCAACGTCGACGTCACGATGTCGCGTGTCGAGGCGATCGCCGCGGCGCGCACGCTCGCGACGAAGCTTCATCTCGCGCCGCCGGGCGCACGCGTCGCCGCGCGGTTCTCGCACGACGCGACGACGCAGAACTACGTCGAGCTCGAAGGAGGCGGCAAGGACGCGTTCGCGCAACTCGCCCGCGGCGATCGCTACGCACCCTTCTGGTGGGAAGTGCGGCTGTTCACGCTCGGCAGCATCGACGAGACGCTCGTCCGCCTCGCGCCGGACGGCACACCGGTCGGGTTCGCGCGCCGGATGTCGGAGACGTACGTCCGCGACGCCGCGCGTAAGGCGCTCGACGCCGCCAGCGCGCGCACGATCGCGCAAACGCGTGCGCGCGACGACTGGGGCGTCGATCTGGCCGCGTACCGGCTGCTCGAACAGTCGCAACAGACCCAGCTGTCGGGTCGCGTCGATCACAGCTTCACGTACGAGCGACCCGAGCCGATCGGCGAGGCGCGCATCCGCCTGCTGCTCACCGTGAGCGGGGACGAGCTGACCGGCATCGCGCCGTTCGTGCACATTCCCGAGTCGTTCGGCCGGCGCTACGAAGCGCTGCGCAGCGCGAACAACCTGATCGCGAACCTCGCGACCGTCTTCGCCGGATTGCTCTACGGGCTCGGCGGCTGCGTGCTCGCCGTGCTGTGGCTCGCGCGCAGGCACTGGCTGCTGTGGCGTCCGCCGATCGTCGCCGGCCTGATCGTCGGAGGCCTGCTCGCCGCATCGTCGCTCGCGGCGGCGGGCACGTCGTGGTTCGGTGCCGACACCATCGAAACCGCCACGACGTTCTGGCTGAAGCAGGGCGGCGTCGCGCTTCTGATCGTCGCGGCGGGCGGGCTCGCGTACGCGCTCGTGTTCATGGCCGCCGAAAGCCTGTCGCGGCGCGCGTTCCCGCATCAGCCGCAGTTGTGGCGGCTGTGGTCGCGCGACGCCGCCGCATCGCCGCAGATCGCCGGCCGCACGTTCGGCGGCTACCTCTTCGTGCCGCTCGAGCTCGCGCTCGTCGCCGCTTTCTATTACGCGACGAATCGCTGGCTCGGCTGGTGGCAACCGTCGGAAGTGCTCACCGATCCGAACATCCTCGGCTCGGCGGTGCCGGCCCTGTCGCCGATCGCGATTTCGCTGCAGGCGGGTTTCATGGAAGAGTGCGTGTTCCGCGCGATCCCGCTGTCGCTCGGCGCGCTGATCGGCGCGCGCTTCGGGCACCGTCGTGCCGGCATCGCGCTGGCCGTGCTGGTGCAGGCGCTGATCTTCGGCGGCGCGCACGCGAACTATCCCGGCTTTCCCGCGTATTCGCGACCGGTGGAATTGTTGCTGCCGTCGATCGTCTGGGCGCTGATCTTCCTGCGTTTCGGGCTCCTGCCGACGATCCTGCTGCACGCGACCTTCGATTTGTCGCTGTTCTCGATTCCGTTGTTCCTCGTCGACGCGCCTGGCGCGCGCGTGCAGCAGGCGCTGGTGATCGCCGCCGCGCTCGTCCCCCTCGCGATGCTGGTGTTGCGGCGGTGGCAGGCGGGTGCGTGGCGGGAACTGCCGGCGGCGTTGCGAAACGGCGGCTGGCATCCGTTGGCGCGTGCGCCCGAGACGGCGCATGCATCGGTCGCCCTGACGATCGGGCGGGCGTCGGGCGCGTTCCAGCGTGCGTTGCCGGTGCTCGGGGTCGCCGGCATCGTCGCGTGGGCGCTGTTCGCGCCGTTTCGCGCCGACGTGCCGCCGCTGACGCTCGATCGCGACGGCGCGATCGCGGCCGCCGATGCGGCGCTGGCCGCGCAAGGCGTGACGCTCGGGCCGCAATGGCATCGCTTCGCGACGGTCCGGCTCGCGAGCGCGGAGCCGCAGCAATGGCTGTGGCACAAGTTCGTCTGGCGCGAGGCGGGGCCCGAGGCGTACCGGCGCCTCGTCGGGACGATCCTGTCGCCGCCCGTGTGGCAGGTTCGCTATGCGACGTTCGGCGGCGATGTCGTCGAGCGCGCGGAGGAATGGCGCGTCCTGGTGGGCAACGACCGCCAAGTGCGCGCGATGAGCCACTACCTGCCCGAATCGCGACCGGGTGCGCACCTTTCGCGCGAGGCGGCACTCGCCCTCGCGCACGCCGCCGTGAAGACGCGCTTCGGCGTCGATCCGGCGCCCCTGACGCTGGTAGCAGCCGACGAGGAGCAGCGGCCCGCGCGCACCGACTGGTCGTTCGTGTTCGGCGATCCGAAGATCGTCGTCGGCGCAGGCGGCGAAGCGCGCTACGCGGTGTCCGTCGCCGGTAGCGAAGTGTCCGGCGCCGGCCGCTTCGTGCACGTGCCGGAGACGTGGACGCGAAGCGAGCAGGCAATCGACAACCGGCTGCAGGTCGTGACGCTCGGCGGGCTCGTCGTCTTCTTCGCCGCGGGGCTCGCCGCGCTCGTCGTCGGCATCCTCGGATTCATCCGCCATCGCGTCGACACGCGCGCGCTCACGATCGTGTTCGCCGCGACGTTCGTCATCACGCTGCTGTCGGCGGCGAACGCGTGGCCGGCGATCGCGATGGGACTTTCGACCACCGAGCCGCTCGGATCGCAGCTCACGATGAAAGTCCTCGGTGGCATCGCATCGGCGCTCGTGGGTGCGCTGCTGCTCGCGCTGTGCGCCGGCGTCGGCGCGTTCGGCGCGACGATGGCGCCGCCGCGATCTCGTTTCGGCCGCTGGCCGGCGGTGGCCATCGCCGTCGCCGCCGGCGCGTTCGTCGTGGGCCTGCAGTCGACGTTTCGCGCGTTCGCGATCCCCGATGCGCCGACGTGGCCGAGTGCGCCGTGGGCCTCGCTCGGCTGGCCGCTCGCCGGTGCCTTGCTGTCGGGACTTGCGTTCATCGGGCTTGTCAGCGCCGAGCTGTTCGTCGTGTACGTCGTGTCGCGGCTCACGCGCGGCTTCGCGCAGCGCCTGTGGCTCGCGGTGCTGATCGTGCTCGCGCTCGAATGCGCGGCGGCGCTGGCGCAGGGGCGGGCCAATCTTCCGGCCGCGCTGATCGGCGGCGCGATCGCCGGACTGATCGCGTCCGCCGTGCTGCTCATGCTGCTGCGCTACGATCCGCGGCTCGTACCGGCGTTCGCCGCCACCGTCGTGCTGCTCGGCGCGGCGGTCACCGCGGCGCAATCGCTCGCGTGGTTGCCGTTCGCGATCGATGCGCTGGCGACGATCGGCGTGGCCGTCGCGTTCACGCGCTACCTGCGCAAAGAAAACCGAAGTGGGGTCGGAGACGATTTTCCAGCGAGGCCAGCGGGTGCCGAAGCGCCAGGCGAGGAAAATCGTCTCTGATCCCCATCGGGTCGCGGCGCGCGCCGCGGCGAAGCCGCGTGTCAGTTACCCGCCCGAGTTGCCGGTTTCGCAGCGTGCGGACGACATCGCCGCGGCGATCCGCGAGCATCCGGTCGTGATCGTGTCCGGCGAAACCGGGTCGGGCAAGACGACACAATTGCCGAAGATCTGCCTCGCCGCCGGGCGCGGCGAGCGCGGGCTGATCGGGCACACGCAGCCGCGCAGGATCGCCGCGCGCGCGGTGGCGGCGCGCATCGCGCACGAACTCGGCACCCCGCTGGGCGAGGCGGTCGGCTACAAGGTCCGCTTCACCGACCGCACGCGGCCGGACGCGTACGTCAAGCTGATGACCGACGGCATCCTGCTCGCGGAGACGCAGGCCGATCCGGACCTCGCCCGGTACGACACGATCATCATCGACGAGGCGCACGAGCGCAGCCTCAACATCGACTTCCTGCTCGGCTACCTGAAGCGACTGCTCGAGCGGCGCCCCGATCTCAAGGTGATCGTCACGTCGGCGACGATCGACGCTGCGCGCTTCGCCGCGCACTTTGCGCATGACGGCCGGCCGGCGCCGGTGATCACCGTGTCCGGCCGCAAGTATCCGGTCGAGATCGTGTACCGGCCGCTGCATTCGCGCGACGACGAGGCCGACGACGAGGAGGAGCTCGAGGAGGCCATCGCCTCGGCCGCCGAGGACCTGTGGCGCGAAGGGCCGGGCGACATGCTCGTGTTCCTGCCCGGCGAGCGCGAGATCCGCGAGACGGCCGACGTGCTGCGCCGCGCCCTGGCGCGACGGCCGTATGCGGGCAGCGTCGAGATCCTGCCGCTGTATGCGCGGTTGACCGTCGACGAGCAGCAGCGCGTGTTCAGCGCGTCACGCGGGCGTCGCGTCGTGCTCGCCACCAACGTCGCCGAGACGTCGCTGACGGTCCCCGGCATCCGCTACGTGATCGACAGCGGCCTCGCCCGCGTCAAGCGCTATTCGGTGCGCAACAAGACGACGCTGCTGGTCATCGAGAAGATCGCGCAGGCCGCCGCCAACCAGCGCGCCGGCCGCTCGGGCCGCGTGCAGAACGGCCTTTGCGTGCGGCTGTACGACGCCGACGACTTCGCGGCGCGCCCGGCGTACACCGATCCGGAAATCCTGCGCAGCTCGCTCGCGGCAGTGATCCTGCGCATGGCCGCATTGCGCCTGGGCGACGTCGCCGCGTTCCCGTTCCTCGATCCGCCTTCGCCGCGCGCGATCGCCGACGGCTACCAGCTGCTGCAGGAGCTCGGCGCGGTCGACGACGAGCGAAACCTGACGCCGCTCGGCGGCGAGCTCGCGAAGCTGCCGGTCGACCCGCGCGTCGGCCGTATCGTGCTTGCCGCGCGCGACAACGGTTGCCTCGCCGAAGGCCTCGTCATCGCGAGCGCGCTGTCGGTGCCCGATCCACGCGAGCGTCCGCTCGAACGCGCACAGGCGGCCGACCAGGCGCATCTGCGGTTTCGCGATCCGCGCTCCGATTTCCTGTCGCTGCTGCTGCTGTGGGAGTTCTTCGACAGTCCCGCGCAGAAGGCGCTGTCGCATCGCAAGCGCGTCGACGCATGCCGCGCGCACTTCGTGTCGTTCCTGCGTCTGACCGAATGGCGCGACGTGCACGCGCAGCTCGTCGCCGTGTTGACCGAGGCCGGGTGGAAGGTCGACGCGACGTTGCCGGCGGCGATCGACGCGGCGCGTTATGAAGCGATCCACCGGGCGCTGCTCGCCGGCCTGCTCGGCAACATCGGCCTCAAATCCGACCCGCCCGCCGTACGGGGCGCTGCGAAGGCGCAAGCGTCGGACGACCGCAGAACCGGCGAGTACGACGGCGCGCGCGGCATCCGCTTCTTCCTGCATCCTGGCTCGGGGCTCGCGAAGAAGGGCCCGAAATGGGTCGTTGCGGCGGAGCTCACGCAGACGACGCGCCTTTTCGCGCGCTGCGCCGCGCGCGTCGAGCCCGAATGGATCGAGGCCGTCGCGGGGAATCGCGTCACGCGCGACTGGTTCGACGCGCACTGGGACAAGGCGCGCGGTGAAGTCGTCGCGAGCGAGCGCGTGCAGCTCTACGGGCTCACGCTCGTCCCGCGGCGCCTCGTCGCGTACGGCCCGATCGCCCCCGTGCCGGCGCGCGACGTGTTCATCCGCGAGGCGCTCGTCGCCGGTGAGCTCGGCATCGACGCACCGTTCGCCGCGCACAACCGCGCGCTGGTCGCCGAGGTCGCCGAGCTCGAGCACAAGGCGCGCCGCGCCGACGTGCTCGTCGACGACGAGGCGATCGCGGCGTTCTACGCCGAACGCATTCCCGAGGGCGTGCACTCGCGCGCCACGTTCGAGCAATGGCGCAGGCACGACGAGCGCGGGCATCCGAAGCGGCTGTTCCTCACGCGCGAGGCGCTGATGCGCCACGCGGCGGTCACGGTGACCGAAGCGCTGTTTCCCGAGACGATGGCGATCGCCGGCGCGCAATTGCCGCTCAAGTACCGGTTCGCGCCGGGGCATCCGCTCGACGGGTTGACGCTGACGGTGCCGCTCGCGCTGTTGAACCAGGTCGACGAGGCGACGCTGTCGTGGCTCGTGCCCGGCATGATCCGCGACAAGGTGACGCTGTACCTCAAGTCACTGCCGAAAGCCTGGCGCAACCGGCTGATTCCGCTGCCCGATGCGGTGACGGCGTTTCTCGAGGCCACGCCGGAACACGACGTCGCGCTGGTGGACGCCTTGCGTGCCTTCGTGCAGCAACGGCTGGGCGATGCACCACCCGCAGCGGCTTTCCACGACGTGGACCTGCCGCCCCACGTTGCCGTCAACGTGCGCGTGGTCGATGCGTCGGGACAGGAACTCGGAATGGACCGCGACATCGCGACGCTTCGCGCACGGCTCTCGGATGCGGCGCGTCTCGAATTCGCCTCCGAAGGGCCCGCGTTCGAGCGTCGCGGCATGCGGCAATGGGATTTCGGCGAGCTGCCGGAAACGCTGGCGATGCGCCGCGACGGACAGCGACGCACCGGCTACCCGGCGCTCGTCGGCGAGCCGGATGGCGTGGCGCTGATGCTGCTCGACACGCGCGAAGCTGCGCTGGCCGCCACCCGCGACGGCGTGGTCCGGCTGATCGGGTTCGAGCTCGACGCGGGCCTTGCGCGCACGCTCGAGGCCGCGCCCGCATGGGCGTCGATCGGCATGGCGCTGCGCGCGGTCGTTCCGCTCGACCGGCTGCACGACGATCTGCGCGCGGCGGTACGCGACCGCGCCTATGTCGGCGACGATCCGCTGCCGCGCGACCGCGACGCGTTCACGGCGCAGGTCAAGCGGGCGCGCGCGCGGCTGCCGGCCGTGATCGACAGCGGCGTGAAGCTCCTCGCCGCGATCGCGGCGGAGCATCACGCGCTTTCGCAACGGATTGCCGCACTGCCGGCGTCGCAGCGGATGTTCGCCACCGAAGTGAAGGCGCTGCGCGACGCGCTCGTTCATCCCGGGTTCCTGGCAATGACGCCGTGGCCGCAACTCGGCCACCTGCCGCGCTACCTGCAGGCGCTCGGCCGGCGCATCGAGCGCTATCCGCAGAACACCGAGCGCGATCAGCGGCACGCCGCACAGGTCGCGACGTGGTGGGCGCGCTACAACGAGCGCGCGGGTGCCGAGCGCCGGGCGGGCGGCGTGTCCCCGGCGCTCGACGCGTTTCGGTGGCTGCTCGAGGAGCTGCGGGTGTCGCTGTTCGCGCAGGAGCTGCGCACCAGCGTGCCCGTTTCGCTCAAGCGCGTCGACAAGGCGTGGCAGGAACTGTCGCGGGCGGGCCAGGCGTCGCGTCGCGGGTGATGGCCGCGCGGTGGCATACAATGCGTCCCCGTGCTAGAGTCGATTGGCCAAAATGGTCCCTAACCCGTTGAAGCCGCTGGCAGCGAGCCTGTGCCTCCCCAGAACGTAACGACACACGCTGCGCCCGCCCGCCGCCCCGTCCCCCGGGAGCTGGCGAAAATCCTCGCTGACTGTCGCGACATCACCGTCCACCGGCTGTTGCTGTCGTTCGCCGCGCTCGGCGATCGCGTTTGCGACATGCTGATGGAGCGCGCGGGCAGGTCGGACATCCGCGACGAGCAGCAACTCTTCCTCGAAGCGCGGCAGGTGTTGATCGCGGGCCGCGCCGGCCTGATGGCCGAGTTCGAGAAACGGCTTCGCACGCGCATCGAGGACCAGGTTTCCGGACGCGCCGACGAGCGTGCCGATTTCTCGAAGGCCGATGCGACGAAGCTCGCGCTCGTCGACCTCGAGATCATCGACGAGTCGGTGATCGTCGGCAACATCGTGCGCGTCGTCGAGAATGTCTGCCACGAAGAGCTGATCACGCTCAACCGCGGCATCGGGCACCTGCTCGGCAAGTCGGTGCTCGAGAGCGCGGCGAATCCGCTCGGGCCGGCGACGATCGTCAGCGCGTTCGCCGAAGCGCTCGACACGCTGAAGGCCGACGGCCGCGTCAAGTTCCAGATCCTGAAGGAGCTGAACCAGGCGCCGCTCGCCGACGTATCGGCGATCTACGCCGACGTCAACCGGCACCTCGCGAACCTGCGCATCGTCCCGCCCGCGGCAACGCGCAAGAAAGCGGCCCATGCGACTTCGGCCGCGCGCAAGCACGCGGCCGCCGCCGACGACAAGCCGCACGCGGCGCAGTCGGCCCAGTCGGCGGCGGAAACGGACGTCATGGCGATGTTCCGGCGCGCGGCTTCGCATGGCGGCTTTCCGCTCGCGAATCATCCGGCGCCGCCCACGCGCGTGTACCCGCCGCTGCCGCCCACGCCGTCGGGCTACATCCCCGGCAATCCGATCGTCGCGACGCCGGGCTTGCGCGAGGGCCTGACGCGGCTGCAGGCCGGCCAGACCCAGTTCGACGTCGAAGGCATGCAGGTCGCGTTCTCGGGCATTCCCGAGGGCACGCACAACGTGCTGCGCGACCTCCAGGAATCGCCGCTCGGCCAGCGCGCGAACCAGCTCGAGGCGATGACGATCGAGATGGTCGCGATGCTGTTCGATTTCATCTTCGAGACGCGCGACCTTCCCGACGGCATCAAGGCGCTGCTCGCGCGCCTGCAGATTCCCGTGCTCAAGGTGGCGATGCTCGACGGCGCGTTCTTCGCGAAGAAGACGCACCCGTCGCGGCTGCTCGTCAACGCGCTCGCCGGCGCCGGCCTCGGCTGGTCGCCGTCGATGGGCCAGGACGATCCGCTCTATCGCACGATCGAGCGCATCGTGCGGCGGGTGATCGACGGCTTCGGCGACAACCTCGGCATCTTCGACGAGCTGCGCACCGAGCTCGAGGCGTTCCTCGCGAGCGAGGAGCGCACGGCCGAGGCGGACTTCGCCACGACGGCCGACGCCATCAACGAAGGGGACCGCAAGGACCTCGCGAGCGTCATCGCGAAGTCGGAAGTCGAGCGCCGCGTCGAAAGCTATCCGATCCCGCGCTTCCTCGCGCAGTTCCTGCGCGAGAAATGGCAGGCGGCGCTGGAAGCGGTGTACCTGCGCGACGGCGACGAGAGCGAACCATGGAGCTCCGGCGTGGCCACGCTCGAGGACCTCGTCTGGAGCGTGCAGCCGAAGAAGACGCCGGAGGACCGCAAGCATCTGGTCGCGCTGCTGCCTTCGCTCCTGAAGCGCCTCGCGGCAGGCGCGCCGCCCGCGATATGGAGCCCGGGCGAGCGCGAAGCGTTCATGGCGAACCTCGTCGAGGCGCATGCGGCGGCCGTGAAGCCGTCGCTCGCGTCGCTGGCGTCGCCCACCGCGGCCGTGGCCGAGGCGGCACGCGCCGAAGCGGTGGTCGCCAAGGCGTCGGGCGATGCCGAAGCCGCGGCGCGCGCCGAGGCGCTGGCACTCGCGATGACACCCGCCGAGCCGGAGATGCCCGAGCTCGACATCGATCTCGTCGAGGACGAATTCCTCGAGATCGCGCGCAGCATGGATCGCGGCATGTGGGTCGAGTTCGAGGACGAGGACGCGCAGCTTTCGTTCGCGAAGCTCGCGTGGATCAGCCCGCTGCGCGGGACGTATCTGTTCACCAACCGGCAGGGCCAGAAGGCGATCTCGATGACCGCCGACAATCTGGCCGAGCAGTTCCGCGCCAATCGTGCGCGCCTCGTCGAAGCCGAGCCGCTGATCGATCGCGCGTTCACGAGCGTGATTTCCGAGCTCTCCGACCGCTTCGAGCTCGAGACGGCGTCGGTTTGATTTGCGCATCGTTCGCACGCACCGTCGTTTGCCTCGCACCGCCGCCGCATCGTAATCGTTTGCCTCGCACAGCCGCCGCACCCGCCATCGCCGGCGCACTTTCGCGCGCCGTGCCGATCCTGTTGTCCGGGCGCATCGTCGGGCTTGCCGTGCTGCCGCTGGTGATCGCCGCGATCGTCTGGACGGGCATCGCGATCGCCGGCTGGCATCCGCTCACCGATGCGCTCGCGCATTTCTTCGGCGCCGCCGATGCGGCGTCGCTGTCGTGGCAACGCGTCGTCGCCAACGTGATCGCCGTGCTGATGTTCGCGGCGCTGGCCGCGGCTACGGCGTTGACCGCGATCGCGGTGCTCGCGATGCCGGTGATCGTGCGCACGGTGGCCGCGCGGCATTTCCCGGCGCTCGGCACGCTGCGCGGCGGAACGTTCGCCGGGAGCGTCGGCAATG
>Ga0157369_10003198_pt1 | contig 19532 bp, 24 predicted proteins | sample C25metaG_FD_113461 | JGI IMG/M metagenome (GOLD analysis project Ga0157369, IMG submission 113461) | Corn rhizosphere microbial communities from Kellogg Biological Station, Michigan, USA - C2-5 metaG | ecosystem: Host-associated > Plants > Roots > Rhizosphere > Soil | place: USA: Michigan... | reverse complement strand
TGCAATCCGGATTGTGCCTCTGAACTAGCGGGCGCACTGCGCATCTGACCAGTTCACATACCGACGTCTCGAATACCGCCCCGCCGCTCGTAGCGCCAACTTCCGACTCGGCCCCAAACTTTTGCTGAATCCGCTTCGCTTTCCAACAATTTCACCCTGCGGGGTGTGGCGTACTCCCAGTCCGGCTGAATAGGCAGGATTCGTGCCCTTCAACATATACGACGCAGCTCCGCGCGGCGTCTTAGCCGGTCTGACATCTATCGCGTCTTCCCTGAGTGGTGTTGCGCCGACGGCTGATAGCCATCGTGGAAGTCTGGTCTTTAAGTCACGGGATCGCGGGGGGCGGGATATGAACAAGCCAGTGCAGCGCCAGCCCTCCCGCGTTCTCAAGTACCCATATGTAGGCGGGCTCTACGGCGGCGACCTTTGCATCCCTTGGCGGTCGTCGAAGCCAGGGGGCGAAGTGGCGAGCCAGGAGGCGCTGCCAGGTACCGCTCTCCTGACCAGGCGTGCAGGTGGTCTGCGTAAAGCTTACGGTAATAAAGTGATCTAAGGGGGTCCCTATCACCTCAGCCAGTCGCGCTGCGTGATAGATATTTGCGGCAGGCTTTCGGTTGATGTGCCTACTAACCCTGGCGGAAGCCGCTAGATTGGCTGTTCTTAACTCGACCATAGATACTACTGAGGTGGTGGGAAGGGTTGGGGCGATTCGATCAACGGAGAACGTTTACAGAATAGAGGAGGAACAGCAAGCTGATTCTGTTCTGCGTAGATACCTTTTTCATTCCCCAAGCGCTCGCGGCGAACCTTCAAAGGTGACCTGGCGTACTCCCAGGCGTAATGACCTGGTTGAGGATTGACAATCCAGGCAAACCAGGTCAAGTTGGGGGCATGAGTGAAGCAACCAACATCGAGCACACGCTGACCATCGAGGCGAAGGCTTTGGAAGAGCGGCTGGCGGCGCGCGATCCGGACTTTCGCCGATTGCAGGCCATCCAGCGATTCTTGGCGGAATTGGCCGCAGCGAGAACAGGGTTTGATGGAGATGTCATCCAGCAGGCTCCCCTCGGGCGAGAGGCTGCCAGCATCAACGAAGCAGCAGAATTTCTGATTGAGGACGCTGGCGAACCATTAGCGGTCGCCGACATCTTCGCTCGACTGGACAAATACGGCAGACGTCCGGCAGGCAAGCGGCCCCAGCGGCTGTTGTCGAACCTCCTGTCCGAGAACAAGAACAGGTTTCAGTCCGTCCCTTGGAAGGGACGGAAGCGATGGTGGCTGCGAAACAGGCCATTGCCGAAGGAGGGACAAAAGGAAACGCCGTCGGGCTGAGCGACGGCGCGTATGGGCTAGTGGTGAAAATGGTAGACACAGCCAGCTGATACCTGGCCGGTGACCTCCTTGGGGAAACCGTACGAGTTCGAGTCTCGTCTGGCCCACGTTTCCTTGTCAACCGGTTGATCATTTGTCGGATTTTTCGGAAGGTCGCATTGTTGGCATTTGTCCGCGCATAGAAATCATAGCCTGTGGGTACTGCCAGCCCTGGTACCCGGCCCTGCCGCCTGGTATTAGCCGAAGCCATATTTCACGATCACAATGTCTGGCGCAGTTTTGGAAACAATCCCCGTAGTAGATGTCTTCGCGGGCCCTGGTGGCTTAGGAGAAGGTTTCTCGACGTATTCAAGCAACCTAGCCAGATTTGACATCAAGTTATCGATGGAAGTCGATCCGATAGCTTGTAACACCCTTCAGCTCCGGACCTTTTTTCACCTCTCGAAAGGCACTTCGGCGCAGGATGACTATTACGCCTGCGTGCGCGGCGAGATCAGCAAAGAAAAACTAGCTTTGGACAACATGGAGCTATGGCGCGCTGCACAGGACCGAGTGGTCAACGTCGAACTGGGTGCCGCCAATAGTCGTCTATCGACACATCGCAGGATACATAACGCTGTTAGTGGAAAGGACTTCGTTCTGATTGGAGGGCCGCCGTGCCAAGCGTATTCGATCATTGGTCGGTCGAGAAGATTGGGCGTCGGAGCAAATCCGACCGACAGCAACGCGTCACGCGCCCGCAAAAAGCTTGAGGCAGAGTTCTACAGTGATCCTAAGCACCGCCTCTATAGAGAATATCTTGAAATAATCGCTGTTCATCGTCCCGCTGCCTTTGTGATGGAGAATGTAAAGGGCTTGGGTTCGGCGCGAAGTAGCTCCCTCGACGAAAAGGGGGGCATGTTCGAACTGATAAAAGCTGATCTGAAACAACCGGCCAAGGCGCTCCAATCTTCGATTCACAAAGAGCTGACTAGAGAGTTTGGGGAACTAAAAACCACAGGCTATCGGCTCTTCGCGCTCTCGAACAAGGGTGCGCTTTTTGCCGACGAACCCACGCGCGCTTCAGATTTTGTACTGCAAAGCGAAGATTATGGGGTGCCGCAAGCGCGGCACCGCGTAATAGTGCTCGGACTTCGCGATGATATAGAAGGAATTCCGAGAAAGCTGGCGCAGCAGTCGCCCGTTTCAGCGCGCGAAGTGTTGGAAGGCCTACCCGCACTTCGAAGCAGTGTTTCTCGGAGCGACGAAGATTGGTGCAGTGCGATAGCATCCGAACTATCCCGCATTCCAGCACGATTGCAATCTGACCTACAGATTCCCAAATGGCTTCGGGCAATTAGATCGAAGTCTAGGCGAATGAGCACCGGGGGGGCGTGGCTTCCGGGATCAGCAGAGGTTTCTAAGTCATTGATTGTGAAATTGTTGACCGACAGCGAAATTGGAGGATTCCTTCAGCACGAAGCTCGATCTCACATGCGGAGTGACTTAGTCCGCTATCTGTATTGCGCAGCCTTCGCGGACCGTCATGGTAGATCGCCGTCGATTGAGGAATGGCCTGCCTCGCTTCGCCCATCCCACAAAAATGTAAAGAGCCATCGGGGCAAACTTCGCTCAAGTGGCTTTCTCGACCGCTTCAAAGTTCAGGGTATTGTTGACTCTTACGGCAATGGCAGGCCGTCTTCGACTGTAACATCACACATAGCCAAAGATGGTCATTACTACATTCACTTCGATCCCACGCAGTGCAGAAGTCTTAGCGTGCGTGAAGCGGCACGGCTTCAAACCTTTCCCGATAACTACTTCTTCTGCGGAAATAGGACACAACAGTACCAGCAAGTGGGAAACGCGGTGCCGCCCTTCCTCGCAAGACAAATCGCCGCAATTGTAGCCGGGGTAGTTGCGAGCTAGCTCTTAAGGAAATCGGTCAACTTCGCGGTGAGCCCATCGAGTACGCGCGTCTCGCATTCCCAGACCGTAAGCACCGCCCAGCCGTTGGTCACCAAGTCTCTCAAGACCCGTCGGTCGCGTCGAAGATTTTCTTTGAATTTGGCAGACCAGAATTCAGTATTTGTCGAAGGTGTCGTGGAATATCTGCACCTTCTATGCCGATGCCAGAAACAACCGTGCACGAAAATGGCCTTCTTGCGTGACACCAAAGTAAGATCGGGTCTGCCGAACGGCGTCTTGTAATGCAGTCGATAGCGATACCCTAAGCTCGATACAATTTTCCGCACGACCAATTCCGGCTTTGTACCGCCGCTGCGTATCGCGGACATATTCCTGCTGCGTATGGTCTTGTTGTGAACGTCCAATCAACCGACTCCGCTCCCGGCATGCCTTTCAGGCACCAATTTCCATTGCTTGGTTGTCTTGTCCTGCTCAACGACGCCTTCAGCTTCCATAAGCGCCAGCAAGCTGCGAGGGATATGCCCTTCGTGCTCCACGTGTCCCATGTAAATGCCAAGCCGCTTTCCAATTTCAATGTTTTTCAGCCCACCTTCGGGCGCACTTCGCAGCAACCTGTAAATCGCGGATTTCAATTTAGCTATCGCTGTTTGAGCCATAGCATATGCGCTCTCTTGCTCCTCATTCATGTGCCGCTTCCTTAAAGCGATCAAATTCCTTTGGAAGGATTTCGAGAATTCGGTTAGCGGTCAAATCGAATATATCCCAGGTCACATCCAACTGCTGCCGAACTTTAGCTAGTCGTCTAGGGGAACCTCCGGCTTTGCCGCCCGCGCCTCGCCTGAGACGACCGCTTTTCTCATCGAAATAGAGCAAGCGCGCCGCACCTTGGAATGCGGGGTGAAACATGTCCTGCTGACTCGTCAGCTGCTCTCTGATCTCCGGCAGAATTGAGGGCTTTACGCACAACAGATGATCCGCATTCGATCCCAAGGTTGCGAGGAGAATAACAGGCATTCTGACGAGATGCCGTTGCGCCTTTTGCCAGTCGTTTGGATCGCTGGGCAGCCAGCGATGCACTTCACCATAACGTCTTCGTCCCGACGCATCCTTTGGATACAGGCTGTCGCGCAGCACAAATGCCAACCAAGCCCAGAGACCAGCTCGCGAGAGCACGTTAGCCAAGGATATCGTTCCGAGCGATTGTAGGATGGCAGCGGCCATTTCCTTCGCCGTCGAAAATTCTCGGACTTGGAACTCTCGGGTGCCAGCAACCCTGTTCACAAGGGTCTCATCTTCGAGCGAGAGGACTTGTTCATCACACGCTCCGTTTACCACCCGCTCGAATAGGTGAAGGCCCGAATCCGTAAATTCAAAAAGCGTAGGGAAATTCATAGCTCGCTTTCCTCTCCGACCAGCGTCCTCACCAAGCGATCTGAAATGTGGTGCCTTCGGCAAAATGTCTCGATCAGGCTCTCAATCCATTCCCGTGTGTCCTGATTGGCTTGCGAGTATGGAGGCTTCTGACCCGGCATCAGGATGTCAGCCCAGCGGATCCAGTCTTTCACCCATGGTATGTCGGGCTCATCATCCTGCTGGAGAATGTCCGCAAATACCTGACCAATTATCGCTGGAAGGACCGCACCAATGAAAATGGGATCGGTCCGGGCCCATGTGCCTGCGTTCGGAATTCTTTTGTCCAAATAAACGATGGGATAGTCATTCTCTCGGATGTCCAGCTTCCAAACGCGCGGCGCTATCGGCGCAGGCTTGAACAGGAGGATGCCCTTCTCGGCGCCACTTTCTCCGTCGCCTCGTAGTGTCCAAGTATCTGTGCTGCCAAGAAGCAGGCCGCGCCGCTGTCCGTCTGATGCCACGACACGAAGCTGGCAGCTTGGCGCGACAAAGAGCGGATTCTGCAATTCCGCCGTGACGCGCGGTGAGTCTAAATTGCCAAATTGCACCAGCTCGACGAGCTTATTTTCCACAAGTCTAACGACCAAACGGGAATCCCTAGGGAAGCCGCTGTACTCGTGTGGATCGGACATCGTAAGGGTTACGAGTCGCCTGCCCCCAACATCGGCTACACGGACATTGGCGTTGGTTCGGCTTAGCTGTTTTCGTCCTGTGAGGCGAATTCTACGTCGCATGGGTCCATACCTTCAGTCGAGTGTCCAACTCGCGATTTGAATCGAAGCCCGTAACTTCCAATCGCGTTGACTCAGTACAGTCCCGCGCCTGAATCCGGTTTTTGTTTATGTCCACCTGGCAGTTGCTGTGCGCGATTTGAAGCTCGTTCAGACGGAAGTCATATTCACTCCAACTGAGGCTACGCGCGCCATTCGCGTAAGCCATCGTAACGGAGAGGTTGACAGGCCAGCTTGTGAAGTTCGGATTGCTACGAAGCCGGAAGCCGTTCGGCAAAGTTTCCACCAAAAAGGCTGGTGTCTTTGCTGGTGGTAGTTCTCGCTTCTCCTCCTTCGTGTCTTCTGCTTTCTTCTTGCGTCGGCTGAGCCCTTCACCGCCGCCATCAACCGATATCGAAAAGAATTCGTCGAACACGGTGGAATCCGGCTCGACCACATCCGGCGTCAGGAGGATACGCAATTCCATCGGCAGTGATTTCACGAACCGCTTTACTAGAAAATTCGGTTCGAAGCCTGCGTCCCTGAGTTTCGGTTTTGCCTCCTTGGGCTCCAGCAGATCGAGATGTGCCTTGCCCTCACACAAATTCAGATAAGTTGCGAGCGTCGTCTCGTCCACAAGCATCACCAAATCCAGTTCGCCTGGCATTTTGGCTTTGACATCGGGGAGACTCATTCCTTCTCTGAAGAGCCGGTCTATTGGCTGGCGGTCCGACGACGAGTGGGCAAGCACGGCCCGCAAATTGACCGTTGTAACTTTGCCATCCCATCGCAGCGGGAATTCTAATCGAACACCTACCGGCGCAGATTTGAGGAGCGCAAGCTGAAGGGTTTTGACCGCCTCCGACTCGCGTTGACCTTCGAATGGCGGCTTTAGCGATGCGACTGGCAGCGTTACGAGTGGACCAGTGAGAGCGTAGTCGATGAGGTCGAGGTATCTCGTTACATCGCGTCCGATGGACGGAGAACGGATCGAGCCGCTAACGGCAGCTGCGATGTTGCGTATGGTATCCGCGTTCAGCGACCGCTCGTCCACATTTACAATGAGCGAGCCGTTCATGATCGCCGGTGCAAAGTGCTCTATCGCCGCAGCGAGTATTCCCGCGGATTTTAGGTCCTCGTGCGGATAAGGAATGACGAGCGCAAATCCACTCGAATGTGGCCCATCATAGCCCTTCAGCTCGAACGCCTCCCGAAGTCCTGTTAAAAAGTCTTGGGCGTCATGGAGCTTATATATGGATTTTTGCTCGGATCCCGCCAGATAGGCGTGCGTGCTCAGAAATTCATCACCATGTTGTCCAGCACGTAGTACTGACATGCCACATGCCGCCATGCTGGCATCCGGAAATCGCTTGGTAAAGCCAAGTACCGTCTGGATTTGGGAAGCAATCAGAAATGTGACCCTCCCGATGCCGCGACCGCCTCTGCCAGTTCCATCCTTGTTTGAAAGACCAAAATTAAGCCAGTAGTTCCAGAAATTGCTCATCCGGCTAAGGAGGCTGCCGTCCAGACCTCGTGCATTGAAGTCCTCTACGGTTAGCCATGATATGCGGTTCTTGTCCCAATCCTCGGGCCACCCCAGATGGGCTTTCTCTCGGTATCCCCTGAGTTGTCCAAGGAATGGACGACGTGCGCCGAGGTTCGCCGTGTGGAATCGAAAATTGACCGTTACAGGTTTAGCGGCATCGAGCCTTGCATCGAGCGAATTCTGGATGGCCTCGCGGACAAACGTTTCTGAATATGGGTAATCGACCCGATCAAACATTTCGGTATTGAGGTCTTGGCTGACCGGCACTGCTCCAACCGACGGCCAAATCCACTTCCACATGCTCGCCTCCCGCTCAGTATTCGATCTTCAAGTCGAGTTTGACCGCCTCGACGCGAACGCCAGCGATCTCGGACACGCGTTGGCGCGCCCAGGACATCACATCGGCAATCGTAGAGAAATGACTGGCTGGCGCCGCCTCCGACTCGAAGGGGGCGCTGGTCGCCAATGGAACGCTCGGACGTTTTGTTGCGCTCGAAGTCAGGCTGTCGATGGGATACACGGCTATCGGCTTATGCTGCACCGCTATCCCGGAGCCGATGCTGGCGGGAACACCACGAGCGTCAGCATCCAGGCCGACCCACATTCCGAAATCATCTCGGACAACCAAGCCAGCATCCCGGCGTGCTGCATATGATGCGGCAAACCGCTTACGAACTTCCTCTGCGGGGAAGAGATAGACTTCAATATTTCGTGGCTGCGCCTTTGAATCGACGGCCGCCACTACGACAAGATCGACATCGTCGAGCGTTTTCCACTTGGTTCCGCCATCGAGTGGAGGAAATGCGAACGAGCGATCTCTCGTTGTGCGAATCGATGCCGTCTGGACACTGCCATTTCGTCGAAGGTTCCAGACATTCGACAGACCGCGCCCCGGCTGCCTATCGAGTTGATAGCCCTGTTCTTCAACGCCCCGTTTGGCTGCGTCTACCAGAAACTGCCACCGGTCTGTTTCTTTCCGTTTCGCCATTCGGCCCTCCCGAGAACACCGTTTAGAATCGTTTGCAGCATGTGTCAAACTAATTCCAATTGGTGTTGCACCAATTAGGAGAACTGCTAATTGGCGCGCCTGTACGGATAGAAACCGATTGTAGTTTCAGACGGTTAGCAGCGCAGGCACAACGAATATGCCGGTCAGAACTTGGTTAGGCGGGGAGCTGGCTAGAGCCTGCGGAAACTTCGATCCTGAGCACAACGGCATTCACGAATGAAGTTACGAGAGAACGGACCTCATGATCTTATGCAGCGCGCTATCTGAACCAGCGGGATGCCGCCAATAGACCGTTGCACCAGGAAGCCCTGCGGCATCCGCTCCTCACGCAATATCCGTGACGGCGAAACCAAAGCTCCTGTTTCTGCTTTCATCCAATCTGACGGCAGCTTGTCGTAGTAGCCGTGCAGCCAGAAGCGAATTTCGGCGCTCAGATCAGATTTCGCACTTATCACCAACGGATACATCTCATCGGTTATAAGTTCTTCCTCGTGCTCCACCGACGCGATCTCCAAGACATATTCGACGGCGGATTCGAAATTCAGTCTTGAGAATAGCTCACTCGAAAACCCGGGATACACGTCATCGCCTGCGGGTTTGTCGAGATGCGTGAGCGGCAATCGACCGTATCTCTTAGCCTCCCTCGCTGCATGTATTGCGGTGTCGGTGCCCATCAACGAGATCACGAGCCTACTGGCATCAAGATAGGTCAACGAGGGTGCGCTCGGCCCGCGCCCACCCTTCGTCACCAAACCCGCTTCCCGCAAATTCCGATAGTAAATGCTGACGGTAACCTCCGGCAGATCGAGGGCGGTGGACACCGTTTTGACTAACTCACCGGGCGTAGCCACGTCGCCGATCCATTGGATTCTAGGGCCAATGGGTAACCCATGCCCCTCTCCGCCGCCAGCTTCCCGGATGCCATTGGAAAAAAATTCTGATGGGACTTGACTCGGGGGTCCCGAGTATGTAGATCGCCATCAGAAACAAATTCCAATGGCGTTGCGCCGCACCAACTGGAGATCAACGTGCTCGATGAAGATCAGTGTTATGAAGAGTTCTCTACAGACGTTCTCGGGTTTCCCGTGAGGGTCGTGGCCAGGAGGGATGGGAGGCCGATCCGCCCCATCTTGAGCGGACGCCGGGCACGGCCGGTCTGGAGCTACTACAGCCTCAAGTGCGGCACAGGGTTGCCGTGTGAATCCGGCAACGAACTTCATGCCCTGTACCATGCCGAGGTCTCAACTGACGTGGTCGAGTATCGCGTGCAGCCCTGCACCATGCATTTCACAATCGGCGGACGCGTCCGCTCCTATACGCCCGATCTGGAAGAGGCCCTCTCAGACGGTCGCGTGCGGATCACTGAAGTTAAGGATAGGTTTGAGGCGGACGCCGACCCCGAATACTCGGAGAAGCTGCTCTATGCAGCTGAGTACTGCCGGGCAAGGGGTCAGCTGTTCCGGATTCAGGATCGGGCTGAGATCGAGCTTCCCCCGCTCTTCGATACTGTCGATGTCGTTCAGAGTTTCCGTCGTACGGCAGTCACCATCAATGACGTGATGCGCCTGCGCGAGCACTTCTCTGGGCGCGACGTGCTGCCGCTGGGACAAGCGCGTGAACTCTTCGGCACTGCGCCGCTGGGGTTCGCCAAGCTCGCGGCGATGATGGTCCGCCGTATCGTTGCTATCGATCTCACAAAGCGGCTGTCAACGGAAACTCCCGTCCAGATGCTTCGGCCCCGCATGGCGCCAGCATCATGAGCGCGCACTTCGCATCTTACGGGCAAGCTTCACATGCAGCGCAGACAAAGGTTGGCCGACCGAGGGTTCGGGCGCCGCCCGCCTGGAACATCGACCTATCGAAGAAAAGCACACCGACAACAAACAACGGCTAGCACGAAAGGAAAATAGCCAGTGAATATGCGTATCAATTTTGTCAAAGGCGAAAGGCTGTTTATCGACGAGCGTGAGTACGAGTTTTTCAACTTTGTCGCGAACGAAAAAGGCAATGATTATCCCGACGATCTCCAGTTCATGGATAAACGGGACCATCGGATTCTCGTTATGCCTCGCGAGGAATTCGATGATTTCTATTTGGCGGGCAAGTTGCGGTGGAAATCTCCCATCCACCACGAGGGTGACGAAATCCCCGCAGAGCATTGCGATGACGGCGATCTCCGCACTCTTCGGCAGGCATTCACGAAAGCCTTCGATGAAGAGCCCGTGAGCAAAACGGCTTCCGCGCTGGAGACTCTCTACGGCGATGTTCGGCAAGCACTTGGCAGCAAATACAAGGACACCGTTTACGACCGCAGCGGTGGCACGCTTGCGAGGTGGCTCAACCAGCACGGAGAACCCGGCAACCGGCCCCGGAAGTGCATGGGCGACCGCCACCGTCGCGGTCCCAAGGCCTCCCGGCGCGATCCTATCGTGCAACGGCTCCTCGACGAGAAAGCGGAACGGTATTGGGCCGACCGGAAGACTACACCGAAGGACATCTTCATCGATGTCTACAATGCGCTCAAACCTGTCAATGAGGAGCGGGCCAAGAATTTGAAGCGGTTGTCAATCAGCCGTACGTCGGTCTGGCGTTACCTGACAAGCCACTGCGACTACGACAAGACTCGTCGCAGGCATGGAACGCGCATTGCAAATCGCATGTTCATGCCGCTGAAGGGTTCGCTCGAAGCGAAGCGGATTCTGGATGTAGCGATTATGGATCACAGCTGGCTTGACTGCCACGTGATCGATGACGTGCACAATCTTCCCTGTGGGCGCGGATATGTGACGGCTTTGATCGATGTGCGCTCCCGTATGGTTCTCTCTCACGTCATCAGTTTCACGCCGCCGAGCGTCGAGACGGCAATGGCGTGCCTTCGCCGGGCTGTCCGGCCCAAACGTGATCTGGCTGAGCGGTTTCCGGATGTCCGTGGAGAAGCTCCGTACGGTGTTCCTCGCACTGTGCTGGTAGACAATGGATGGGAATTCTCGGGAGGCTCGTTCAAGGACGCGTGTGAAGACGCTGGGATTACAATTCAGTGGGCGCCCGTGCGTACACCGGAATACAAGGGTATCGTCGAGCGGTTCTTCCGCACGTTGAATCAAATTCTCATTCACAAGCTCAAAGGTGCCATGTCGTTGCCGGTTCACGAGCTGCGTGAACTCGGAATCGATCCCTCCGCTGAGGCTGTGCTTTTGCTCTCTGAACTGGAAGAACTGGTTTATCAGGCAGAAGTTGAAGTTTACGGACGTGAGTTTCATTCGGGCATCAAAGCCGTCCCAGGGGAAGTTTGGGCGACGCGCGCCGGAATCGACGGCATCGACTACGCGCCCGATCTGCGCGCGCTCGACCATTCGCTGGCAAAGCTCGGCCCGAATCGGGTCCTGAGCAATGCTGGGATCGAGTTTCTTGGTCTCCAGTTCTGCTCCGAATCTGTCCATTCACTGCTTCAGGACATGGTTCCGCGCGCACGGAGGCGGGGAACGCGTCGCGGTACAGTCAGCGTCAAGTTCAAGTATTGGCCGGAAGACCTGTCGAAGATTGCCGTGTGGAATGCGGTCTCTCAGAAGTACGTCGAAGTCTCCTGTACCGATCAAAGCTACGCAAAGGGGCTCAGTGAGCACCATCACAAGCAAATCGCCGAGTATGCCAAATCCAAGGGCCTGAAGTTCTCATCCGAGGACGAGCGTTGCGCGGCACGGGCACGGCTCAGGGAAAAGATCGAGTCCTTTGCCACAGGCCGGAAGATCGGTGATCGCCGCCGGGCACAGCGCATCCTCGCCGATAAGCAGCGCGTGACAGCCGAGGCGCTTTCCAATCCCGCAAGCGATCAATTCCCGGACAACGTCACGCCCATCGAGACGGTTGCTAATCGGCGGAAGGGTGATCAGCCGCCTCGGAATTCCGTTCGTAAGACGCAAAAGAAGCGTTCGGGCGGGGGCGGGGACGCGCCTTCTCCCGTGGCGTCTGCGCAGCAGTCCACCTTGCGTCCTCCGTCTGCCGATCCGTTTGCTTCATTCGACCGGGGCAGCCTGCTCAAGCGTTATAAAGGAGAACAGTCATGACAACCGACTTGGGCAAACTCGCCGCCGAGCGGCGCGCGGCAATGGATAATATCTACATCGATCATCCGCGCGCCCGCGAGGCGCACGAGAAATTTGAGTACCTGATCGAGCACGGTCGCCGGAAGGAAAATAAGAGCAAACTCTGTGTGCCGCTTATCGCAGAATCCCAGACGGGCAAGTCGACGATCATCGAAAGTTTTGTTGCCAAGCGGAATACGCCTGAGTTGTTGGCACAGAGGCGCATTTCGGTTCTGCACGTCACCCTCGAAGCAAATACAACACGGAAGGGTATGGCGGTGAACATCCTCGAAGCTATTGCCGATCTTGGATTCAACACGGGCGAGAAAGAGGACGGCGGGTATAGCGGTACCGAGAGCACACTCCTGCGCCGCGCACGTCAATTGCTCATGCTCTCCTGCTGCGATCTGCTCGTCCTCGACGAATGGCACCATCTTGTTCACACCGACAGCGAGAAAGTTGCGGATGCCGTCGGTGAGACCACCAAGAGGATGCTGATCAAAGGCGTCTGTCCAATGGTCCTCTCCGGGACCGAGGACGCGAGGAAGGTGTTCAAGAACAAACAGCTGCAACAACGCGCAATTCCGGAGGTTACGCTTTCTCCCTTATCCGCGACGAATCCAGCCGACGTGGAGCTCTTCATCAACTTTCTGACCGGGTATTGCGTGGAGATGGAGCGGACCGGAGCAGCGAGAAACGCGACGGTCCTCTTGGACGGGGATGTTCCGTCCTGCCTGCTCGAAGTGTCTCAGGGCGTGCTTGGGGCGGCGTGCAACCTGCTCAAGGAAGCAGTTCGCGTGATGACCTACTCGGGCAAGAGTGATCTGGACCGCGTCCACTTGGTTGAGGCGACGGAGAAGTCATTCGTGCAAACCAAACTGTACGCGCGGAATCCCTTTCTGCATGGATTTGCTCCCTTGAAGGTGGCAGCCTGATGAGTATCGCCTCGTCCCAGGCCGGTGAATTCCCGCGTACGTCGGTGAAACCTCTGATCGGCGTCGTCGAACCGTTCGACGGAGAGTGCCTGATGTCGGTACTGGCTCGCACGGCCGAGAAGAATGTCTTCACGCGCGTGCGCGAAATGGTTGAGTCGGCTGGCCTTCAGGTCTTGAGGCCCGAGTTTATTCCATTCACTCAAGTGCAAGCCGCGCCGGGATTGTCGAAGCTGCTTGGCGTGGAGTCGGGTGTGATTGCCGGTCTGATGCATCCTGCATCTGACCCGGAGCGGCCCGTCGATAAGGTGAACTGGTATGGTACTCACCTGCCCCGCAAGTTCATCAGTATCGACAGACGTTTTTCCCCAAAATCATTCGCTTCATCCCCGTATATTCGTGCAGTCTGGCAAGTGCGCCCCATCACGTTCTGTCCCGAAAGTATGGAGCTTCTTATCACGCAGTGTCCGCATTGTGGCGCTGAGGTCGGCTGGCGGGTCCTTCATGGCTTTCACGTCTGCGCGACCTGTGGCCGGTCTCTGCGTCACACACGGCCAAGGGAAAATCGAGTGGCGCCTGCGGTCAGATGCTCGGGACGTGGCCCGTCTGGTTGATCCGAAACCCGAGGTGCGCGGAGCGATCTTGAAGAAGCTTCCGGCGCCGTTCTGCGACTGGGAAGCTGGAGATGTGTTCGTCGGAGCGGTCGAAATGGGTTTGGCCTTCTCCTTTCCGGACCGGGAAGCGTACAAATCAATTTCGCGTAAGACTGCAAGCGGCGACTATTCCGACTTCGAGGTCGAACACCTCGTTGCAGGATACAGAGCTATCCTGCGGTGGCCCGAAAGCTTTCACGACTTCCTGCCGGGCGTCCTCTCCGACAAGCGCGGTGATATGCACCGGCGGTTGGGGCCGTTTGCCAAGTATCTCATGTGGAGCAGCAACTACGAACGGCCCATCGCTCGACTGCTTCGCGAGGAAGTGAAGCGCGTGTTGACCCAAGACGATCTCATTCCGTTTGGGGGCAACGGGATCAGGGCAAAATGGATGAAGCGTACCGACCGCCTGACTCGCAACGAAGCGGGGAAGAAATTCGGCGTTGAACCAAAACTTGTTGCAAGACTCGGGAAGGAAGGATGCTCGGTCGTTCGTCTCGGGGTGAACAAAGATCGGCTCTTTTATGATCCCGAGAAGCTTGGTCCATCCGTCGCAATCTATAAGTCGTCGGTCTCTGGCGACGAATGCGCCAGGCAAATCGGCGTCCCCATCTTCTGTGTTCCAGCACTTGCGCAGGCGGGGCTTCTCGCGGCGGTTACGGATCATGACGCCGCGCTCATGGCGCAAGAAGTGATTTACACAGAGGCATCTGCTGCCGGTATTGCAAACGAGTTGCGTAAGCTTTCAGTCCGTTCGGAACGTGGGCGTAAGCTTACGAGCTGCATGGAATTGCAATTTCATCCTGACGCCTGGGCGGATGTTGTCAATGCGCTGCTTCGGGGAGAGATCGGCGTGACTCGGATGTCGGGTGCGGATCATAGTCCGCTGTCCAAAATGCAGGTTAGTATCTCTGACTTCAAGGCCTTTAGGTCCACTCTGCAAGAGCGCCCCGCACCTGAGGACATCACGATCCCCAGTGTCACGGCAGGACTGTTGCTCGGAGTTCCCGGCGACGTGATCGCGCAGATGATCAAAGTCGGTCTGATTCGCGGCTTGTTTCAGAAGCGCACGGGAATCATTCGTTTGAGCGATTTGTCGTCCTTCTCGGAGCACTACCTTCTCGGTGGAGAAGGCGACGCTCGCTCGGGCCGCCGGGGGTTCTCAGCGCGGATGCGTGCCAGCGGCTTTGAATCGATTGCCGTGGTGGGGAAACACTGGATTTGGTCGAGGGCGCAAGCCGAAGCCTATTTGAAGACGGAGCATATCGAGACACAAAAGAGGAGGGCGCAAGGATGGCTGAGATCGTTCGTGATCGTGACGAGTGGGGAGAGCGCCTCGTTTGGTGGGTCGAGTGGGCGGACAACAGCGGATTTCCGCGCGAGCGTTACTTTAAAACGCGGAAGCAGGCTGAGCATTTCGCTTTGGAGATAGAGAAAAAACTGCTCATCGAGTCCGCCGCACAATTCAACGAAGCATGGGCCCGGATGTCGCTGGACGAGAAGCGACGGTTCCACGACTCCCTCAAGGTCGCGGAGAAGAAGGGAGCGCGGCGAGCTGCGTAGAGGCGTTGAGCCTTGGATTGAGGAGTGACACCACTAAATTGGGGGACCTATGTCAACGCGCGACTACTTCGCCGAATTATATGTGGCGGGGCTTTTTGCGGATGTTGGATGGAACGTCTATTTTCCGCACCGCGACAAGGGTTTCGACTTTGTTGTATCGAAGGCCAAAGGCCAGCGGCAGGTTATTCGCCCGGTACAGGTCAAGGGCAAATATCCTACGCCTAACAAAGGAGATCGCGTCGCTTATGGGTATGTAGGCGGCCTGACTGTCACGCATCCGGAGATGGTGCTTGCAATACCTTTCTTCCCCACTAGTTGGGCTGCCGCTCCCTCATGCACGGCCTTTCTGCCGATGGCACTCATCAAGCGAGCAAGTCGCGGATACCGTTGCTTTCCGGCGGCTCTGCAACGCGGTGTTCCAATACCACGCCGAGATTACAGAAAGTATTTCGACGCAGCTGGATTAGAACACCTTGATGATGAGCAGTGGGGTGTTTCTGATACGGCGACTGACGTGAGGTGATCCCAGTGTTTCTATCGAATCGAATCGGGCCGATTGAACTATTGTCCGAGTTTTTGGACTTCGATAGGGCTTCCGACGAAGACACTGCAAAGTTCCGGAAGCTCACTCACAATCGCGACCTTTGTCCGCGTTTTCGGCGATCATGCAAACGAATCGTTGACGCGTACCTAAGCCACAACATCGAAGTGCATGATATTCAGAGTATGAAGGACAGAGGCTCAGACGTTATCCTTCGCTTCAATGATGGCTCCGATCAGTCCTCGGCTGGTCTGCAGATCAAAAGCTACCGCGAAATCAGCAAGTGGCTCAAAAAACAGGAACCGGAGTTCGTCAACAAGCTACGGTCCCAATACACACAGGCAATAGAGGAAGCGCGGTTGGATAAGTGGTATCTCGTTCTCTGCACCGATGCCGACGCTCACATCGATGGCATTCGGTTGTTATGCTCGATCTTCGACGGCTACCACAAATGCAAAATCATACCGCCCCGACAAGCACTGACTTTCTATGAGTTTTCGTCGTGGGAGATTGATGCCACCGCAACTAGAATCTTGTGCCGAGGCGACCGCGTGTTGGCTGACGCGAAGAATGAAATCGAGAATTTCTCTTATGAAGAGATAAAGACCCTGCTGCGCCTGACGATACGCGCGCTAAACGGTGAGGCGACTATTTCTGACACTGAAATTACCGATCTGTTGATGGACGAGGAAACTGCTGATCAGGCAGCCGAGATCGTCGGCAAACTGGAGCAGAACTTACTGGAACTCACGGACGCGGGTTACGCGATCCAAATGAACCGTTTTCCGGCAGTTTGCGCGGTATATTACGATTTGAAAGTGCGATACCGGATCAGTGACCAAGACATAGTTCGATATATGCAGGTGGTGCTGTCAGCATCGCGTGCTGATATTGAAGATGACATGGATGAAGATGACGACTGGGAGGAGGAGGAAGATGAAGAGAAATAGCCAAAAGACTATTCCATTGACCGGTCTCTGGGGTGGTTGTTGCACCACAGTGACAGGTTTATCAAAACTGCATCCGACCATTGATTCGCGGCTGGGCAGGCGTACATCGACATAAGGCGCACTCTGTGCGCGACATAGCAGCCCCATTTGCTGCATCAAGGTTCTGACCTGCCGGAGGGGCGACCAACTCTGAACGCAGGCGGGTAACATCCGCTCGAAAGGGCAAAGGACTGATCTGGAATGGTTGGTCCGATAGTCGAACGCTAAGGAACGATTGGCTTCTAGGCGTTCAGACACTCAACAAAAGCTCGGCTTTCCCTCGATTCTATAACTGCGTCTGCTCGGCTCGCTGCCACGCCAATCTGGCTGCGATGGATGTTTGATCCACCTAGCGCGCAGCCAACGTCAGCATCCGAGCCACAGGTGGCCTGAACTCCAACTCAAACCGAATGCATAGGGCCGGTGCCGATAGGCATCGGCCCTCTTGTCATTCAGAGAGGAAACAAACCATGACAGCCGCTAAACAACATGATCAATATTTCAATGAGGATTTTGCGGCGGGGGCAGTCGCGTCGCCTCAGCTGACCATCAGGCGTCTTTTGTGGCGAATAAATTCGGGACATTGGCCGAGAGAGCGGATCGGATCATACCGAGAAAGGATGGAGGATTTGATCGAACAACTCATTAAGGCGGAGCTAGAGAGACATCGCATCGGGGAGGTTACACCCGACGAGAGGAGCGGCAGGTCCGTGGTCCACCGTCGCCGACGCGGACAGTGGCGAATGATCCCCGGAAGCGACTGACTGCCGCGCGGCGCGGCAGCATCTGAATATGATGGCCTTCGAGCTATAGCCCTTCAGCTACGGCAGAGAACGCGCCGGTTTCAGGGTCCAACTGAGTTAAGCGCATTATCATCTCAGTCGGAAAGCACTCGGCGATTGAGCGGGGATCGGCATCTACATCTTTGGCAATCGCAGAAATCACGTGAAATCTGCCGTCACAGTGGTCTCTTGCCCATGTCAGATTTTCCACCCACTCAGTCAGGCCGGGCCGTTTCTTGTCATCTGGCCCAGTGAAGCCAGGACGCTCGTAGATCAAACGACCGTCTCGCCGGGTAAACTGATCCTGCCACAGGGTTGCAACAACGATCTTGCGCTCTTCGTTGCGGGCAGACCAGCTCCATCGGGTATTCTTCGGAATGGTCCCGAACTTGGCAAACGCTTCGGTGTGGGTCCACTTCTTTGGCATCTCGCTGGCTATGCTCTAAATTGGGGCCGGGTATGTTTACTGGCGAACAAGAAATGCTCAATCCTTCGCCGGTCTCAGGCGGCGCGATTCAGTTGTAAATCGCGAGCCCTAAGGGGATAGACCATGGCTCCGGAGCCGAGGCTGACAGTAAGCATCGACGGCAAGATCGTGGGGCACGTCATAAAGACCAGGATTGCGTGGCATTTTCGGCCAGACGAGGAGATGCCTTTGCCACAAGCGACCACCGGGCGGACTACGCTGAAGCAACTCGGAGAAGACCTCAAGTTGGCGCTCGGTGCTAAAGAAATTCAATTTCACGAGGTGCCGCGACCGGTTAAGGTCGTCGCCAAAAAGCGGGGCCGTCCCGGACTCCGAAAGCTCAAGCTCACTGAGGAAGAGTGGCGCGCCGTCGAGCGCGAGCAGTCCAGGCTTTCGCCGCGTCCGGCATCTATAGAAGGGCGCGACAAGGGCATTGGCCTTGGGCGGCCTGTGTCGGGTGGCCTGCCCGGATTGGGGAAGCGCCGCTAACTTGCAGGACGAACAGGAGAGGCCGCACAGCGGCGACAAATTTCGGCGTCCTAAGCTATTCGCCACAAGCTCGGTGTCCCAGGCTGGTCTATGGGCTCGTAGGAAAGGGCTACGAGTCCCGGCTTGTGAAACAACTGCCAAATTGAGTCACACCGAATGAAACCAAGAGTCATTGCAGCTTTTGACCGCCGAAATTTTCCCTTGCGGCAATTGGGCTTCGCGCTAGGGTCGAGTCATGTCGGGTGAAACTCAACAACACGATGGTGGAGCAAAGACTGCCCGGCGTTGCCCGAAGGGCGAAGCCGGGCTGGCGCCGCGCACGACGCCTGGCAAGCCGGTCTTGAAGGATAGTGCGCGCCATATGAAATCCTATCTTCCCCGCAGCTGGATCAGCCCCAAGCTTGTGCCCGGACAATCGAAGATTCATGGCGTCGGCGTGATTGCCAGCGAATCGATCCGGGCTGGAGAGAGGCTGATGGAATTCGGTGGCGAGATCATTTCGCCGGCGGATTTCGAGACCGATGTCTATCGCATGCGCTCGATCTGGCAGGTGGGTGAGGGCGTTTATCTCGCGCTGCGCGAGGACGACCCGGAACCCAGCCTCGACGAAAATCTCAATCATTCCTGCGACGCGAATTCCTGGCTTGCCGACGAGGTCACCTTGGTGGCGCGGCGCGACATCGAAGCCGGCGAGGAAATCACGCTCGATCAGGGCACCTGGAACTTCGACGAAGACGAATATGTCTGGGACCAGGATCAATGTTCCTGCGGCGCCGAGCATTGTCGCAAAACCCTCACACAGGACGATTGGAAGCGGCCCGATGTGCGGGAGCGATACAGGGACCACTTCCATCCCTATCTTCGCCATTTGATGGAAAACGCAAGAAGCTGAGCGTGCTTCCCGCGTCATGATCGTGTGCTAGGCTTGGTCCATGGCCGAGATTTCATCTTCCGTTCTAGACACGAGACGTCACCAGGCGTTCCCCGCGCTTTCACCGGCAGAGATCGAACGGCTGAAGCGGTTCGGCACGCCACGCCACTATGCGAAGGACGCACTCGTTTTGCGCGCGGGCGAGCCTGCCGAAGGGTTGCTTCTGATCCTTTCCGGCGAGGTAAG
>Ga0157369_10003197_pt1 | contig 19534 bp, 11 predicted proteins | sample C25metaG_FD_113461 | JGI IMG/M metagenome (GOLD analysis project Ga0157369, IMG submission 113461) | Corn rhizosphere microbial communities from Kellogg Biological Station, Michigan, USA - C2-5 metaG | ecosystem: Host-associated > Plants > Roots > Rhizosphere > Soil | place: USA: Michigan... | reverse complement strand
TTCGAAGGGCGCGATGCTGCCGGCAAGGGCGGTATCATCAAGGCGATCACCGAACGGGTGAGCCCGCGCGTGTTCCGGATCTGCGCGCTGCCTGCGCCATCCGATCGCGAGAAAAGCCAGATGTATATGCAGCGATACGTCAAAAACTTTCCGGCGGCCGGTGAGATCGTGATCTTCGACCGCAGCTGGTACAACCGCGCTGGTGTCGAGCACGTAATGGGATTCTGCACCGACGAGCAGCACCGGCGCTTCCTCGAACAGTGCCCGCAGGCCGAGCATTGGATAATCGAAAGCGGAATTGTCCTGATCAAGACCTGGCTCGAAGTCGGCATGAAGGAGCAGGAACGGCGCTTCGAGGCGCGCATCGAAGATCCGCTGCGGCAGTGGAAGCTCAGTCCCATGGATACGGCGTCGTTCTCGCGCTGGTATGCTTATTCCATGGCACGCGACCAAATGCTGGAGGCGACCGATACCAAGTTCGCGCCCTGGTACATCCTGCCGTCGAACGACAAGCGCCGCGCGCGCCTGAACGGGATTGCTCACATTCTCTCGATGATTCCGTACAAGAAAATCAAGCGCGACAAGGTCAAACTGCCGAAGCGTTCGTCCAAGCACAAATATGACGACAGCAAAGTCCTGAACGGCCGCAACTTCGTCCCCGCGCGCTTCTGAACTCGGTATTCCACCCGATACCCGCCCGAATCAGGAGCGGTATGTTCGTTACGACGCGGCGTTTCTTGCGCGCATGCTGCCGCCATGTCTGCGCAACGACCGCGCCAAGGACCGCCGGCATGTCGAGGACTGCAATGGACATTCAAAACGAAGGCGAACAGCTAGCGCCGCTTCCTGAGCTTGATCATACCGAACCGCCACAGGGTTCCGACCGGCGGAGTTTCATGATGCGCAGTGCGCTGGCGGCTGCGATTGCGTCGCTGACGGGCCGCCCGATCGCGGCCTTCGCCGATACGCCGGCCAAGGCGCCGAGCGTGAAGCTCGATCCCAAACTCGACGTGGTCCGGAAGTCGAAGGGGCCGGTCATGACCACGATCGATGAGTTCTACAAGGTCGGCCCCGGCCCGTCGTCCTCGCACACCATCGGCCCGATGCGCATCACTTATGATTTCTATCAGCGCTGCACGAAGTTGCCCGCCGATCAGCTCAAGCAGGCGACCGCGTTCAAAGTGAACCTGTTCGGTAGCCTAAGCGCCACCGGCAAAGGCCATGGCACGGAGCGCGCGGCGCTTGCGGGAATCCTCGGCAAGGAACCGGCCACGATCGATCCTGCGTTTCTCGATGGGCTTCGCGAAAAGCCCGATCAGGTGTTCCAGGTCAAGCTCGGCGGCAAGACGTTCGATGCCTCGCTGAAAGACATTATCTATGACAAGACCAAGGGCGATTTCCCGCATCCCAATACGATGACCTGCCGCCTGATGGCCGGCGACAAGGTCCTGCTGGAGCAGGAATATTATTCGGTCGGTGGCGGGTTCATCGAGTGGAAGGGATACAAACCGCCAAAAAAGGGTGCGCCAAAATATCCCTACGCGACCATGGCCCAGCTGCTAGCGCATACCAAGAAGAACAAGCTCTCGCTGGCGCAACTGGCCATGGCCAATGAGATCGCGGTTTCCGGAAAGAGCGAAGCCGAGGTCAATGCCTATCTCGACAAGATCCTCGGCGCCATGCGGGCGACTGTGAAGACAGGCATCGAGGCGCCGACCTCCACGTTGCCTGGTCCGATCAAACTCAAGACCAAAGCGCACGACGTGTTCGTGAACGCCTCCAAACAGGAAGGGACGGCGCGCAGGGCGATCGGGCTCGTTGCCGCCTACGCGCTTGCCGGTTCCGAAGAGAATGCGCGTGGCCATCTTGTGATCACGGCGCCAACCGGCGGTTCGGCGGGCGTCATGCCCGCGGTCGTCTACTCGCTTGGCGATGGTGGCGCGAAGCTCTCCGACGACAAGATTCGGGAAGGCCTGCTGGCCGGTGCGGTCATCGGTTATCTCTGCAAGCACAACGCCACGCTCTCCGCAGCGGAAGGTGGTTGCCAGGCGGAGATCGGCGTTGCGTCCGCGATGGGCGCCGCGCTGCTGGCGCAGGCTTATGACGAGCCTCCGCAGGTGGCGGCGAACGCTGCCGAGGCAGCGCTTGAACATCATCTTGGCATGACCTGCGATCCCGTCGCGGGTTACGTCCAGATTCCGTGCATCGAGCGTTGCGCGTTCGGCGCGGTCAAATCCTGGACGGGCTATCTGATCGCCACCAACGAAGTCCCTGCCAACCGCCGCGTGGATCTCGACACCACGATCACGGCGATGGCGCTGACCGCGAAGGAGATGAATTCCAAATACAAGGAAACGTCTGAGGGCGGCCTCGCCGTCTCCGTCGTGCTCTGCTGAGGGGCGCCATGGCCCGGGATGGTGACAGCAGAACCGGGCTCCTGAGCGCCATCACGCTCGCGTGGCTCTTCACGTCCCTGTTCTATTTCTATCAGTACATGCTGCGCTCGGCGCCGGCCGTCATGATGCCGGAACTGACGGCGGGATATGCGACCACGGCTGCGGGGCTCGCGACGCTGATAGGGCTTTTCTATTACGGCTACGCGATTTTCAGCCTTATCTCCGGCGTTGCCATCGACCAGCTCGGTCCGCGCTACGTGGTCCCCGCCGGATGCCTGGCCGTCGCGATTGGGGCTCTCTTATTTGCTTCCGGTCAAACGGTACTCGGCGGCATTGGCCGTTTCATTCAGGGCGCTGGCGGCGTTTTTGCGCTGATCGGTGCAGCTTACCTCGTGACCAAGAACTTTCCGGCCTCGCGTGCGGCGACGCTCATCGGCGCAACGCAAATGTTCGGGATGGCCGGTGGCTCGGCCGGCCAGTTCGTGGTCGGTCCTGCCATCGCGGGCGGCCTGCACTGGTATCAGTTCTGGATCGTCATGGGATTGCTGGGCTTTCTCGGTGCGCTTCTTCTGTTTCTTTTCATTCCCTCACGCGCACCGGAAAGGAGTGCAGCGTCATCCGACTGGGCGCGGAACGCGATCTCCGCCATCAAAACCGTGTTCCGCAATCCGCAGTCGCTGTTGTGCGGGCTGATTGCCGCTTTCATATTCTTCCCCACGACCATATTCGACATGGTCTGGGGCGTTCGCTTTCTGCAGGAAAGCCACGACATCCCTTACGCCGAAGCAGTCATGCGCTCGGCCTCGGTGCCGCTGGGCTGGATAATCGGCTGCCCGCTGCTCGGCGCGCTTTCCGACCGCATCGGACGGCGCAAGCCCGTCATCATCGGCGGTGCCGTGGTCTTGCTCGGTTGTCTCATGCTGATCCTGTTCGGCGCGCCGGACACGTTTCCCGCCTATAGCGTGGGGCTCGTCGCAGGTATTGCCTCGGGCGCGGCGATGCTTCCCTACACCGTCATCAAGGAAGCCAATCGGCCGGAACACAGCGGCACCTCGACGGGGGTCATCAACTTCATCATCTTTTCGCTGACGGCGTTGTTCGGTCCGATCTTCGCGGGCCTTCTCGCGAGCGCCAGCAATGGCGGCGAGCGAGAGCTTGCCCATTATCAGACGGCGTTCCAGCCGCTCCTCTATGGCGTCGGCATTTCGATATTCCTGACATTCCTGCTGCGCGAGACCGGGCCTGCCGTGAATACAGCTACGGGAACCGGAAATACGTCATGGGCCGCCGGCAGGTCGGCAGCGAAGCACTGAACGGAGATCCTGATGTCCAATGCAGCCCAACTCCTGAAGACCCATTACGGCAGCGAGCCCTGGTATGGATTCCGTCCCGGCCTCTGGACCAAGGAAATCGACGTCCGCGATTTCATCCAGCAGAACGTCACGCCCTATTACGGCGCCGACACGTTCCTGTCCGGTCCGACCAAGCGCACCCTCGGTATCTGGGAGAAGCTGCAGGCGCTGTTCGTCGAGGAGCGAAAGAAGGGCGTGCTCGATATCTCGCAGATCCCGAGTTCGATCACCGCGCACGAGCCAGGCTATATCGACAAGGAAAACGAGATCATCGTCGGGCTCCAGACGGATGCGCCACTCAAACGCGCCATCATGCCCAATGGCGGGTTCCGTCTCGTCCTCAACGCGCTCAAGACCTATGGCTACGAGCCCGATCCTGCGGTGGTGGAAACTTTCACCAAGCACCGCAAGACCCACAATGACGCGGTCTTCGACGCCTATACGGCGGACATGCGCCGCTGCCGGAGTTCGCATATCCTGACGGGTCTTCCCGATGCCTATGGGCGTGGCCGCATCATCGGCGACTATCGCCGTGTCGCGCTCTATGGCGTGGACCGCCTGATCGCGCACAAGAAGGAGGAGAAGAACGCGCTCGACGGCCAGTGGTCGACCGAAGACATCATTCGCGACCGGGAGGAGCTGGCAGAGCAAATCCGCGCTTTGGCCGAACTCAAGGAAATGGCGGCGAAATACGGGCACGACATTTCGCATCCTGCGCGCACGGCCAAGGAAGCTGTCCAATGGCTTTATTTCGGCTATCTCGCGGGGGTGAAGGAGCAGAACGGCGCGGCCATGTCGCTAGGGCGCACGTCGAGCTTCCTCGATATCTATTTCGAGCGCGACCTCGATGCCGGGCTTCTCACCGAGCAAGACGCACAGGAAATCGTAGACGATTTCATCATCAGGCTCCGGATCGTCCGGTTCCTTCGGACACCCGAATATGACGAACTTTTTTCCGGCGATCCGACCTGGGTAACGGAATCGATCGGCGGCATGGGCGACGACGGACGTCCGCTCGTCACGCGCAACAGTTTCCGGTTCCTGCAGACACTCTACAATCTCGGCCCGGCGCCCGAACCCAATCTCACGATCTGGTATTCACCGAAACTGCCCGAGCCATTCCGCCGCTTCGCGGCCAAGGTTGCCATCGACACGAGCTCCCTGCAGTTCGAGAGCGATGAGATCATGCACGGTATGTGGGGCGACGACGGCGCGATCGCCTGTTGCGTGTCGCCCATGCGCATGGGCAAGCAGATGCAGTTCTTCGGCGCGCGCGCCAATCTCGCGAAATGCCTGCTCTATGCGATCAATGGCGGGCGCGACGAAATTTCAGGCGAGCAAATCGCGCCGGCGTTCGCGCCCGTCCAGGGCGAATATCTCGACTTCGATGATGTCCGCGAGAAGTTCGAGCGCATGATGGATTGGCTGGCCGGCGTCTATGTAGGCGCAATGAACTGCATCCACTACATGCACGACAAATATGCCTATGAGCGGATCGAAATGGCGCTCCACGATTATGCGCCGCTCCGGACGATGGCCTTCGGAATGGCGGGCATGTCGGTTGTGGCGGACAGCCTGTCGGCCATGATGCACGCCAAGGTCAAAGTGATCCGCGACGAGACCGGGCTCGTGACCGACTACGTCACCGAGGGCGAATTCCCAAAGTTCGGCAACAACGACAATCGCGTGGACCACCTCGCCACATGGCTGGTCTCGACTTTCATGGGAAAGCTGCGCAAGTACCAAACCTATCGCAATGCGCTGCACACGCAGTCGATCCTCACCATCACCTCCAACGTCGTCTACGGCAAGGCGACCGGAAACACGCCGGATGGTCGCAGAAAGGGTGAGCCCTTCGCGCCTGGTGCCAACCCGATGCACGGGCGCGACAGTCACGGCATTCACGCATCGGCCGCGTCGGTGGCGAAGATTCCCTATCGCGACGCCGCGGATGGAATCTCGCTCACCTCCACCATCGTTCCCATCGGGCTCGGCCGCCTGCGCGACGAGCGCGTGACCAATCTCACTGCGATGCTCGACGCGTTTTTCGGCACCACCGGCTATCACATGAACGTCAATGTCCTCAATCGCGAGACGCTGATGGATGCGATGGATCATCCGGAGAAATATCCGAGCCTGACGATCCGCGTGTCGGGTTATGCCGTGAACTTCGTGCGGCTGACGCGCGAGCAGCAGATGGACGTCATCACCCGAACATTCCACGGAGGCTGATATGGGCGCTGCCGCCGACGAAACCGCATCGCTCGAAGCGAAGAGCCCCTTCGAACTGAGAGTCGACAAAGCAAAGAACATAGCGGACGAGGACGTCCACAGGGCGCTGGTGAGCGGCGATCTGGGCTTCCTTCATTCCTTCACCACCGGATCGGCGGTCGACGGGCCGGGAATCCGGTTGGTGGCGTGGACGACGCTCTGCATGTTCCGCTGCCAGTACTGTCACAACCCCGATACCTGGACGATCACGAACGGCACGCCGGTCACGCTTGCGCACGCAACGGACGAGCTGCGCAAATACGCGGTCGGATTGAAGGCGATGAAGGGCGGCTTCACGCTCTCCGGCGGTGAGCCGCTGATGCAGGCGCGCTTCGCCGCAAAACTCTTTGCCGCCGCCAAAGAGATGGGCATCCACACCGCAATTGAGACCAACGGGTTCTATGGCGAAAGGCTCTCGGATGCGGAGCTTGCGAATATCGATCTCGTCATCCTGGACATGAAGGCTTTCACCCCGCAGCAACATAAAAGGGTGACGGCCAATATTGACAACGCGACTGTGCTTAGATTCTGCGAGCGGCTTGCGACGCTCAAGCATCCTGTGTGGCTGCGCTATGTGCTGGTTCCAGGCCTTACCGATGACGAAGTGGAGATGGGAAAGATCGCTGGATTCGGTGCGTCCCTGGGTGTGATCGAACGCGTCGAGATCCTGCCGTTCCACCAGATGGGCCGCTACAAGTGGGAGAAGCTCGGGATCGAATACAAATTATCCAAGACCGAGCCGCCGTCCCCAGAAGGTGTCGAAACCGCCATCAGCATATTTCGCGATGCTGGCCTTAATGCCTGCTAACTCGGGTGTAGGCTCGGCTCCTGCTAGAGTTCCACCTGCCCATTCGCCCGGAGCATCGCAAAAGTTCCCGCGACGAGGGTTCGCTACTTAACAATTGTAAGCCAACTCAATGCTTTACACTGCATAAAGCTTCCCATGCCAAAGTCGGTCGTTTCGCGCGGAAGTCGCGTGATAGGGATGGCCATGACCTTGGGGTTACTCAGACCCAGCGCATTGTTTTTGCTTGGCATTGTCCTCTTCGGGACGAATGCGATCGCGCGCGCGGACACCTTCGACTGGTCGCGGTTCGACGCGCTCATCGCCAAGAGCCAGAAAGCGATGATGGCCGATCCGAAAAGCGCACTCGCCGGCGCCAAAGAGGCCAAGGAACTCGCGGATCACCATCAGGGTGCTTCGCGCTACAAGGAAGCCGTGGCGACAAGTCTTTGGCTGCAAGCTGAAGCCGCGACGCGCATCAATCAGGTTGCACAAGCCCGCATCGCCCTGAAGACGGCACTTCAGATCGCTGCCACGGATGGCAAGTTCGACAAGCTCGACGGCGATCTGGCCCTGACACAGGCACGCCTGGCCGATAGCAGTGGCGATATTGCACTCGCGCTCAAAAGCTACCAGGCAGCGCATGCGGCGTTCGTTCGTCTCGGTATCCCAAGGTACCAGGCCATTGCGCTTCTCGGCCTCGGCGCCATCTACGAAAAGGCGCACGACCTGAACCGGGAGATCGCCTACTACCGCCAGGCCGCACAGGTTTATTCCGAAGATCCCAAACTCGAACTGTCCATCGCGAACAACATTGCCTACGCACTCCAGCAGGTTGGCCGCTACAACGAGGCCATCGATAATTACAAGCGCGCCTTGAAGATCGCCGTCTCGTTCAAGAGCCCGCTACTTGAGGCCGACATTCTGACCAATATGGCTGCGCCTTATGCGAAAGCCCATCGCTTCGCGGAAGCCGAAGCCGCCGCCAACCGGGCTTTACATCTTATCGGAAAGCATGACGAGGGCGGACAAGCGCCCTTTGCCTGGGGCGTGAAAGGGGTGATCGAGTATCAGCGCGGCGCCATCGATGCCGCGGCGGCCGACTTCGACCGGGCCTTTCACGGCATCGACCTGAACACGACGATCACGCCGTTCCGCGATTTCCATGAAGCCGCCTATCGCGTCTATCGCGCCAAGGGGAACTATGCGTTGGCGCTCACCCATCTCGAAGCCTTCAAGCGGCTTGACGACCAGGGGCGTTCGCTAGCGGCATCAGCCAATCTCGCACTGACGGGCGCGCAGTTCGATTTCGCCAATCAGAAGCTTGAGATTGCGCAGTTGAAATCGGCGCAGCTCGAACGCGATATCAGGCTAAAAGAATCCCGCGCCGCCACGCAGCTGATTGTGTTCGCAGCGATCGTGCTCGCAGCTTTGGCTCTTATTGCTTGGATCACCTGGCGGCATTTCCTCGTCCGCCGTCACCGCAATGCGATCCGGCAGAAGAACGTCGAGCTGACACGGACCCTGGGGGAACGCGACCGGGAGATCGGGCGGCGCACCGAGATCGAAAGCCATCTGCGCGTTGCGATGGAAGTCGCCCAGCAGGCAAACCGCGCCAAGAGCCATTTCCTCGCGAATATGAGCCATGAACTGCGCACGCCGCTGAACGCCATCATCGGCTTTTCCGAGCTTCTGGCGAGCGGTGCGGTGCCGCCCGTCAAAGTACGGGAATACGCGTCCAATATTTCGGAAGGGGGCCAAAGCCTGCTGACGGTTCTCAGCGACATTCTCGACATGGCGCGCATCGAGGCGGGCAGGGTGACACTCGTAGAGAACCCGGTCCGTGTCGGCACCATCGTCGAACAGACAATGTCGGTGCTGGGTTGCGAAAACAGGTCGGACGGCAAGCGGGTTCGCTACAACGCCACGAACGGCGACACCGTGGTTATCGCGGACGAGCAGAGGCTGGACCAGGTACTGGTCAATCTCGTCTCGAACGCGATCAAGTTCACGGGTCCGGACGGGATCGTGGACATCGAGATCGAGACGCCCGGTAATGGTGTGGACATTGTCGTGCGGGACAACGGCCCAGGGATTCCTGCCGACAAGCTCGAAGTCATCATGGAACCGTTCAGCCAGGTGGAAGCCGCTTTCGCGCGCTCCCATGGCGGTTCGGGTCTGGGCTTGCCGATCGCGAAGGCGCTAGTCGCCCTGCACGGCGGCCGCTTTGTCATTGAGAGCGGTTCCCAGGGTGGGACCGTGGCCCGTGTGCACCTGCCGCGGGAACGGATTGTCGACGAGACACGTCGCAACCAGGAGGAAGCCGCCTAATCCTAAACCGGTTGTTAATCGATTTGTTCGGATTCGTTTACAATCTTCGAGGCATTTAATGGCTGTTAACCGCCGCGCCGTCAGTTTGTCCCCCAGAAAATAAAACGACGGGTTGGGTGGCGGTGCGCAAACAACTTTCGGCGTTGATGGCAGCTTTTTGTCTCGTTGCGGCGGGGTCCGCGGCGGCGAAAAGCACAAAGAGCAACGCAGATCAGGACCAGGGCGGGCAGATCACGCCGTTCTATGGCACCGGTGGCGGACCGGTCGATCCGTTCTATGGCCCCATCAACCCGTTCTACGGCGCGATCAATCCATTCTACGGCACGATCAGCCCGTTCTGGGGCAACATCAATCCGTTTTGGGGTCCGATCAATCCGTTCTACGGCTCGATCAATCCGTTCTACGGCAACATCGATCCGTTCTGGGGGACCATCAACCCGTTCAACAGCACGACGTTCCTCTCCGGCGTCTTTCCTTATTGGAGCTCGGCGGGCCCCCAATGGGGCAGCATCAACACGCTGTGGAATCAGCTTCAGAGTTCGAACGGCAGCGACTACTCGCAGCTCCAGGCGCAACTGAACAGCTTCTTCGCGTCCGCAAATACGTTCTGGGGGCCCGCCGTTCTGGCGACGACCGGAAAGGACTTCAATACGTTCACCGGCGCGCTGCTCGCCAAGTACAACATCGATATCACCAATCCGGCTTCGCTTGCCGCGGCCACGCCCGAGGCGCGTTCGGCCTTCTTCTTCAATTTCTACGACGGTCTGATGGGCTGCACGGGGCTCGATCATCCCGATTGGTGGATGGCAGCCGTCCATTGGGACCCTGAGCTGGCGCAGGACACGGGACCGGGCAGCACACGCGTTGGCCTTCTCGATGCGTCGACCAATCGCAACAATTCCGACGTCGAGAATTTCCAGTTCATCGGCGGCTATCGCGGTTACGTGAACGATCATGGTGCTGCGGTTGCAAGTCTGATGGCGGCCAAGCAAGACGGCATCGGCGTGATGGGCATTGCGCCGCACGCCGACGTACAGCTCTACAACCCGTTCGACGGCTCCGGCACGGCGAACTGGACGGGCGTGGCAAGTGGTTTGACCAAGCTCTTCGGTCACAAGGACACCGTCGCCAACGCGTCGCTTGGCGTTCCCGGATGGACGCTGTCGCAGGAATGGGGACAGATCCTCACCACGCTCGATCCCTATAAGCACGGCTTCGTTCTGGTGAAGGCCGCGGGCAATGAGGGCGTCGTGCAGGCATCCGACGTCGCCTGGCCGTCCGGCTATGCAGCCCCGGGTAATCTGATCGTTGTCGGCTCTTCTGGACCCACGAATGAAATCTCGCAATTCTCCAACACGCCCGGCGAAGCCTGCATCACGGTCGATGGCGTCTGCCAGGAGCAGAACAAGCTCAAATACCATTTCCTCGTTGCGCCGGGCGAACTGATGCTGGTCGAGGACAATCAAGGCGGCGTGACGCGCATGACGGGCACGTCGTTCTCTGCCCCGCTCGTGACGGGAACCATCGCGCTCCTGCAAACGCGTTGGCCCTGGCTCCGGAACTACGCCGACGAAACCGTACAGGTCATCCTGCAATCGGCAACCGATCTGGGCGCGCCAGGCGTCGATCCGGTCTTTGGCTGGGGATTGCTCAACGTCGAAGCGGCCCAGTCACCGCTCACCTTCGACAATCTCATCGTCTTCCAGCCCTTCATCTACAAGAACAAGAAGCTTAACGTCGACAAGAACGGTCCGAACTGGACGGCGGCCGAACTGAAGGCCGCGATCCAGACGCCCGGCCAGCTCGACAAGTGGCAGAAGCAGAATGCGTTCCTTGTCGTGTTCGAGAACATCGGGACGACGTACCGCGACTTCCTCATCCCGCTGAGCCCCGCACTCATAGGCAGGAACCAGACCGTCAACAGCGTGGCGCATCCCTTCCAGTCGTTCCTCTATCAGCGGATGCTCAACTGGGCTCAGCAGCAGCCGGGCCGGCACAGGAAGCACGGCGCGAAACCCGTGCGGCACTAGAACGAATAACTTCAACTGGCGTCCCGGGTCCGGTCCTGGCCGGGCCCGCTGTCGCGTCGACGAGAATCGCGGTATCCGGCAGCATGAACTGGGCCGCTTGATCCTCAACCGATTGTTAATCGAATTGCTCGCATTCGTTTACAAATTTCGTCTCATTTAAGAGCTGTTAACCGCCGCCCGGTCAGTTTGTTACGCAGACGATAATAACAACGGGTTGGGTGGCAGTGCGCAAACAACTATCCGCGTTGGCGGCGGCGTTTTGTCTGTTCGCGGCGGGCGACGCGAGCGGCAAAGGTAGTAGCGATCAGGGCGGCGACATCACGCAGTTCTACGGCACCAATGGCGGACCGATCGATCCGTTCTATGGCCCGGTCAATCCGTTCTACGGCGCCATCAATCCCTTCTATGGCTCGATCAGCCCGTTCTGGGGCAACATCCAGCCGTTCTGGGGACCGATCAATCCGTTCTATGGCAACGTCAATCCGTTCTTCGGCAACATCGACGCGTTCTGGGGCACGATCAATCCGTTCAACGGCAACGCATTCCTGTCGGGCATCTATCCCTATTGGAGCGAAGCCGGGCCCGAATGGGGCGCGATCAACACGACCTGGAACGACCTTCAAGCTTCCGGCGCCAACGACTATACCGGGCTGAAGACCCAGATGCTGACCTTCTTCGCAGAGGCCAATACGGTCTGGGGATCGGTGGTCCAGGCCAACACCAAAATGGGCTTCTATACCTGGACCGGCACGATCTTCGCCAAATATGGCATCGATCCAACGAGCACGGCTTCGCTCGCAGCCGCGACGCCGGAACAGCGCTCGGCGTTCTTCTTCAACTTCTACGACGGGCTCATGGGCATGACCCGGATCGACCATCCAGACTGGTGGATGGCAGCGATACATTGGTCGCCCGAACTCGCCAAGGCGCAGGGTGTCGGACCCATGCATGTCGGGCTGCTCGATGCCTCGATCACCAAGAACTATTCCGACGTCAAGAATCTCAAATTCATCGGCGGCTACAAGGGCTACGTGAACGACCACGGCGCTGCGGTGGCAAGCCTGATCGCAGCGCAGCAGGACGGCCTCGGCGTCATGGGAATATCGCCGGCAAGCGCCGTCCAGCTTTACGATCCGTTCGACGGCACTGGCACCGCGAACTGGACCACTGTCACCAACGGCATCACCAAACTCAACGATCAGCAGTCGACGGTCATCAACGCTTCGCTCGGCCTGCCGGGTTGGACCTGGTCGGTCGAGTGGGGCAAGATTCTGACCGCGCTCGACTCCCGGAAGCACGGGCTGGTGCTGGTCAAGGCCGCGGGCAATGAAGGCGTCCTGCAGACGTCCGATGTCGCCTGGCCAACCGGCTACAGCGCGCCGACCAACATCATCGTCGCGGGATCGGTCGGGCCCTCGAACGAAATCTCGCAATTCTCCAACACGCCCGGCGAAGCCTGCATCACGGTCGATGGCGTCTGCCAGGAGCAGAACAAACTCAAATACCATTTCCTCGTTGCGCCGGGCGAACTGATGCTGGTCGAGGACAATCAGGGCGGCGTGACGCGCATGACGGGCACGTCGTTCTCAGCTCCGCTGGTCACCGGCACGATCAGCCTGTTGCAGATGCGCTGGCCCTGGCTGGTGAACTATGCCGACGAGACGGTACAGATCATCCTGCGCTCGGCGACCGACCTCGGCGCACCTGGCGTCGATCCGGTCTATGGCTGGGGCATGCTGAATGCCGAGGCTGCACAGTCGCCGCTCAACTTCGACAACCTCATCGTCTTCAAGCCGTACACCTATCACAATGGCGACAACATCAACGTCGACAAGAACGGCCCGAACTGGACCGCCGCCGACCTCAAGGCCGCGATCCAGACCCCCGGCCAGCTCGATCAGTGGAAGAAACAGAATGCGTTCCTCGTGGTGTTCGAGAATATCGGGACGACGTACCGGGACTTCCTGATCCCCTTGAGTCCGTCGCTGATCGGCAAGAATCAGGGCCTCAACGGCCCCAAGCATCCCTTCCAGGCATTCCTTTATCAGCGGATGCTGGATTGGGCTCAGCAGCAGCCGGGACGGCACAAGAAGCACGGCGCGAAACCCCTGCGGCACTGAGCGGCGAAGGTTCTATTGATATCGTGGGCCCGGGTTCGGCCGGGCCTACTGTACGTAGGGCATCGTTCTGACCGATCATCGGGCCTGCGAATCTTCGGGCACGATTTCCATGGCCAGTGGCGGTTTCCGGATCAAGGCCGCGCGTCTCCTGCGCGACGAATGGTTTCTCGGCGTCAGCTACGCAACTATCGGCCTGTTCTCGCTGTTAGGCGAGCACGCCTATTCGAGGCTTTCCAACCCCTTCGTCCTCGCAGCCGTGTTCTGCTGGCTGTTCGGCGTGGTTCTGGGCTCGTGCCTCAACGTGGTTCGCCACGCAGACGGCGTGGCTGAGGTCATCGGCGAACCGTATGGAACGCTGGTTCTGACCCTGTCGGTGACAACGATCGAGGTTACGAGCATTTCGGCCGTCATGTTGCACGGCGCCAACAATCCCACCTTGGTGCGCGACACGCTGTTCTCCGTGATCATGGTGATCCTGGGCGGAATGGCCGGCGTCTCGCTCCTGATCGGCGGGTGGAAGCACAAGGAGCAGTCCTATAACCTTCAGGGCGCCAATTCGTATCTCGGCGTCATTGTTCCGTTGGCTGTGATCGCGCTGATCTTTCCGAACTACACGCAAACGACGCCGGGTCCCGTGCTTTCCTCAGTCCAGCAGATCTTCGTCACGATCGTGTCGGCCGGGCTCTATGCCACGTTTCTGATTTTGCAGACCGGGCGCTATCGCGGTTACTTTACGGCGGAAGCGCCTGCAATTGCTGCGCCCCTAGCTGCCGCGCATGACGCGGATCATCCGCCCTCGCTCGTGCGCCATGCCATTCTGCTGATTATCTATCTGCTGCCCATCGGTCTGCTCGCCGAAGAACTCGCGCATCCCATCGACTATCTGATCGAGACGATGCATTTCCCCGCGGAGCTGGGCGGCGTCATCATCGCCGTGATCGTCGCCACGCCGGAGTCGATCGGGGCCACGCGCGCGGCCCTGTCCAATCAGATACAGCACGCGGTCAACATTTTCCTGGGCTCCGTGCTTTCCACCATCGGGCTTACGGTTCCGTTGATGCTGCTGATCAGCGATCTGACGCACCACGCGGTATTTCTGGGCCTGTCGGGCGCCAACAACGTGCTTCTGCTGCTGACCCTGGCGGTGAGTGTCGTGACGTTCGCGAGCGGGCGGACCAACGTCTTGCAGGGCGCGGTTCACGCAGTTCTGTTTGCCGCTTTCCTCCTGCTGATCTTCGAAGCCTAGCCCAGATATTTCTCGAACCAGCCGACGATGCGGCGGCGCAAATCGACGAGGTTCGATGGCTTGTTGAAGTGATGACCTTCACCTTCATAGATCATGAGATCGACCGGCGTGCCCAGCTCCTTCAGCGCGTGCCAGTATTCGAGCGACTGCGGCGCCGGACATTCCACATCGCGCTCGCCGACATAGAGGAACATCGGGGTCTTCGCATGCTTGATGAACTCGATCGGGGATGATGCGCGGTAGACCGCCGGATCGTCATAGACTGAGGCGCCGAAGAACGGGATCATCCATTGATCGATTCCGTTCTGGCCGTAATAGCTTGTCCAGTTCGCGATACCGGCACCGGCCACGATCGCCTTGAACCTGTGCGTCTGGGTGTTGGCCCACATCGCGAACCAGCCGCCATACGAATGGCCATAAAGACCAAGCCGCGCGTCGTCGACCGGCGCGATCTTCTCCACCACGTCGACACCCGCCAGCATGTCGCGCATGTCGCCGCCGCCGAAATCCATCACATTCGCACGTGTGAACGCCTCGCCCTGTCCGTAGGAACCGCGATCGTTCGGATAGAAGATAAAGTATCCCTTCTGGATCAGCTCATAGGCGAAATCGAAATTGGTGCCGTGCTGTCCGCCCGCGGCGATGTAGTGCGGCGTGTAGGCGGAACTGGGCCCGCCGTGCACGATCACGACCATTGGATATTTCTTGCCCGGATCGGTCTTGACCGGCCCAATCAGCCAGCCCTGGAGGCGGTATTTCTCGTTCGCCCAATGCACGCTTTTCATTGAGACGTTTTGGGCGAGAGCGCCGTTGTCGTGTGTGACGGGCTGCGCGCCGAAATGGGCGAAATGCACGAACGAGATGCCGAAGGCTTGGTTGAAGCCTTCTGTGATGACCGCTGCCGCAGAACCGTCGGCGCTGTAAGAAACCGATGACAACACGTCTTGCCCACGCACACTCATCGCGCTGAGGCAGCCTTCGCGGTTATTGGCGCTGCCGCCGGCCAGCGAGAGACGATGGAAGCAGAACGCATCGTCCTCGATCGCGCCACCCACCATCGCGTTTCCACGCCAGTCGATGCTGCGGAACGAACCTTTGAAATCCGGCGTGATGTTGGCTGGCTCGCCGCCGGCGAGCGGCACAGTGTAGACGTCGCCGCCGATCGACTGCCAGTCGCTCATCAATCCGCCGATGAACGCGACCGTCTTGCCGTCGGGCGAGACGCGCGGCAACTCGATTTGCATCTTCGGCGCCGCGATCGGACGCATGGCGCCCGTTTGCGCATCGACCAGATTGAGCGTCGCCACCCACCAATTGTTGTCGCCATTGCCTTTCGCGGAGGTAACGACGAAGCCTTTGCCGTCCGGGGTCCAATCGTATTCGTAGACATAGGTGTCCGCCGGAGACGCGAGTGTCATCGCGCCGCCGCCTGCCGGGACGATCGCGATCCGCTGCTCGTCGTTGGACTCGCCGATCTCGCCAACAAGGGCGGCACCGGCCTCGACAGCACCGATCATCTTGTGCGCACCCACCGTGACGAGTAGGGCAATCCGCGAGCCGTCGGGCGCATAGCGCACTGTGTTGGCCACGCCGGAAATCACGGTCAGCCGCTGCGGCTTGCCGTTCCTGATTGCGTAGAGCGCCGCGGTGCCCGCCTTGCGGTCGGTGGCAATGAACGCGAGCACGTCACCTGAGGGCGACCAGGCGGTGTCGGAGTATTTGCACGTTTTGCAGGGATCATAGCTGCTTAGCACCTTGCCTTGCGCATCATGCACGACCACCCGGCCATGTGGTTCCTCCGGAAGATTGCCCGGATCGTCCGCCTCCACATCCGCCACGCGGTCGCCTTTTGCCGACAGCGCGAGGTGATTGTGATCCCTGATCACGACAGGGGCGGCTTGTGTGGAGACCGCAAACAGGCTCAGCGCCGCGCACAAGGCAAAAGTCCGTCTCATAAATTCCCCTCTCAGCGCGAAAGCGCTGCTTCGATGAATCCGTCCAGAAAGATGTCGGCGGAAAGTTCGGCGACCCGCACCGGCTTGACCGCGCCCGCGGGGTCCATCCAGGTGTGCGTCCAGTTGATCATGCCGAAATAGAGCATCGCCGCCGGCAGACCGAGCGCTGGCTTGGCGCGCAGTTCCGGGCGCAGTTCGGTCAGAATATTCCGGACGATCCCGATCAGCCGGTGCTGGATGTCGACGATGATCGCACGGCGCTGTTTGGGCAGATGATTGAGCTCGTTCAAGAGGACCTTCTGCCGCGCCGCGGCCCCTGCGTATTGTGTCATGAACTCCGCCGTGATCGCGCGCAGCGCATCGGCGGGCGCGAGGCCGCGCGCGGTGATCGCTTCGGCCGCGTCCAGAAGCGCGCGGACGTGGGAATGCATGACGTCGAAAAGAATGTCTTCTTTCGACGGATAGTAATGGTAGATCAGGGATTTCGAGATGCGGCAGACTTTGGCGAGATCGCTGATCGAGGCGCCGAGGAACCCGCGCTCCGCATAGAGCCGGGCGGCCTTTTCGACGATTGCCTCGCGCCGAACTCCGTAATCGGCGGCCTGGGTTCGCGCCATCGAATCCTTCTTGCCGGCGGGGTTGATAATTGACCGGCCATTCGGTTTGTTAATCCAGGAAACCGGCAGGCACAATCCATGACCGCTTCGCCTGAAAAGCGCGCCTTGAAGAACACGCCTGCCATCGGGTGGGACTGGGAGCGGATTGCCTATCTCGTGCATCTGTCGCGGGCGCTGGACGCCCTCGAAGAGAGGACGCTCGTCCCGGAGCGCAAGATTTTCTATCAGTTTTCCGCGCGCGGCCACGATATGGCGCAGATCATGCTCGGCCAGAAACTCACAGGCCGCAACGATGCGATCTGTGGCTATTACCGTTCGCGGCCGGTTCTGCTGTCGCTCGGCGTTGCGCCGGAGGAAGCCCTGGGCTCGGCCCTGATGCGCGCGGGCGGCTATTCCGACGGCCGCGATATCGGCACGGTGTTCAACTACCCCAACGCGGATGGTCCTTCGGCGCTGCCGATGTGCGGCGGCGTCGGTGCGCAATATACGCCGACGGCGGGCTGGGCACAGGCGCTCGAATACCGGGCGAAGGTGCTGAAAGAGGCCGATTGCGGCGATGCCATCGCCGTGGCGCTTGGCGGCGACGCGTCGGTTGCAACCAATGGATTCTGGTCGGCGCTCACGATGGCGACCACGCTGGGGCTTCCGATGCTCTTCTACATCGAAGACAATGGTTACGGCATTTCGGTGCCATCGACGTTCCAGACGCCGGGCGCGAATATCGCCGCCAATCTGAAGAGCTTCAAAAACCTGGACGTGCTTTCCGGCGACGGGACCGATCCGGACGAGACCGCGGTTCTGATCGAGCGCGGCATCGCCCATGTCCGCGCACGCCGCGGCCCGGCCTTGCTGCACCTGACCGTACCACGGCTGGAGGGCCATTCGTTTCAGGATACGCAGACCTATAAATCGGAGAGCGTCGTCAAAGCGGAATGGGCACGCGATCCGCTTCCCAAATTGCGGGATTATCTTGTGCCTTCGCTGCTCGATGATGCGGCCTGGGACGGGGTTGCGAAGAAAGCGGAAGACGCCGTCGCTGCCGCGCGCGAACGGGCCGAAGCGCGGCCGCTGGTCGATCCGTCGCGCACGGCGCGTCACGTCTTCTTCGAGGATGAGATGCAGCGCGAAGGAGGCCAATGGCTGCACGCCTATGCGCCGCCGCAAGCCAGCGACGAACCGAAGCCCGAAGGCCAGCGCATCAACATGGTCACGGCGATCCGGCGCACGCTGGAACATGAGCTTGCGATCAATCCGCGCGTGCTCATCTTCGGCGAGGACATCGGGCCAAAGGGTGGCGTGCATGCGGTGACGCTGGGGCTGCAGGAGAAGTTTGGCGAGGCGCGGGTGTTCGATACCAGCCTGTCGGAAGAGGGGATCATCGGCCGCGCCGTCGGCATGGCCATCGCGGGCCTGATGCCGGTGCCCGAAATCCAGTTTCGCAAATATGCCGATCCCGCGACGGAGCAGCTCAACGATTGCGGCACGATGCGTTGGCGCACCAATAACCGCTTCGCCGCACCCATGGTGGTGCGCATGCCCATTGGCTTCTTCAAATGCGGCGATCCGTGGCACAGCCAGACCAACGAGGTGCAATTCGTCCATTCGCCGGGCTGGAAGGTGGCAGCGCCGTCAAACGCGGAAGACGCCGTCGGCCTGTTGCGCGCCAGCCTGCGCGGCAACGATCCGGTGATCTTCTTCGAACATCGCGCGATGCTGGACGCGACCTCGGCCCGCAGGCCTTATCCGGGCGACGATTATGTCCTCGAATTCGGCAAAGCGCGCGTGGTCCGCGAAGGCTCCGATCTCACCATCGTGACCTGGGGCGCGATGGTGGAACGTTGCGAACAGGCGGCAGACGGCCGTTCCGTCGAAATCCTCGATCTGCGTACCCTGATGCCGTGGGACCGTGGCGCCGTGCTTGCGTCGGTCAAACGCACGCGCCGTTGCCTGATCGTGCATGAAGACCTGATCAGCGCGGGCTTCGGCGCCGAGGTTGCCGCTGTGGTGGCGGAGACCTGTTTCCTCGATCTCGACGCGCCGGTGTCGCGCCTTGCGATGCCGGACATCCCGAGCCCCCACAACCCCGCACTGATGGAATGGGCACTGCCATCGGTCGAAGACATTGCCGTGCGCATCGGCACGCTGATCGGATTCTGACGATGACCGACATTCTCGTTCCGGCGGAGCAGGAAGGCACCAAGGCGGTCGTCAGGACGTGGCTGAAGAAGGTCGGCGACACGGTTCGCGAGAACGATCCGGTGGTCGAACTCGAAACCGACAAAGTGGCGGTCGAGATCGCGGCGACTGCCGACGGCACGCTGTCGGAGATTCTCGCCGAAGAAGGCGCAGAGGTCGAGCCGGGCGCCGTCATCGGCCGGATCGGTGCGGTGGGTGCTCCTGCATCGGCCGACAAGGCGATGGCGCAGGGCGTG
>Ga0157369_10003196_pt1 | contig 19535 bp, 19 predicted proteins | sample C25metaG_FD_113461 | JGI IMG/M metagenome (GOLD analysis project Ga0157369, IMG submission 113461) | Corn rhizosphere microbial communities from Kellogg Biological Station, Michigan, USA - C2-5 metaG | ecosystem: Host-associated > Plants > Roots > Rhizosphere > Soil | place: USA: Michigan... | reverse complement strand
TGGCAGAGGGTCTCGTCCTTGTCACTGATCAGTTCGAAGGGAAAGCCCTGCTTGCTGCGGAAGTTCTCGTGGGTGCGCAGGCTGTCACGGCTGACCCCCAGGATCAGGGTATCGGCCGCCAGGAACTGCTCGTGCAGGTCGCGAAAGCCCTGGCCCTGAGTGGTGCAGCCGGTGGTGTTGTCCTTGGGGTAGAAGTACAGCACCGCCTGGCGACCGCGCAGGCTGGCGGGCGAGACCTCGAGGCCGCTGGTGGCCTGGGCCTGAAAATCCGGAAGCGGTTGGTCGAGGGTCACGCTCATGGGCAGCTCCTTGCGGGTTCTGTCAGTTGCTCTGCGGCCGCCAGGGCTCGATCAGGGCATCCAGATTGAGGGCGTCGGCGAAATCTAGGAACTGATCGCGCAGCCAGCTGATCTGGGTGCCGGCGGGCAGGGTTACGGTGATGGTGGCGTTGAGCATGGTGCCGCCGGTCTGGGGCGCCTGGTAGGAATCGCAGACCAGATTCTCCACTTCGATCTTGTGGTCGGCGAAGAACTGGCAGAGTTCGTTGAGGATGTCCGGGCGGTAGGCGGCGCTGACATAGACGACGTACGGCAGCGCCTGGGGACGATTCTCCAGGGCGGCGCTGCGGGTGACGCCGACGGTGAAGCCGTGGCGCTTGCCAAGGCCGGCGAGGCCGCCTTCGAGGCGCGCCAGGCCGTCCCAGTTGCCGGAGACCTGCAGGATCAGCGCGCTGTATTCCCCGTGCCGGCTCAGCCGACTGCTGACTACCGCACAGCGATTGTCCATGCAGCTGCGGTAGAGCACGTTGGTCAGCTCCATGGGATTGGCGCCCAGCGCACTGATGACGAGAAATTGTTCGCGAATCGGGGGGGTAGCGGACATTAGGGTTCCTGGCAGGGGGAGATACAGACTGGCAAAGGCGGAAGGGTAGCGAAAAGCGCTCGCGGGGGGAATGCCCGTTGGGGGCACGTTGCTTGTGCTGGCGCAGAGGCGTCAGTACCATTACCGCTCTCTTTTTCCGGCAGGAGCGGTTGCATGATTGCGGGGAGCATGGTGGCGCTGGTCACCCCTATGGACGCCCAGGGGCGTATCGACTGGGACAACCTGACCAAGCTGGTGGACTTCCATCTCGCCGAAGGCACCGACGCCATCGTCGCGGTGGGCACCTCGGGTGAATCCGCCACGGTCGACGTGGACGAGCACGTAGCCGTGATCCGTCATGTGGTCGAGCAGGTCAAGGGCCGCATCCCGGTGATCGCCGGTACCGGTGGCAATTCCACCCGGGAGGCCATCGACCTGACCCGCGCCGCCAAGGACGCGGGCGCCGACGCCTGTCTGCTGGTCGTGCCCTACTACAACAAGCCGACCCAGGAAGGGCTGTATCAGCACTTCCGCATGATCGCCGAAACCGTCGCCATCCCGCAGATCCTCTACAACGTGCCGGGCCGCACCGCCTGCGACATGCTGGCCGAGATCGTCGAGCGGCTGGCCAAGGTGCCGAACATCATCGGCATCAAGGAAGCCACCGGCGACCTGGCGCGCGCACGCGACATTCTCTCCCGGGTCAGCAAGGACTTTCTGGTCTACTCGGGCGATGACGCCACCGCTGCGGAGCTCATGCTGCTGGGCGGCAAGGGCAACATCTCGGTGACCGCCAATGTCGCGCCGCGCGCCATGAGCGAACTCTGCGCCGCCGCCATGCGCGGCGATGCCGACACCGCACGCGCGCTCAACGAACAGCTGATGCCGCTGCACAAGAATCTGTTCATCGAATCGAATCCGATCCCGGTGAAGTGGGCCCTGCATGAAATGGGCATGATCGACGCCGGTATCCGTCTGCCGCTGACCTGGCTCAGCTCGCGCTGCCACGAAGTGGTACGTCAGGCCCTGCGTCAGGCGGGAGTGCTGGCGTGATTAGGAAGCAGTCGATGAAACGTGTTCTGGGTTTGACGACGCTGGGTCTGGCCGTGGCCGCCGCCAGTGGCTGCAGCTGGGTGTGGGGCGAGCATGGCTATTTCCGCGATCGCGGCAATGACTATCTCGAATCCCGCGAGACCGGCCCTATGCAGGTGCCGACGGATGTCCAGGCCAAGCCAATGGATCCGCTGTTGCCGATTCCGGCCAATGTGGCCGATACCCAGAATCGCTCCTATGGCTTCGAAGTGCCGAAACCCCAGGCGCTGGCCGTCCAGGGCAGTGGCAACGAACAGTTCAGCGTGCAGCGTAGCGGCAATGCCCGCTGGCTGGCCGCCCAGAAGGTCCCGGCCAACGTCTGGCCGGTGGCTCGTCAGTACCTGACCGACAATGGCTTCCGCATTGCCGAAGAGCGCCCGCAGACCGGTGAGATCATCACCGCCTGGCAGGCGCCCACCGAGCTGTCGACGCCGCTGGCGCGCAGCCTGAGCACCAACGGCCGCCTGCAACCGGGCAACGAGCTGCGCACCCGTCTGCGCATCGAGCCGGGCGTACAGTCGGGCAGCAGCGAGATCTTCCTCCAGACCCAGACCCGCAGCCAGGGCAGCTCCAGCGAGCCGTCCTGGTCCAGCAGCCAGAACAGCTCGGCGCTCGATGACGCCCTGCTGAATCAGGTGCTGGCCGGCCTGGACCGCAGCGAGCAGGGCAGTGGCTCGGTCTCGCTGCTGGCCGCCGGTGGCTACGACACCCCGGAGCGCGTGACCTACGAGGTCGACGGCAGCGGCGTGCCCATGCTGGTGCTGGAAAGCGATCTGAATCGCGCCTGGTCCAGCGTGGGTCGCGCCATCGAAGGCGCCGACATCCGCGTCGACGACATGGATCGCAGCCTGGGCGTCTACTACGTGAACATCGCCGAAGGCGCGCAGAAGCCTGAAGAACGCAATCCGGGCTTCTTCGGCCGCCTGTTCGGCAAGGGCGAGACCAAGGAAGAGGAAGACGCCCGCGCCCGGCGCTTCCAGGTGCGCCTCACCTCGGTGGGCAACACCGTCCAGGTCACCCTGGACAAGACCATCAACACCGCAGCACCCCAGGACATCGCCGAAGGCGTGCTGAAAAAGCTTCAGACGAGCATGCAATATGCGCTTCGCAATCCTGGGCAGCGGCAGTCGGGGCAACTCGACCCTGGTGCACAGCCATAACAGCTATGTGCTGATCGACTGCGGCTTCTCCCTTCGGGAAGCCGAACGTCGCCTGGCCCGGCTGGGTGTGGTACCTGCCCAGCTGGACGCCGTCCTGGTCACCCACGAACACTCCGATCACGTGCAGGGCGTCGAGCTGCTGGCGCGCAAGCACGGGGTGCCGGTGTATTATAGCGCTGGTACCGGTCGCGGCTTGCGCAAGCCAGTAGCGGCCCAGGGCTTGCTGGTGGACGGCGAGCGGCTGGTGCTGGATGCCCTGGAGGTGACGGTGGTGCAGGTGTCCCACGACGCCCTGGAGCCGACCCAGTTCGTCTTCGACGACGGCCGCAAGCGCCTCGGCGTGCTCACCGATCTCGGCGAGGCCACTCCCGGCGTGCTGGCCCATTACCGCGGTCTGGATGCCCTGGTGATCGAAGCCAACCACGACAGCAACATGCTCGCCGCGGGACCCTATCCCTATCACCTCAAGGCGCGGGTTGGTGGGGTGCGTGGGCATCTCAACAACCGGCAATCGGCCGAGCTGGTGATGGAGCTGGCCTGTCCGGGCCTGCAGCATTTGGTACTCGCCCACCTGAGCGAAAAGAACAACAACCCCTGGCTTGCCCGCGCCTGCTTTACCAACGTGCTCGGCTGCGACGCGGACTGGCTGCAGATCGCCGATCAGCAGCAGGGACTGGAGTGGCAGGCCATCGCCTGAGGCGCTGACCCGGTTTTTCTTTGGCGGCCGGGCGCTGCTGCACGGCCAAAATACCCACGATCCTATGTAAACTGCGCTTCCCGGCTGTACTCGTCCCGAACCGGTCGTCTCACCTGCGTTCGTCCACAGCCTGCAAGCCATTCGAACCGGAGTCCAAGATGGAAAAACGCGCAGAACTCTACCGTGGCAAGGCCAAGTCGGTATTCACCACCGACGATCCCGATCGCCTGGTCCTGTTGTTCCGCAACGACACCTCTGCCTTCGATGGCGAGCGCATCGAGCAACTCGAGCGCAAGGGCATGGTGAACAACAAGTTCAATGCCTTCGTCATGCAGAAGCTGGAAGCCGCCGGGATCCCCACCCAGTTCGAGCAACTGCTGGGCGACAACGAATGCCTGGTCAAGAAGCTCGAGATGATTCCGGTGGAGTGCGTGGTGCGCAACTTCGCCGCCGGCAGCCTGGTGCGCCGTCTGGGCGTGGAAGAGGGCCTGGAGCTGACGCCGCCGACCTTCGAACTCTTCCTGAAGAACGATGCGCTGCACGATCCGATGGTCAACGAAAGCCACGTCCAGGCCTTTGGCTGGGCCACCCTCGACCAGTTGGTCGAGATGAAGGCGCTGACCTTCCGCATCAACGACATCCTCAAGCAGCTGTTCGATGATGCCGGCCTGCTGCTGGTGGACTTCAAGCTGGAATTCGGCCTGTTCCATGGCAAGGTCGTGCTGGGCGACGAATTCAGCCCGGACGGCAGCCGCCTGTGGGACAAGGAAACCCGCAAGAAGATGGACAAGGATCGCTTCCGCCAGGGTCTGGGTGGTGTGATCGAGGCCTACGAAGAGGTCGCCCAGCGCCTGGGCGTCCCGCTCTAAACGCAAGCCGCTGATACCAGAGCTTTTTTTGCAATTGCTTGTTCGCTTTTGCGCGCATCGCTGGTATCATGCGCCGCGTTGGAGAGATGCCGGAGTGGTCGAACGGGACGGATTCGAAATCCGTTGAGTCAGCAATGGCTCCTAGGGTTCAAATCCCTATCTCTCCGCCAATTACGAAAAACCCCGAGTGTGCCAGGCACCTCGGGGTTTTTTATTGGCCGGATTTCGGCTCTGGATCGGAAGTTTGTCCCGGTCTAATGCGGATTATTTACGAAGTGGGACCGCCGGCATCTGGTATCGACGCTGGACGAAGCTGCGGCTGGTTCGGCAGCCAACGCACCGCTGTCCATGGTCGCTGCATGCCGTCGGGCGGTAGTGATCGGCGTCTGGGAATGGTGGACGCTTCGGGCAAATGGAGCGATGCTGGAAATGTACGCCATAGAGCGTGCGATCTCCGATGGCCGAGCAGCAGGCGGCAGCCGTTGGACGATGGCTTCGGCGCATAACAATAAGAGGAGTCGAGCGATGTTCTACAAGGTCAGCGTGTACTCACGGCCTGAAGATCGTGGGCTGCTGGTGTGGCGGTGGAAGAAGCAGTTTCTCGGTGAGTGGGTGGAGTCGCGGCAGGAATTCGAGGATTGCGACCACTGCGTTCATCATGCCTTGCAGGATGCCAAGGGGCAGAGCGTTCACCTCGAAACCGATCGCTGCACCCTCTATCGTTACCGCTTCGAAAGCATGCTGCACCAATATGGCAGCTGCTATTGCCTGAGCGGCGGACGCTCGTCCGAAGCCGTTCTGGACCTCATCGCCCAGATCGAGGAGCGCCACAACGTGATCGTGCTGCGCAATGGCCAGCCGTTCTTCCCCCACTATCGTGCGGATCTGCAGGCCGAAGGGACGCTGGCTCCCGAACTGTGGCAGGGTGTGGAATGGCGGGGACTGGAGGGGCGCTTCGAGTACGTACGCAATCGCCACTCGCCCTGGTCCAGGTAGCGCCTGGCGGTTACCGGCCGACCTAGAAGGGCAGCAACTCCTGACGCATGATGCTGATGTCGGCAGGCGCCTGGACGCCTATCTGCACGCGGTCGCCCTGCACCTTGAGGATACGGATGTTGATGCCGCCATTGAACAGCAGATCCAGCAGCTGTTCTTCATCAGCTCCCGGCTTGAGGGATAGATTGATGATTTCGTCGGTGCGACGGGTCAAGACCAGATAACACATGAGCATCCCTGCCATGATTACAGGGCGCCTATGATAAACAGTTCCGCCCTTTGTGAGAATCAGTAGGCAGATTGTTGGTGCTGCTCCAGGGGCTTGGCGCAGGTCCTAGACCGCTATCGACGTCCCAGTTGCCAGCGGCGTCCAACGAATCCCAGACCTCCCGAGACCATCACCAGCAGGTTGATGGTGTTGGTCGCCCCACTGCCGTGATAGCCCGCGATGACGGCGATCAGGGTGGCCAGGGCCCAGACGGAGATGGCGGCGGCCACGGCGGCGGCCATTTCATTGAAATCGGATTTCCGCGCCGATCTCGCATAGGGACGGATATCGCTTTCGTATTCTTCTGGCATGGGAGGCTCCGGCTGCTGTTCTTGTTGGAGAGTATCGCCATGGATCTTATCTACTGCTGATGAACAGTCTGGATGGGATCGATAGCGCGATCAGCTTTTTTTTCCGCTGAACGGACAAGAGGTATTGGCTGAAGCCCTGGGTGGTCGGCGGGCGCGGTAGGGGCGCCTTTTGATCTCGGGCCGGATCGTCCGACGGCCGACAACTGTCGCGGCCAGGCTCGGTCGCCCTCGTATCCGACGTGACCAGCCTGGAGACCATCACGAACGACGACGGGATCACCCTCACGATCTGCCAGGATCATCCGGGAAGGGACAGGCGACGACATGGCTGAGCCCACCCGCGAGAGTGACGAGCGGGAGCTACAGTGAGGGAAGACACCCCTTCTGACCTTCGATCTGGGCGACCCGGCGGACAGATCCGCCGGGGTCCTGCACGCTCAGTTCAGCTGTCTGTCGCGCTCGAACAACGCCCAGCAGCGGTCGAAGTCGGCCTGCCAGTGCGGCAAGGCGGCCGGCAGGACCGCCTCGATCTTGCGGCAGTCCAGGCAGGAATAGAGCGGTCGCGTGGCCGGCGTTGGGTAGTGTTCGGTTGTTGTCGGGTAGAGGCGGGCACGCAGCTCGCCGCGTTGCGCCAAGCGCTCGGCGATGGCGGCAGCGAAGCCGTACCAGGAGGTCTGGCCGGCATTGGTCAGGTGATAGAGGCCGCCGACATCGCCCTGCTCCAGCAGGCGTTCGACCAGCTGGCGCGTGGTGGTGGCGATGGTGGGTGCCCAGGTGGGGGCGCCGAGCTGATCCTCGACTACGTGGAGTTCGTCGCGCTCGGCCAGCAGCTGGCGCATGGTATTGAAGAAGCACTGGCCGTCATGGGAGTAGACCCAGGAGGTGCGCAGCACCAGTGCGCGACCTCCAGCTGCCAGCACCGCCTCTTCACCCGCCAGCTTGGAGCGACCATAGACGCTCAGGGGCGCCGGATTGCAGGTCTCGGTATAGGGGTGGCGACGGCTGCCGTCGAAGACGTAATCGGACGAGTAGTGCACGAAGGGAATATCCCGTTCGCGTGCCAGCTCGGCCAGGATCTGCGGCGCGCGGGCGTTGATGGCCTCGGCGCGCTCGCTGTCCTCTTCAGCCTGATCCACGGCGGTATAGGCGGCGGCGTTGAGGATGAGGTCGGGTTCCAGGCGGTCGAAAGCTGCCCGCAGTCGTCCGGTCTGGGCGAGGTCCAGATCCGCTTGACCGAGCACGGTCAATTGATGGGTGCTACCGAACTCGCGCTGCAAGGCGCGCGAAACCTGGCCGGAGCGGCCAGTGATCACAATATTCATGAAACCATGCCTGAACGCCTTCTGCTGAAGGCGTAATCCAAAGTAGTCGATTGCTGAAAAGCCGCGGGCTTTTCCTGCGCGAACCGAAACCTGCCGCACGAGGCGACAAATCGAGGTTTCTGGTCACCTTTACGAAGAAAGGTGGCAGCCGCTGGCTATGGCGGAGTGGGCATCGACTGATTGGACAGGGCGGTCATGGTAGGACTCGAGCAAAGTGGAATACGCGGCTAGGACTGCCGTCTGTCGGCGGAGTTCAGCGCGTCTTGGAAGACCAGGGCAGCAGCTTGCCAAGCTGGAGCCCTGACGTCGAGGCAGTCAGCAGGGCGGTATGGAGAACCTGTTCAAGTTCGCGGACGTTTCCTGGCCAGGGATAGGCGAGTAGCGCCGTTTCGTCCTCGGTGGTCAGCTCAGGCGCCCTGCGATCGAGGCGGTCGGCATGCTGCTGGATGAAATGCCGGGCCAGGGGCAGTAGGTCGGCCGGGCGCTCGCGCAGCGGCGGCACGGGCACCAGACCCGGCGCAAGGAGCGCCCAGAGACGCGCAGAGAAGTTGCCAGCCTCCACCGCCCGTGCCAGGTCCACGCTGGAACCGGCAATCAGGCGGACATCCACGGGCGTGCGTACGCTACTGCCCAGACGCAGGATGCTGCCATCCAGTAGTACGTCCAGCAGCTCTTCCTGCAATTCGCCAGGCAGGTCGGCGATCTCGTCGAGATAGAGGCTGCCTCCATGGGCGGTACCGAACCAGCCCACGCGGCTGCCAGAGGTGCCGGCATAGGCTCGGGGAACATAGCCGAACAGTTCGGCAGCCCCATGGCGACGACTGAGTGCGGCGCAATTCAGGCTGCTGAACAGCCCGGTCCTGCCGCTGCGCTCGTGTAGCCGACGTGCCAGCAGCTCACGACCAGTTCCCCATTCGCCCACCAGCACTACGGGATGGGGTTGCGGCGCCCGCTCATCTAGGTGTTCGAGCAGCTCTCGGGAGCGCGGATCGGCGAAGGCCAGTGCCTTGGCGCGGATGGTCAGGGCGCTTTGCTGATCTGCAGGAACGATAAGAAGGTCGGGTGAGAGCGTGGGCATGGCGAAGTCATAGGCAGTCAAAGCACTATCCTATCCTCTGACCCGTTATGCCAAAAAATAAGCTTTCGCTATGCATCTAGAGTTTTTGGTTATTTTAAGTCGATTGATTTGGTTGTCGGCGGTAAGCCGAGGAATCAGGGCGTTGGTCCGAGGGTCTGCCAAAAGACTGGGCACAGCTGCCACTATCGCCGGCATGAAGCGGCCAGAACGTCTCGGTCGCCCTGAAGAAGAGGAATTGAATTCGGATGCCTTCCCTGCGTGCGCCCTGTCCCGCTGGCGTCTGCACCTGCGAGCGTGAAGCCGTGCTGGCGGATCCCGCCGCTGATGCGCGGGCGCTCCTGCTCAATCGCCAGGAAGAGCAGCGGCTGCTGGAGCGTCTGGAAAACGTTGCCAGCGCTGCCGATTTGCAGCGCCTGCAGCAGCGCTTGCAGGAGCAGCTCGGTATCCGCCTGGACATCGAGCCGGGACCCGGAGAGGTGCGCAGCGCCCGTGGCATGCTCATCGCGCTGCAGCCACGACCGGGCCTGTGCCGCAAACTCCAGCAGTCGATACCGGCGGCCGTGCGCCGCGGCCTCAACCAGCGTCCGGAAGTGCTCTTCGCGCTGCTCAATGCCAACGACCTGCTGCGTGACGCCTGAACGCTCAGCGAGGTGCCTTGAAGCGGATCCAGGTGGGGGCATGGTCGCTGGTCTTTTCCAGGTCGCGTACCCAGCGATGTACCCCGGCTTCCTGCAAGGCGTCCTGCAGCGTCGGACTCAGCAGCAAGTGGTCGATGCGCAGACCCGAATTGCGCTGCCAGCGTTGGCGGAAGTAGTCCCAGTAGGTGTAGATCGCCTCATCCGGATGGCAGGCCCGCACGGCGTCCAGCCATCCCTGACCCAGCAGGCGTTCGAAACAGGCACGACTCTCGGGTTGCAGCAGGGCGTCCTTGCGCCAGGACTTGGGATCGTAGATGTCCCTATCGGTCGGCACCACGTTGTAGTCACCCGCCAGCACTACGGGATGGCCACTTTCGCTCAGCCCCTGGGCATGCTGGATGAAGCGCTCGAACCAGGTCAGCTTGTAGTCGAATTTGGGGCCCGGCCAGGGATTGCCGTTGGGTAGATAGAGGCTGGCGACCACCACGCCTTTCACCGCCGCCTCCAGATAGCGGCGTTGCGGGTCGTCGGCCATTCCCGGCAGGCCCCGGCGAATCTCCAGTGGCTGGTCGTCGCGCGCCAGGATGGCGACCCCATTCCAGGAAGGCTGACCATCCCACAGCGCACCATACCCCGCAGCTTCCAGTTCCGCCCGCGGAAAGTCGGCACACGTCGCCTTCAGTTCCTGCAGGCAGACGATGTCGGGCTGCTCCCGCTCCAGCCATTGCAGGAGGACGGGCAGCCGGGCACGAATGCCGTTGACGTTGTAGGTCGCAAGGGTAAGGGAGGTCATGGAGTGCTCCGGAAGAGGTTATAGCCATGACCCGGGCAAGAGATGGGCAGTTCCTCAGTAATGATTATGTGATCTGTTTTACGTTAATTTGCGACTTACTTTTTTTGGCACCTTCGGGAACTTTTGGGCGGTTGTCTGATAGTTGGCGGAATAAATTTGACGGCGGACTGGAGTTGAAGCGCTGACAACTCTAGGTGAAAGGATTCATCTGTCGGCGGCGATGAGCGGTTATTTTAAAAAATCATTAATAATCAATTGCTTGTATTTTTTCTTGATGATGTCTAAATAGTGGCCATAGTCATTGGCTATGAAGTTGGCATGTGGCTTGTATAGGTCAGGGTGCCTGGAGGCAACGTCGCGTCAGGCATAACTGCGCGACTCTTCTCTCACTTCATATCGGCCAGTGTTCAGGGAGCGCGCTGTCGATTTAGCGCAGTTGGTGATGATGAATCCATCCTTCCTGAAGTTTTCCCTCAGGGCCGCCCAGATGCTGCCCTTCGTTGCCGCCCTGACCCTGGCTACCGGTGCCAAGGCCGAGCAGGTCAATCTGGTCGGCCTCAATCTGTCCGGGGCCGGGTTCGCGGGCCAGGTACTGCCGGGCGTCAATGGCACCCACTACATCTTTCCCGTCGAGGCCTACTTCAAGCAGTGGAGTGGCAAGGGCATCAAGCTGATCCGCTTCCCGATCATCTGGGAGCGCCTGCAGCCGGTGCTGGGCGGTCCGCTGGACCCGACCTATGCGGCGCTGGTGGACCAGACCTTCGCCAATGCGCAGAAGTACGGCATGCGCATCATCCTCGACCTGCACAACTACACCTTCTATCGCGGGTCGGTGATCGGCAGCGCGGCGGTGCCCTATGACCGCTACCAGGAGATCATGACCCGGATCGCGCAGCGCTGGAGCAGTCAGCCGTCGCTGTACGCCTACGACATCATGAACGAGCCCCACGACTCCATGGCCCAATGGCCGATCGCCGCCCAGTACGGCATCAACGGGGTTCGCGCGGTGGACAAGACCAAGCCCATCATGATCGAGGGCAATGGCTGGTCGGAGGCAACCCGTTGGCCGCTGTGGAACGACTCCCTGCTGGCGCTCAAGGATCCGTCCGATAACCTGATCTTCCAGGCGCATTCCTATTTCGACGAGAGCGCCGGCGGCAACTACACCGGCATCGATGTCGGCAAGCTGAGCCAGGACTACGGTGTGGAGCGTGTGCGCCCCTTCGTCGAGTGGCTGAAGAAGAACAGGAAGAAGGGCATGATCGGCGAATTCGGCGTGCCGGATAACGATCCCCGCTGGTTGCCGCTGATGGACCGGATGCTGGCCTATCTCAAACAGAACTGCATTCCTTCGACCTACTGGGCGGCGGGTCCGGGCTGGGGCAACTACTTCCTGTCGGTGGAGCCCGTCAACGGTGCCGACCGACCGCAGTGGCCGACCCTGAAGAAATACATCGATGACAGCAGCTGCACCGCCATCGGCCCGCTTGCCAGTGGCACCGGCAGTACGCCGGCCAGTGGCTCCGGAGCCACGGGCGGCTCCAGCGGCTCCACGGGCAGCAGCGGTGGCTCCAGCAGCGGCAGCGGCGGTTCGAGCAGCGGTAGCAGCACGGGCACCGGTACCCCTGTGGGCACCGGCAATACTGGCGCCTCGACCACGACCGGGGTGACCACTTCGATCAACGATTTCACCAACGAAGACTGGCTGCATGGCGTCTATCGCAAGTCGGCCGGCTTCTCCATTCCGGCGTCGGCCGCCAACGTGGGCGCCTTCAAGGTGGGCGCGCAGCTCACGCCAGCCGATGGCAAGAGCTACAAGGTGACCTATGCCCAGGTCGTCGGCAGCAACATGAGCGTCTTCATCGAGAGCCCGCAGCTCGACGGCAATGCCTATGGCTATCCCAAGACCCTGAAGACCGGCACCACCACCTCCGGCACGCCGGCGACGGTGCCCGGGACCACGACGGGCAGTACGGGCAGCTCCAGCTCGGGCAGCAACTCCAGCAATAACTCCGGCAGCGCGACGCCGGCCGCGACGGCGCCGGTGGTCGAGGTGAAGCCTGCCACCGGAACCGGCAGCTCGGGATCCACAGGCTCTACCACGCCGGCAGCCGGTTCCGCGGCCGCGCCGACGGGATCGAGCGGTACGCCTGCCAACAGCGCCAAGCTCAATCTGCTGGGGCTGAACTTCTCGGGTGCCGCCTTTGCGCCTCAGACGCTTCCCGGGGTCCTCAACGTCAACTACATCATGCCGGGCGAGGCCAACTTTCAGCAGTGGAGCGCCAAGGGCGTGCGGCTGATCCGCTTTCCGGTGATCTGGGAACGTCTGCAGACACGTTTCTTCGGGAGCCTGGAAGGGGCGTACACCCAGCAGGTCACCCAGGTGCTGGAGCTGGCCAAGAAGTACAACATGAAGGTGATCCTGGCGCTGGATAACGGCGGGCGCTACAAGGGCACCCTGATCGGCACCGGTACCGTCACCAACTTCAACTACTGGGATCTGATGTACCGTCTGGCCTACCAGTGGGGCAACCATGCCGCGCTCTATGGCTATGACATCATGGGCAAGCCCAATGGCGCCGACAGCAGCTGGCCGGTGACGGCGCAGTCCGGCATCGACGGGGTGCGCACCATGGACCGCACCCACCCGGTGATCGTCCAGGGCAATGCCTGGGGTAGCGCGGCCAACTGGCCGAGCGCGAGCAATGCCTTGCTCAATCTGAAGGATCCGGCCAACAACATCATCTACGCAGCCAACGTCTACCTCGATGAGGATGGCAGTGGCAGCTACGCCGCGCAGAACATGAACAACTTCGATCCGCAGGTAGGGGTCAACCGCGTCAAGCCCTTCGTCGAATGGCTCAAGCGCAACGGCAAGCGAGGCATGATCGCCGAGTTCGGCGTACCGGCTGGCGACAGCCGCTGGCTGACCGCCACCGACAATCTGCTGGCCTATCTGCAGCAGAACTGCATGCCGCTAACCTACTGGGCGGCGGGTCCGGGTTGGGGAGCTGCCCCGCTGGCGGTGGAGCCGGTCAATGGCGTGGAGCGGCCGCAGTGGCCGACCCTGAAGAAGTATGTCGATGCCAGCAACGCCTGCACGGCGGTAGGCCCGCGCTAGCTTTTCGCTGAGCCTGTCCTGAAGGCGACGAACCTCTCGAGGTTCGTTGCCTTTTTTCTTGACCGATCGGTAAGGAAAAACGCGCCTTTCACGCAGCACGGAAGCGCATCAACGATACGAAACGGCTCTGTGGCGGTAGTTTAGCGACGACGAACGGCTCTAGCTCGATTTGTCAGGGCACGGTTAGAGTCCGATTGACACCCCAAGCACAAGGAGTAGGTGCCATGACGCAAACCACCCAGCAGCGGCTGCAGACGCTCGAAGAGCAGATTCGCAGTCATCGACAGGATCTCGCCCGGAGCCGGCAGAGCTTTCAGGAGCAATTCGTCATCTACACCCGTGAGTTTGCCCGGCTGAGCGTGCTCGAAGCCCAGCTCGAGCTGGTACGCCGGAATACCAAGGCACCGAACTGAAGTTGGCCAGGCCTCAATCGTCCCGCGTCAAGACTTCCAGCAATTCGATTTCAAAAGTCAGGCTGGAGTGCGGCTTGATCAGCGCACCGACCTGACGTTCGCCATAGGCGAGCGCCGCCGGTACCTCCAGGCGCCGCTTGCCGCCCACCCGCATGCCCATCAACCCCTGGTCCCAGCCCTTGATCACTCGGCCGGTGCCGATCACGCACTGGAAGGGCCGGCCCTTGGCGCGGGATGAATCGAACAGGGTGCCTTCGTCCAGCCAGCCCTCGTAGTGGGTGGTGATCAGGGCGCCCTTGACCACCGCCTTGCCGTCACCCACTACCAGATCCTCGATCCGCAATTCGTCACTCATGGCTATGCTCCCGGCAAAAGCCGGATTCTAGCCTGAGTGCGATCCTGTGGCGGGCTCACTCCGGCACGTCGCCGAACAGGCCCGCCTGGTAGTCGCGGATCGCCTGGCGGATCTCCTCGGCGCTGTTCATGACGAAGGGGCCATGGGCGACGATGGGTTCGGCAAAGGGCGCCGCATGGCCATAGAGCAGCACCGCGCCGTCGCGACTGGCGACTTCGAGATGGTCGCCGTCATCGGCGAATTGGAACAGCTGCCAGGGCGCTTCGTCCTGGCCAGCGATCTGCAGGGTGCCGCGGACGCCGTAGCAGAACACCGTGGTGCCGGGCGGGGCGGGCAGGGTGGCGCGGCCGCCGGGGGCGATCTCGACGGTCATCAGGGTGATGGGCGTCGGCGTCTGCACGGCGCCCTGGACACCCTGGTGAGTGCCGGAGGTGAGTCGGATACGCACCCGGCCTTCATCCTCTTCGATCAGCGGCATGGCTTCGGCAGTGACGCCCTGGTAGGCCGGTGGCGTGAACTTGAGGCGGGCAGGGAGATTGACCCACAGCTGCAGGATCTCCAGGTCACCGCCATCGCGCTTGAAGGCGGCGGGAGAGAGTTCGGCATGCACCAGCCCGCTGCCCGCGGTCATCCACTGGATGCCCCCGGCTTCTATGACGCTTTCGTGGCCGCCGCTGTCGCGGTGGGCCAGCGCACCGGCGAGGATGAAGGTCACCGTCTCGAAGCCGCGATGGGGATGAGGACCAAAGGGCAGGCCGGCATTGTGCGGCGGATAGACCTGGGGACCGTGGTGGTTGAGGAACAGGAAGGGATCCAAATGCGGCAGGCCGGGGCCCGGCAGCGGGCGGCGGGTCTGGAGGTCACTGATGTCGTCACGCCGGGCGGGATGGCGGTGCAGCAGGGTACGGGCGGTCATGCGGGGCCTCGCGGGGGCAAAACCCCAGTGTAAGGGGCACCTCGGCAGGCGGGTACCCCAGGCGTGAAGAGCCCCCTTCAGATGGAGAAGCGCACCTCGCGTTCCTGCCGGGCCACGAGCGGGCGACGGTGATTGACCACCAGTTCGCCGATGCGGATCAGGTGGGCGCGGGTGACGTTGCGACTCAGCCCCAGCAGGCGCGCGGTATGGACCTGGTTGCGATGGCAGAAGCGATAGGCCGCGCGCACCAGGGCCTCTTCGACGCGCTCGTGCAGGGCCTCCGGTTGCTCTTCGAACAACTGAGCGAAGGCCTCGGTCAGCAGGCTGTCCACTGGCGCCGTGTCGACCGGACGTGGCGCTGGCGGAACGAGGCTGGGCCGCTGGACGAAGGTCAGGTCGCTGGCTTCCAGCTGGCCCTGGGGCTTGAGCAGCAGGGCGTGCTGCAGGGTGTTTTCCAGTTCGCGGATATTGCCCGGCCAGGGGTGTTCCAGCAGGCGTCGCTCCGCCGCCGGTGTCAGGGCGACCGGCGCCTGGGCATAGGCGTGGAGGAAGTGCCGGGCCAGCGGCAGGATATCGCCCTGGCGCTGGCGCAGCGGCAACAGCGGCAGGCTGACCACATTGAGGCGGTACCAGAGGTCTTCGCGAAAGGAGCCTTCGGCCACCGCCCGCTCCAGCGGGACGTTGGTGGCGGCGACGATCCTTACGTTTAGCGGCAGGCTGCGGCGAGAGCCGAGCCGCACCACCTCGCGCTCCTGCAGGACGCGCAGCAGCTTGACCTGCACCGACAGCGGCAGGTCGCCGATCTCGTCGAGAAACAGGGTGCCGCCGTTGGCCTCCTCGAACCAGCCGGCGCGCGCGGTGAGGGCGCCGGTGAAGGCGCCTTTCTCATGGCCGAACAACTCGGCCTCGACCAGGCTCTCGGCAAAGGCGCCGCAATTGACGGCGACGAAGGGGCCGGCATGGCGGTGGCTCAGCGCATGGATATGCCGGGCGATCAGTTCCTTGCCGGTACCGGTCTCGCCGATCACCAGCACACTGGCGTCGCTCGGGGCGATCTTTTCCAGGTGGGCGAGCAGGTCGCGCGATTTGGGATCGGCGAACACCTGGGCGGTCGCGCGGTAGCGGGGCACCTCGGGCGTGCGCGTCAGGGTCAGCAGGGTCATCGCGGATTCCTCAGGAGTAGAAGCTGGGGGTGGGCAGGGTGTCGTTGAGGGCCCACTCGCCCAGCTCGTGCAACTTGTAGTCGACCGGATCGTGCAGGGTCTGGGTGCGCAGGTTGCGCCAGTAGCGATCCAGGCGCAGCGCACCGGCGGTGGCCCGGGCGCCGCCCACCTCGAACAGGCGGCTGGCGAGATCGAGGCCGTGCCGGCTGGCGGCGACCTTGGCCGTAGCGATGGCGACGGCCAGTTCGCCTCGTGCCGCTGGGGTAAGCGCCGTACCCTGTTGCCACGCCTGGGCGAAGGCGCCGTTGGCGCGCTCCACCAGCAGCCGACTGCTCTCCAGGGCGACCCAGAACTCGCCGTAGTGGCGCAGGATGTAGGGGTCTTCGCTGGCGCTGGCGGCCGTTGACTTGAACCAGGGGCGCGCCTGGGTGGTGGTGTAGCGGCGCGCCTCGGCGAAGGCGCCTTCGGCCAGGCCGAGAAAGATGTTGGCGAAGATCAGCTGGGCCAGCAGCGGCCGCAGGCAGGCGAAAGGCGTGCTCAGCGGGCCGGGGTCGAGCAGCCATTCCTGCTGTTCGACGCGTACGCCGTCGAAGCGCGCGCTGCCACTATCGGTCTGGCGCTGGCCGTTGTTGTCCCAGTCGTCGAACAACTGGATGCCGGCGCGCCCGGTAGGCACCACGGCGATCAGCAGGCGTCCGCTGTCATCGTTCTCCAGCGCCGAGAGCAGCAACAGATCCGAGTCCAGGGCACCACTGCAAAAGCTCTTCTGGCCATCCACCTGCCAGGCATCGCCGTGGCGGCGGGCGAGGGTACGGCGATCCAGGGGGTTGAGCGCGTTCCCCCAGAACAGGGCATCGCGCGCGGTGCTCTCCAGCCAGGGTCGCCATTGCGCAGGCTGGCCGAACAGCTGGGTGGTGGCGAGCAACAGATGATGGAAGCCGAAGACGTGGGCCAGGGAGCTGTCGACCCGGGCCAGCCGCCGCACTGCCTCCAGCGTCTGGTCCCAGGTGGCGCCGAGGCCGCCCAGTTCCGGGGGAATGCTCAGGGCCAGGAGACCGCTCTGGCGCAGGGCGTCACGCTCGGTCTTGGGCGTTCCGCCCTGACGATCGCGCTCGGCCGCGGTGGCGGCGAAGCGTTCCAGCAGGGGCGTGAGGGGATCCAGCAGGGCATCGGACATGAGGGACTCGTGCGGTGAAGGGGGTCGCGGGTGTTAGAACGTAATGCGAGCCAAACCCTTAGTTGAAATATTTTTTTGTTATTAGTTAATGGCGTGGCGCCATCCATCTTGCATTCCGACCGCCTGGTCATCTTTTTTCGCTATCTCATTTAAGCCTGACTGTTGGCTGCCGACACTGAACTAACTCAATCTCCCGACCAGGGGCGTGTCATGTTCAACAAAGGATTAAAACAAGAACTGCAGCGTCTCCGCGAGCAGGTGGATTCCTTCAAGCGACTGAAGGCCGAGCTCGACGTCGAGATGATTGGCCTGGAGCTGGACGGGCAGGGCCGCGTGACCGCGGTGAACGCCAATTTCGAACAGGAAATGGGCCTGCGCGCCGCGGATTTGCTGGGTCGTCCGCTCGTGGATCTGGTGCCGGCGCATGTCAGAAACCAGGAGTACAACCGTCGCCTGCAGCAGTGCCTGAGCCGCGGCGAGCCCTATAGCGGGGCGCTGCATCTCCTGCGTGGCGATGGCCGGGAAGCCTGGCTGAGAGGCATCCTGCACCCGTTCCACGACAGCCAGGGCCAGGTGACGCGCTTCCGATTGTTCTGCAACAACCTGACGAGAACCATCGAGACCTCGCGCGAGCACGAAAGCCTGCTCAAGGCGCTGCGCCGTTCCACGGCGGTCATTGAATTCAACCTCGACGGCGAGGTGCTCGACGCCAACGACAGATTCCTGCAGGCCATGGGCTATTCCCTGGCGCAGATCAAGGGCAAGCACCACCGGCTGTTCTGCGAGCCGGCCGAGGCCAACTCCGAGGCCTATCAGCAATTCTGGGCGCGTCTGCGTCGCGGCGAATTCGTCGTGGATCGCTTCAAGCGCCTGGATGCCCATGGCCGCGATGTCTGGCTGGAAGCCTCCTACAACCCGGTGATCGACGCCCATGATCGCCTGTACAAGGTGGTCAAGTTCGCCACCGTGATCACCGATCAGGTCCAGCAGGAACAGGCGGTGTCCGAGGCCGCCAGCGTAGCCTTCGAGACCTCCCGGCATACCGACGACACCGCCCGCAAGGGTGCGGCGGTGGCGCAGCAGACGGTGGAGGTGATGCGCGCCCTGGCCACCCAGATGCAGGAGGCGGTGAAGGGCATCGAGGCGCTGGACAACCAGTCCCAGGTGATCGGCACCATCATCAAGACCATCAGCGGCATCGCCGAACAGACCAACCTGCTGGCGCTCAATGCCGCCATCGAGGCGGCTCGGGCCGGCGAGCAGGGCCGCGGCTTCGCCGTGGTGGCCGACGAGGTCAGGCAACTGGCCTCGCGCACCAGCAAGGCGACCGAGGAGATCGTCGGGGTGGTGCAGCAGAACCAGCAACTGGCCGGCGAAGCCGTGACGGTGATCGAGAACGGCCGGCGTCAGGCCGAGCAGGGCCTGGAGCTGGCGGGGCAGGCCGGGCAGGTGATCGTGGAGATCCAGGATGGCGCCCAGCGGGTGGTCGGCGCCGTGGGGCGCTTCGCCCGCCAGCTGTCGAACTGATCCCGCACGCTGAATGCACAACGGCAACCCCAGGGTTGCTGTTGTGCATTCAGGTGGTCAGCCCTGCTTGCTGCCGCCGCCGATCTGCCAGACGAAGGGCGGTTCGCTGCCGTCGATCTCCCAGGTGCCGACGATGCGTTCCTTGTAGATCAGCGGATTGTGCGAGGCCGCGGTGCGGGCATTGCGCCAGTGGCGATCCAGGCCCTTGCGGCTGCTAGTGGCCGACGCGCCCAAGGCATTGAAGAGGTCACTGGTGGCCCGCAGCACCAGCTCGGCGACCGCCGATTGCGCCTGGGCCGATTCCAGTTCCGCCGCCACGTTGGCGGCGTGCTCGGCGGCGGCATCCCCGGCATAGCGGGCCTCGAAAGCGACCTGGGCCGCGGCGGCGGCTGCCAGGGTCGCGGCTTCGGCGGCATAGACGAAGGCCGAGGCCCTGCCCACCACCTGCTGCACCTGGGGATCGGCACTGGCCGCACTGGCGTTGCCATGGCTGTAGACCCGGGTGCGCCCCCGTACTTCGGCAGCGAATTCGCGCACGGCCGCCTGGCCGCTGCCGGTGATCACGGCCAGTAGCACCAGCTGGTAGAAGGCGGTCTGGTATTTGAAGCGGGTGGCGAAGTCGATGACATTTTCCGGCGCCACGCGCACGTTTTCGAACATCGAGGTGCCACTGGCGGTGGTGCGCTGGCCGAAGCCGTCCCAGTCGTCGGACTGGCGCACACCCGGCTGGTCGGTGCGGATGGCGGCGATGGCGTCGTCGCCGGTGTCGTCGCGCTGG
>Ga0157369_10003195_pt1 | contig 19536 bp, 19 predicted proteins | sample C25metaG_FD_113461 | JGI IMG/M metagenome (GOLD analysis project Ga0157369, IMG submission 113461) | Corn rhizosphere microbial communities from Kellogg Biological Station, Michigan, USA - C2-5 metaG | ecosystem: Host-associated > Plants > Roots > Rhizosphere > Soil | place: USA: Michigan... | reverse complement strand
TACCACGGCGAGGGTCAGCATATAGACGCTGATCCCGAGGCTCAGCCGTACGGAAGTCTCGCCGAAACTCAGCGCCATCTGCGGCAGCGCCGTGACAATGACGGTGCTGTCGAACGCCTCCATGAAGAACGCGCAGGAGACAATGCTGGCGATCACCATGGCACGGCGGGTGGGGTACGCGCTGGCGGGGAGGGCCGTCATGGGATGCTGGGCGATGGGATGCTGGCGGGTGGGAAGGACAATGGGCGCGCACCCTAGCGCGAATTCGGCTCTTTCAATACTCCGATCAGCTATGCGCACACCGGCTACGATCCCTACTTCAGCGGGCTTGAGGTGATGCGCGTAGCCGCGTCAAGCTGGCGCCGCAATCATCATCGCTTCAACGCTTTGGGCGCGGCCGTACGGCAGCGCTCATCAAAGCGTCGGCCACGGCTCGTCGGGGCCACCTCCTTTCTCCACTGCAAAAAGCCCGCTCATGGCGGGCTTTTTCGTGCTCGGACGCTGTGCGGTGGCGGTCCCGCTCCGAGTCGCTTTGCAATTGGAATCGTTGTCATAAATCCTTCATAGTCTGAAACGAGGGCCGACAAATCGCCGGTCTTTTTTCTAGATCGCGGAGTGCGTTTTGTTCGGCTGGTTTCAGGCGTTGATGCCAAAAGAAGAGCGTTTCTTTGTTCTCTTCAATCGCCATGCCGAGCTGTTGGTGCGTGGCGCCGAGGCGCTAAAGGCCGTTTTGGCTGGCGGCGATGCGCTGGCGCAGAATTGCGCCCGCGTCGTGCAATGCGAGACGCAGGCCGATCAGGTCACGCTTGAAGTGGTCCAAGCCGTCCGGCGGACGTTCATCACGCCGTTCGAGCGCGGCGATATCACCGATCTGATCACGCTGATGGACGATGCCGTCGACCAGATGCGGCAGACCGTCAAAGCGATCGGCCTTTTCGAGTTGCGCGAGTTCGACCCCCTGATGCAGCAGCTCGGCGAGATCATTCTCCAATCCGCACAGAAGACGGCGGAAGTCATCGGCCTCCTGAGTACCATGAAGAAAGAAGCCGAGCGGCTGCACACCCTGACCCAGGAAATCCGGCAGTTGGAAGAGCATTCCGACGAGCTTCACGATCAGGGGTTGAAAGGCATCCTGCAAACCCATGGCCACGCCGATCCGATGGCGTTCATCATTGGCTCGGCGATGTACGAGCATTTGGAGAAAGTCGTCGACCGATTCGAAAATGTCGGGAATCGCGTCAGCGATATCCTGATCGAGCATCTCTGAGCGCGCTGAAAAGATCGGCTCATGGACGCTTCGGTTGCTCTGCCCTTTCTCATCGGGCTTATCGTGGTCGCGCTGATGTTCGACTTCATGAACGGGCTCAACGACGCGGCGAATTCGATCGCGACGATCGTCTCCACACGCGTCTTGCCCCCGAAATACGCGGTCTGCTGGGCGGCGTTCTTCAATTTCATCGCGTTTCTGTTTTTCGGCTTAAGCGTCGCGCAGACGGTCGGGATCGGCATCATCGCGCCCGGCGTCGTCGATCCGCATGTGATCCTGGGTGCCCTGGTCGGCGCTATCGGCTGGCAAACCTTCACGTCGCGCGCCGGCATCCCGTCCAGCAGCTCGCACGCCTTGATCGGCGGGCTCGTCGGCGCCGGTATCGCGAAAGGCGGCCTCGCTGCGGTTGTCTGGAGTGGGTTGTTCAAGACAGCGGGAGCCATCGTTCTGTCGCCGGCGCTGGGCATGATGCTGGCGCTCGGCCTTGTGCTCACCGTGTCCTGGCTCTTCGTCCGCTCGACACCGCTGGCGGTCGACGGTTATTTCCGCATCTGCCAATTCGTGTCCGCGTCTTTCCTGTCGCTCGGCCATGGCGGCAATGATGCGCAGAAGACGATGGGCATCATCGCGGCGCTGCTCTTTTCCCAGGGCCTTCTCGGCAGCGAATTTTACGTGCCGCTCTCTGTCATCTTGGGGTGTCAGGCGGCGATGGGCCTCGGCACCCTCTTCGGCGGATGGCGGATTGTTCGCACGATGGGCTCGAAGATCACCCGTCTGACGCCGATGCAGGGTTTCTGTGCGGAGACGGCCGGCGCCATCACACTTTTCATCGCCACGCATCTCGGCGTTCCGGTTTCGACGACGCATACCATCACCGGCTCGATCATCGGTGTCGGCGCGGCGCGGCGTGTTTCGGCGGTGCGATGGGGCGTCGCCAAGGATATCGTCATCGCCTGGATCCTGACGATGCCGGCGACCGGGACCATCGGGGCGATCGCTTACTTGCTGCTGAAATCGCTTGGCTGATGCCTGTTCGGCAGACAAGGCTTCCGTCGAGGTGCGGCCGGCGGTAGAAGTCGCGGTCAAGAGGGGAGGACCACGCCATGGCCGATGACCCGAATGTCGCGACAGCGCAGGTGAAAGGCGGAATCGCCTGGCTCAGCTTCAACCGGCCAGCCAAGCGCAACGCGATGAATCCGGCACTGAACCGCCGCATGGCCGCTTTGCTCGACGAACTCGAATTCAATGACGCGGTGCGCGTCCTGGTCCTCAAAGGCGAGGGTGCCGCCTGGTCGGCGGGCATGGACCTCAAGGAATATTTCCGCGAAACCGAGACCGAGGGCCTTGGCGCCGTCCGACGCTCCCAACGCGAGGCCTATAGCTGGTGGCGGCGTCTACGTTGGTTCCAGAAGCCGACGATCGCGATGGTGAATGGCTGGTGCTTCGGCGGCGGCTACGGGCCGCTTTTCGCCTGCGACCTCGCCATCGCGGCCGATGAAGCGCAATTCGCGCTGTCGGAAATCAATTGGGGCATCCTGCCGGGCGGCGGCGCGACAAAAGTCGTCGTCGATCTCATGAGTATGCGCGACGCGATGTATCACGCGCTGACCGGCGAGCTGATCGATGGCAAGCGTGCGGCAGCGTGGAAGCTCGTCAACGAAAGCGTGCCGCTGGCGCAGCTCGAGGCGCGCGTGACCGAGATCGCCGGCATCCTCCTCAAGAAGAATCCGGTGACGCTCAAAGTGACCAAGGATGCGATCCGGCGCGTCAAGGAGATGAGCTACGACAACGCGGAGGACTATCTGATCCGCGCGCAAGAGGCGGCGAATTCCTTCGACAATGAGGGCCGCAAGGAAGGGATCAAGCAATTCATCGATGAAAAGACCTATAAGCCCGGCCTCGGTCCCTATGACCGGTCGCGCGGCTGACCCTGAGGCGTAGCACCGCCATGGCCTACATTGCAGGCATCTACGAGCATCCGACGCGCAAGGCCGACGGCAAGTCGCTAGCGCTGCTGCATGCCGAGGTCGCCAAAGGCGCGATCGAGGATGCCGGTCTCAGCAAAGACGATGTCGATGCCTATTTCTGCGCCGGCGATGTCGCGGGCTGGGATGCGCGCGGGACGGGGCCTTTCTCGATCATCGATTATCTTGGGCTGAAGCTGCGTTATCTCGACAGCACCGAATCCTGGGGCTCGTCTTATCTCGTGCATGTCGCGCATGCGGCTGAGGCCATCGCCGCCGGCAAATGCCGCGTGGCGCTGATCACCCTGGCGGGCCGGCCGCGTGCCGAGGGCTTCAGCACGGGCACCGCGGTCGCCACCGACGGGCTGAGCGCGCCGGAAGCGCAGTTCGAGCTGCCTTATGCGCCCACCGTCGTGAACACCTATGCCATGTGCGCGATGCGGCATATGCATGAATACGGAACGACCAGCGAGCAACTCGCCTGGATCAAGGTCGCGGCCTCGCATCACGCGCAGCACAATCCGCATGCAATGCTGCGCGACGTCGTGACGGTGGAAGAGGTGCTGAATTCGCCGCTGATCGCCGATCCGTTGCATCGTCTCGATTGCTGCGTCATCAGCGATGGCGGAGGCGCGCTCATCGTCACCGGACCGGAGATCGCAAAGAGCCTCAAGCATCCGCCGGTCAAGGTGATCGGTGCCGGTTATGCGCCGAAGCACCAGATGGGCGGCCGGATCGATCTTACCTATTCGGGCGCGCGCTGGTCGGGACCGCAGGCTTTCGCTGAAGCCGGCGTGGCGCCCGCCGACATCCAATATGCCTCGATCTATGACAGCTTCACGATCACGGTGCTGATCACGCTCGAAGATCTCGGCTTTTGCGAAAAGGGCAAGGGCGGCGCCTTCGTTGCGGACGGCAATCTTATCTCGGGGGTCGGCAAGCTGCCCTTCAACACGGATGGCGGCGGCTTATGCAACAATCATCCCTCCAACCGCGGCGGCATGACCAAGATTATCGAGGCGGTTCGCCAGTTGCGCGGCGGCGCCCATCCCAAGGTGCAAGTCGCGAATTGCGGTTTGGCATTGGTTCACGGCACAGGCGGCGCGCTCGGTACGCGGCATGGCAGCGCGACGCTGATCCTGGAGCGGGAGTAGGGCCATGGCGCAGGAACGCACCATCATCGCGCCTTTGCCCTTCCCGGAAACCGCGCCCTATTGGGAAGCCGCGGCTCAAGGAAAGCTGCTCCTGAAGCATTGCACCGCCTGCGGGGCTTATCACTTCTATCCGCGCGCGCTTTGCCCGTTCTGCTTCAGCGACAATACCGAATGGCACGAGGCTGCCGGCACGGGCACGATCTATTCCTTCAGCGTCACGCGCCGCGCCGAAGTGCCTTACGCGATCGCCTATGTCACACTCCCCGAAGGTCCTACGATGATGAGCAACATCGTCGATTGCGATCTGGATGCGATCCGGATCGGACAGCGCGTGCGGCTGGTGTTCAAGCCGGCGGAGAACGGCCAGCCGGTTCCGATGTTCACCTTGGCTTAGCGGCCGACCGTCGAACCGTGACGGCGCTGCCATTGGCGCGCGGCGTCGCACGCAGCCGCCGCACGATTTTGGCGAGCAGCGCCGCAAGAGTATCGCGCTCGGCTCTGGTCAGCGCGGTGGTGAGGCTCCGCTCATGCGCGGCGAGCTTTGCCGCTACGTCATGGAGGGCGCGCTCGCCCTCGGCGCGTAGAAACAACTCGACGCCGCGATTGTCGCCACGCGCTGCGCGGCGCTTCACATAGCCAGCGCGGATCAGGCGATTGACCAGCAGCGTCATATTAGGCCGTTGGATCAGCAGCGCATCGGCCAGCACGCCCTGGCGTACGCCGGGATTGGCTTTGATGGTGCAAAGCGTCGAGAACATACCCGGCGTCATCGCCGCTTTGCCGAAGCGTTCGTAATACATCTGGTACATAAGCAGATCGAGCAGATGGATCTGAAAGCCGATCAGTGCCTCGAGCGGACCGAGATCGACCGTATCGCCGTTCGCCTGCGGGCTTCGGCCTGGGCGTGCGGCGGCGCGAGTGTCGTGCTGCGTGGTCGTCTGATCGAGGGACATGGATCGGTCGAACGTGTTGCCACCCGAATTTCGTGATAATATGTAATGAAGGCAAGCGCGATCTTATCGGTCGCGCATTGCCGAGAGGCTCCTTCGCATGGATGCATCCGCCAGGGACGGCGCTGAGAAGACATTGCGCTTGCGCGATGTGCGGCTGGGTTCGCTCGACGTCGCGGTCGAGCGGCGTCCCGACGGCACGGTCTATCTCAAGAACAAGCATCCGCTCGGCCGCTACGCCACGCGCATCACGGACCCGCTGATCCATTGGGCGCGGATCGCGCCTCAGCGCGTTTTCATGGCCGAGCGCGGTGCCGATGGCGCCTGGCGCAAGCTGCGCTATGGCGAGACGCTGGCACAGGTCCGCAGCGTCGCGACGGCGCTCCGCGCGCGCGGCCTCTCCGCCGAGCGGCCGCTGATGATTCTCTCCGGCAACGATCTCGACCACGCCGTGCTCGCATTGGCGGCGCTCTATGCCGGCATTCCCTATGTGCCGCTCTCGCCGGCCTATTCGCTGATTTCGCGCGATTTCGGGAAGCTTCGTCACATCGTCGGCCTGACGACCCCTGGTCTCGTCTTTGCCGCCGATGGCGATCTCTTCGGCCGCGCGATCGAGGTGACGATCGCGGCTAATGTCGAGATCGCGGTGCGGCGCAATCCGCTCAAGGCGCGCGCGACGACGCTCCTGTCCGATTTGCTTGCGACATCAGCCGATCCGGCGATCGATGCGGCGCACGAAACCATCGGCTCCGACACGGTGGCGAAGATCCTCTTCACCTCGGGCTCGACCGGCATGCCGAAAGGCGTGATCAACACGCAGCGGATGCTGTGTTCCAATCAGGAGCAGCTCCGGACGCATTTCGCCTATTTCCGCGACGAGCCGCCGATCATCCTCGACTGGTCGCCATGGAATCACACCGCCGGCGGCAATCACAATTTCAACATGGTGCTCTACAACGGCGGCACCTTTTATATCGACGACGGCCGCCCCGTGCCCGGTGCGATCGAAGCGACGGTGCGCAATCTGCGCGAAGTCTCGCCGACCTGGTATTTCAACGTGCCGCGCGGCTACGACGCGCTCATTCCGTTTCTGCGGCAGGACGAGGTTCTGCGCCGCAGCTTCTTCAAGGATCTGCGCATCCTCTATTACGCCGCGGCTAGCATGGCGCAGCATGTTTGGGACGCGCTCGATGAGATCGCGAGCGCGACCTATGGCGAGCGTATCCTCATGCTGACCGGGCTCGGCTCGACCGAGACCGCGCCTTTCGCGCTCTCCGCCGGCAACGGCATGAGCGCGGCGGGTCTCGTCGGATTGCCCACATCGGGCATCGAGCTGAAGCTCGTGCCGCGCGAGGGCAAGCTCGAAGCGCGCATCCGCGGGCCCAATGTCACGCCCGGTTATTGGCGCCAGCCGGAGCTGACCGCCGCGGCCTTCGACGAAGAGGGCTATTACAAGTTCGGCGATGCTTTGCGCTTTGCCGATCCGGGCGATGTAAGCAAAGGGCTGATCTTCGACGGTCGCGTGGCGGAGGATTTCAAGCTGGCGAGCGGCACTTGGGTCAATGTCGGCCCGCTGCGCGCCAGCTTCATCGATCATTTCGCGCCGCTGGTCCAGGACGTCGTGATCGCCGGGCTCGGCCGCAACGAGGTTGCCGCGCTGGTCTTTGCCGATCGCACTGCCTGCCAGCGTCTCTGCCCGGCGGTTGCATCCAACACGCCGGTGGGCGAGCTCTTCGTGCAACCGCAGCTACGGGCCGCTTTTGCGGAGCGCCTCGCGAGCCTCGCCGCGCGCAGCACCGGCAGCTCCAACCGGATCGCGGCGCTGCTGCTGCTCGAAGAGCCTCCATCGCTCGATCAAGGCGAAATGACGGATAAAGGATCGATCAACCAGCGCGCTGTGCTGAGCCATCGCGCCGATCTGGTGGAGGAGCTCTATGCCCAACCGCCATCGCCGCGCGTGATCCGCCCCGCGGCGGAGCGGTGATTGCGGCTTCCTTGACGGCCGCCGGGCCCGGGGTTCAGTATCGTTATAAAGCATATCGTTCGGTTACCGAGGGGAGCGGAGCCGGCGAATAATCTAAGGGAGGTGGCGAATGGGCTTCGCATTCTGGAAGGCGGCCGCAGCCGCTGCATTTCTGGCCCTCGCAGGGGGGCTTGTCGCGCCGCAACAGGCATCGGCACAATTCTCCGACAACAAGATCAAGATCGGCGTGCTCGACGATTTCTCGGGGCAGTACTGCGTCGATGACTGCATGAATCCGGTCCGGGCGGTGAAGCTCGCGATCGAGGATTTCGGCGGCAAGATCGGCGATGCGTCGCTCGAAGTCATCTACGCCGATCACCAGAACAAGCCCGATGTCGGCGCCGCGATCGCAAATAAATGGTATGACATCGAGCAGGTCGACGTGATCGTCGATGTCGTCAATTCGGCCGTTGCCTTCTCCGTGCAAGAGATCGCGCGCAACAAAGGCAAGGCCGTGCTCTATAGCGAGGCAGGAAGCGCCGACCTCACCGGGCCGGCTTGCGCGCCGTATTCGGCGCAGTGGACCTACGATACGTATCAGCTCGGCAAGAGCATCGGCGAGGCGGTGCCGCAGCTCGGCAAGACGTGGTTCATCCTTGGTGCTGACTATGCTTTCGGCAAAGGCCTTGCCGCTGCCGTACAGGCGAATGTCGAGAAAGCGGGCGGCAAGGTCGTCGGTACGGTCTTCCATCCCTTCGGCACGCAGGACATGTCGTCCTTCATGCTGCAGGCGCAGAATTCGAAGGCCGAGGTGATCGCGCTCGCCAATGCCGGCGGCGACATGTTCAACTCGATCAAGGCGGCGCATGAATTCGGCCTGGTCGATTCGGGTGTGAAGATCGTGCCCTTGAGCCTCGATCTGCCGTTGATCAAGAATGCCGGGGGGCTCGAGAATGTGCAGGGCATGATGGTGACCTTGCCCTGGTTCCCGGGCATCAGCCCGGCAGCCGAGGAATTCGCCAAGCGCATGGATGCGGCGAAAGGCAATGAGCAATATATGTGGGCGGGACTCTATTCAGCCGTCCATCACTACCTCGCCGCCGCAAAGGCGACCGGCACCGATGATCCGAAGGCGATCTTCGCCTGGATGCAGAAGACCCCGATCAACGATGAATTCGCGACCAACGGCGTGCTGCGGCCCGACGGCCGCATGGTGCACGACGTCTATCTCGTGCAGGTCAAGAAGCCCAGCGAGTCCAAGGGGCCGCATGATCTGGCGAAACTGGTTGCGACCATTCCGGGCGACAAAGCGTTCCGGCCGCTCGATCAAGGCGGCTGTCCGCTCGTGGCGAAGAAGGGTTAGGGACTCCGGCGCGCGGCGCAGCGTTCAGGCCATGTCTGACGATGTGCTGCTGCGCGCCGAACATCTGACGAAGTCCTTCGCCGGCTTCGTCGCGGTGAAGGATGTCAGCCTTGATGTAAAGCGCGGCAGCATCCATGCGCTGATCGGCCCCAACGGCGCCGGCAAGACGACGTTCTTCAATCTGCTGACACGGGTGCTCAGCGTCACCAGTGGCCGCATCCTCTACAAGGGCCACGATATCAGCGCGCTCAAGCCGCATGATGTCGCGTCTCTCGGCATCGTCCGCTCGTTCCAGATCTCGGCGACCTTTCCGCATCTCACGGCGCGTGAGAACGTCCGCATCGCGCTGCAGCGTTTCCGCAGCGACAGTTATGCCTTCTGGCGCTCGGATGCGGTTTTGCATGAGCTCGATGACCGCGCGGAAGCGCTTCTCGTCGAAGTTGGCCTTGAAGATTTCGCTGACACTCTCGCGGCGGAATTACCCTATGGCCGCAAGCGGGCGCTCGAATTGGCGACGACGCTCGCGCTCGATCCGGAGCTTCTCCTGCTCGACGAGCCGACGGCCGGCATGGCGCATGAGGAGATCGGTCGCATCGTCGCGCTCATCCGCCAGGTTGCGGCCAGCCGCACCATCATCATGGTCGAGCATAATCTTTCCGTGGTGGCGGATCTCTCGCATCGCATCACCGTGATGCAGCGCGGCGAGATTCTCGCCGATGGCAGCTACGACGAGGTTGCGCGCAATCCCGCCGTGATCGAAGCCTATATGGGCGCGCGCCATGGCTGACGCCGCGGTGCTCGAGCTGCGCGCGGTCGAAGGATTCTACGGTGAATCGCAGGTTCTGCACGGCGTCGATCTCACGGTGCAGCGCGGCGAGATCGTGACCCTCATCGGCCGTAACGGTGCCGGCAAGACAACGACCTTGCGCGCCGTCATGGGCATTCTACGCCAGCGGCGCGGCTCGGTGCGGGTGATGGGGCAAGAGACCATCGGCTTTCTGCCTGAGAAGATAGCGCGTCTCGGTGTCGGCTATGTGCCTGAGGAGCGCGGCATCTTCGCCAGCCTCAACGTCATCGAGAATCTCTTGCTGCCGCCGCGGCTGAAACCGGGCGGCATGTCGCTCGACGAGATCTATACGCTCTTTGCGAATTTAAAGGAGCGCTCCGCGAGCAGCGGCGCCAAGCTGTCAGGCGGCGAGCAGCAAATGCTGGCGATCGCGCGGGTGCTGCGCACCGGCGCCGATTTCCTCGTGCTCGACGAGCCGACGGAAGGGCTGGCGCCGGTCATCGTCGCGCAAATCGGCATTGCGCTCGATGCCATCCGCCAGCGCGGCATGACGGTGTTGCTCGTCGAGCAGAATTTCCGCTTCGCTGCCGGCGTGTCGGATCGCCACTACGTGATGGAGACGGGGCGGATCGTCGATATGGTCCCGCGCGCCGAGCTCGGCGGCAGCCTGGCGCGGCTCGAAGCCTATCTGGGCGTGTGAGGAGGAAAGCGTCGATGTCGCTCAACGGACTCCTCGCGCAGCTTCTCCTCGGTCTCATCAACGGATCATTCTATGCGATGCTGAGCCTCGGTCTCGCGATCGTCTTCGGCCTGCTCGGCATCGTCAACGTGGCACAAGGCGCGTTCTACATGCTCGGCGCGTTCCTCGCCTGGATCGCGCTCACGCATTTCGGCATCGGCTACTGGCCGGCACTGGTGCTCGTGCCGCTGCTCACAGCGCTGATCGGCATCGTGATCGAGCGGACGATCATCTGCTGGGTCTATCAGCTCGATCATCTCTATGGCCTGCTCCTGACCTTGGGCATCTTCCAGGTGATGCAGGGCATGTTCGTCTACTGGTACGGCACCGCGGGCCTGTCCTATTCGACGCCGCACGCGCTCACCAGCGGCCACAATCTCGGCTTCATGTATCTGCCGAATTATCGCGCCTGGGTCGTCGCCGCATCGCTCGCCATCTGCTTCGGCACCTGGTACGCGATCGAGCGCACACGCCTCGGCGCCTATCTCCGCGCGGCGACTGAAAATCCGACGCTGGTGCGCGCTTTTGGTATTAACGTGCCCTTGCTGGTCACGGCGGCTTTCGGTGGCGGCGTGGCGCTCGCTGGCCTCGCTGGCGTGCTGGCGGCACCGATCTATCAGGTCAATCCGCTGATGGGCGGCAATATCATCATCACGGTCTTCGCCGTTGTCGTGATCGGTGGTCTCGGCTCGATCCTCGGCTCTATCGTGACGGGACTGGCGCTCGGCCTGCTCGAAGGCCTGTCGAAAGTCTTTTATCCCGAGGCGTCGAACATGGTCATCTTTGCGATGATGATCGTCGTGCTGATGATCAAGCCGGCTGGCCTTTTCGGCACGGAGCGTTGATGACGCTCGATCGCGCCGTCACCGACGCCGCTGCCGTGAAGAGCCGCGACTTGCGCGCGAATGTTGTCTGGATGGCGCTCGGCATCTCGGCGTTGATCGTCGCGCCGTATTTCATCTACCCGCTCTTCCTCGTCAAATTACTCTGCATGGCACTGTTCGCCATCGCCTTCAATCTGTTGATCGGCGGCTGCGGCTTGCTGTCTTTCGGTCACGCGGCCTTTTTCGGCAGCGGTGCCTATATCGCCGCTGAAACCGCGAAGGCCTGGGGCTTGCCGTTCGAAGCGGCCGTGCTGGCGGGGACAGTGACGGCCGCCTTGCTGGGCTTTCTGTTCGGTGCGATCGCGATCCGGCGGCAGGGACTCTATTTTGCGATGGTCACCCTGGCGCTGGCGCAAGGCGTCTATTTCCTCGCCCTGCGCTTACCGTTCACCCATAGCGAAGACGGCATTCAGGGCGTACCGCGCGGCTGGCTGCTCGGGATCGTCGATCTGCGCGACAACCTTGCGCTTTATTACACCGTCGCCGGCATTTTCCTGCTCGGCTATTTGTTCGTCTGGCGCGTCGTGCGCTCGCCTTTCGGCCAGGTGTTGCGCGCGATCAAGGACAATCGTCCGCGCATGATCTCGCTCGGCTATCCGGTCGATCGCTTCATCTTGCTGAATTTCGTGCTCTCGGCCGCGCTCTCGGGTGTCGCCGGCTCGCTCAAGGCGCTCGGGCTCGGCCTCGCCACGCTCACCGATGTGGATTGGTCGACCTCGGGCGAGGTCGTGCTCATGGTGCTGCTGGGCGGGCTCGGCACACTCTTCGGACCCGTGGTCGGCGCGGCGCTGACCGTCTCGATGGACGATTACCTCGCCGGCATCGGAATTCCGGTGCCGGTGGTCATTGGGCTGATCTTCATCGCCGTGATCCTGATTTTCCGCCGCGGGATCGTCGGCGAGGTCCTGTATCGGCTGTCACGAAGAGGTTCGCGGATCGGCCGATGACGGGCTAAGCTGATGGGCAACGGTCGAACGACCCGGAATCCCTGGGAGGCAAGATGCCCGATTCAACACCCGTCATCGCACCCGCGCCGCGCGTGGCCCAACCGACGCCAGCCGAAGCCGCGGAACGCTTGGCGCTGAAGCGCCGCCTCCCGACAGCGGCGGATGTGCGGAAAGAGGCGAAGCGGCGGCTGCCGAATTTCGCTTATGAATACTGCGATGGCGGTGCGGGCGGCGCGGATATCGGTATCGCGCGCAACAATAATGCCTTCGACGCGATCGAACTGGTGCCGCGCTACGGCAAGGTGGTGTCGCCGCCGCCGGCCGATTGCGAATTGTTCGGCCGTCGCTACGCGGCGCCGATCGGCGTCGCCCCGGTCGGCGGACCCGGCACGGTCTATCCGGGCGCGGAAACCTATCTCGCCAAGGCGTGCCAGGCGGCGGGCGTGCCTTACACGCTCGGCCTGTTGTCCGGCATCACGCTCGACGAGGCCGTCAGGCTGGCACCCGATGTGTTGTGGTTCCAGCTCTACCGCTTTGCCCGTAACGATCACGCCATCGGCTTCGATCTGGTGAAGCGGGCCGATGCCGCCGGCGTTCACGTGCTGATGCTGACGATCGACACGCCGATCCGCACGACGCGGACGCGCGAGGTGAAAAGTGGCATCGTCACGCCCTTCCGTTTGACCACGCGGCTGAAGCTCGATGCGTTGTCCTCGCCGCATTGGACGCGCGCGCTGATGCGCAACGGCATTCCGCGCTTCGTCAATCTGCAACCTTACATGAACGGCGAGACCAGCATCGAGGCGGCCACGGCCTTCCAGCAGCGCGAAGGCGGCGGCGCCTTCACCTGGGAGGAGGTCGCGCGCTATCGCGACAAGTGGAAGAGGCCGCTCTTGGTGAAGGGCGTGCTCCATCCCGAGGACGCGGAGAAAGCCGCCGCACTCGGCCTCGACGGCATCATCGTCAGCAATCACGGCGGCCGGCAAATCGACGCGCTGCCGGCGCCGATCGATACCTTGCCGGCCATCGTCACGGCGTTCGGCAAGCGCATGACGATCATCTATGACAGCGGTGTTCGCACCGGCGTCGATGTTGCGCGCGCCATCGCGCTCGGCGCCGATGCGTGTCTTGCGGGCAAGGCTTTCCTCTGGAGCCTCGGCGCGCTGGGCGAAAAAGGTCCCGGGCACATGATCAGCATCTTCAAGGACGAGCTGTCTTCGACGCTCGGCGTCCTCGGTTGCCACACGGTGCGCGAGCTGCGCAACGTGCCGGTTCGTCATCCCGGCGCCTGGTGCGCGGAGGACCTCGCAGTTCGCGGCTGACCCATCGCAAAAAGCCCGCTCGATGCGGGCTGTTTTGCGCCTTCGATATCGCTCGCTTGCGTTTTCTTAGCCGCACAGCCGCGGCGACGCTTGGGCCCAAGCGGGGAGTGGGCTGATGCCGTGAGGAAAAGGCGGCGGCCCGCGCTCGGGGGGAACGCGGGCCGTCCTGCGCTCGTTCCGGGGAATGACTGGTGAATGGATCATCGGCGGAAAACGAACGTCCCGCCATCTTATGGGGACGTATCCATCGGCAATATCGGGCTGATTACTGAGAAATCAGCGATTCGCCACTGACGCGGCGCTTAAGGACAACCGCCAAGCAAATCGAATTCCCGTGATCGGTGCCGCATCGCGGTCGCGCGACCGACTCGGCCTGAGGGGCAGTGGGAGCGGTCGGTGAACCCGATCTGGCCGGAGATGTTGCCGCTGTTAGTTCTGGGCAAAGCGCAGTCTGGAGGACTGATCGGCGGCTATTTTTGCCTTCAACGCAGCCGCCTCATCATCCGATAAAGAGTTGGCGCTCACGCGATGAAAGGCTTGTCCGTGGACGGTGACGTTGGTGATCACCGGGTGCCAATCGGCATATCGAGCGACGGTGCGCTCGGCATTGGCCTCATCAAGAAAGCTCCCGATGCCGACCTTTGCATTTTGACTTTGCGCAGCAGGTGCCGAAGCGACGGCGGTATGTGTCTTCTGCTCGGCATCATTCGTTTGCGCGGTTTGGACCGCGACCGCCTTATCCGTCGGTGGAGGCGGATCAACGCAGATTGGCTTCCCACGAAGCACGCGCACGAAGGAGCAGTCGCTGCGCGCAACAGCGGAGTAGACGTGGTCCGTTGCCGTTTTGCCGGTCGCCTCATAGGTCACGATGTCGACCGAATAGGATGCGAGCGTGACGACAGGAGGCAAGACGCAGCCGTTGAGCGCAAGGAGGGCCGCGACGCTCAGAGAAATGGTCCAGCCTTTGCGCATTTACTCTCCCGGGGGGTGTTCAACCTTAGGAGGCAGGGACAGACACTACACCATGATATGTCATCCTTGGCCCAAGCACCTAGAAGAAACGTATGAGGCCGGGCCCCATCGACACGCCAATTGCGTCCAGCCAAGATCGCCAAGGCGTTCGTGGCGCCAGTGTGTTCCTGTGTCGGCGGCCTGTTTGGTGAGTCAGTTCAAGGAGGACGACTATGCCTCATACCGTTCGATTGCATCGCGTCCTCGCAACCCGGCCGGAGAAAATTTATCGCGCATTCCTCGAGGCGGACGCCCTCGCGAAATGGCTCCCGCCAAATGGGTTTGCCTGCACCGTGCATCATCTCGAGCCGAAAGTCGGCGGGACCTTCAAAATGTCCTTCCGAAACTTCACGACAGGCAACGGCCATTCGTTCGGCGGGGAATATCTCGAACTCGTTCCGAATGAGCGCCTGCGCTACACCGATAAATTCGACGATCCCGACCTCGCGGGCGAGCTCCGGGTGACGGTGACGTTGAAGAAAGTATCGCTCGGCACGGAGGTCGACATCGTGCAAGAAGGCATACCGGACGTCATTCCGCCGGAGGCTTGTTATCTCGGTTGGCAGGAGTCCCTGCGAAATCTCGCCCGGCTCGTTGAGCCCGAAATCAATCAATAGCGCGCCCAAGTGAGACCACGGAACTCCGAGCCATCAGTTAATTGCAGATGGTGGAGGTGCTTCGAGCCCGGGCGAGAGAATGACGCAACGAACGGTCGAGATTCCCCAAACTATGCGTTGAAAACCGATCCCTCTTTATGGCCCTTTCGATTCTGCTCGCTGGAGCAAGGCGTCTCTGGCATAAGCTGCCAGTGATGATGCTCGAAAGGGATGAAGAGCCGCCGAAGGGCTGGCAAGCTTCTGCAGAACGGTTCAGGTCATTGGGGGAAGCCTGGAATGTCTGTCGTCGCGTCGGGCGAGAAGTCGGTGACGCGAATTATGCATTCCGTTGGCACGCGATAGTGGGGTCCACCTGGGTCATCGGGGTCTTCTGGTTCCCCTAATCCGGCTCTCTGGGCTATCCGGCTTTCTGGGCGGTGTGCCAATAAGCAATTCAGCTCACACAAGCGGCTCACATAAATTGAGTCAGTCGCTGTACATTTTTCGTATGGTCATCGGACCGACCGACACACCGCCACTCCATTGGCAGGTCATCGAGGAACGCTTCAACTCGCTTGAGGAAGCGTTCCGAATCAACAAGCGCGTCGAAAGCGAGCTAGGGCGAGATCGCTGCGTGTTTCGCTGGCAGGGCGTGGTTGGATCGATGGACGTGGTCGCGGAGTTTTGGCTTCCGCCACTTTCACGGCACGAGGCGGCGGACAAATAGGTTGCGGCAGCCATGTGCGGTTTAGCAGCTCGCGTCGGCACTGCGGTTCAAAAAAAACACAGCTCAGCTAGAGATACGCACCTGCTGCGGCCAACATTTCGTCATCTTCTTTGCCGATCGTAAGGCTCAGCATATTTCTTTGCGCGCAAGAACTGATTTGGGTCGCCGTGCGATGAAGCCTTCGCGAAGGAGCGGCCTCTATGATCCGACATGCCTTGGCGCCGATCGGTTTCGGTTTTTTAGGTTTGGCACTAACCCTCTCCGCTGCACACGCGCAGCTGCCGTGGAACCAGTCTGGTCTGTCGATACAGAATCAGTCAGCGTTAGCTTGGCGACAGATGGATTTGTGCGCGCGACAAGCGGCTCAACAGTTTCCGGATCACACACGGGAAGGTAACGCAAAGCGCGAAGCAGCACGTTTGGAGTGTTTACGTCGCTATCATCTGCCGGTCATCGCGCAGCCACAAAGATACTAGTAACGATATGGCAAAACCGCCTGCGGTTTCGCGCAAAACTTGGTTCTTCGGCTCAGGGAACGCCAATCGGATACGCTCTTCAGCGTTATGACGGCGCCCTTCATCCCCTTGGATTACACACAAAGAACCGTCCGCATCCATTCCGCCGGGCAGCTGCTCTTTACTCCTCGGTAACCGCCCCCGTTCAATGTTGGTGCCGGATTGGGGGAAATATGCCCAGCGAAATGCAACAGCGCGCGCTGCGCTACCGCGAGTTAGCGCGCCAGGTCTTCGATGACAAAGCGCGCGACGTAGCGGTGCAACTCGCAACCGAATATGACGAAATGGCCCGGCTCCCGGTTTCCTCGACCGTAAAGCTCTTCGATGAGTCATGACGGGATGCGTATTTTAGCCATTCAATTTCGCAGCTTGCGCCTCAAGCATTTCGGCGAGTTCTTCTAGCTTTGTGGCACGGCGGCGGCTGCGGCGACGTAGCGTCCGGTCATCCGTTGCGTCAGCGACATTGCGCAAACGGCCCGCTTGCTCTCGGGCCCTTTGCGCCCCGGCGAGCAATTCCTCCCGTGTCCAATCGTCTGTTGCCGGCATCGACCTTGATCCCGGTAATTCAGATAAAGGATACCGTAATACTCAGATTGAATTACTCGGTTTTTTGGCTGAGTCGAAGAGGCTTCCCACCAGCGTATTAACCCTGAAATATTGTGAAATAGCCAAGCTGGCTGCAATCTCCATTGGCCGCATATTCGCCGGTCGGGAGCGGGTATCGGCATATCGCCAAAGCGGTTTGGCAATGCCAACCGAGAAAAAAGGCCCGACAGAACATGCCGGGCCTAGGGCTCCTAGTAATGGGTGAGTTCAGCAGGAGCTTCCGACAACAGGTCGAAGGCTCGCAATGGCGCAGACGGCGTAGCCGACCGGCTAAGCGCGCTACGAGTTTTAAGTACGGGGCCGATCCTTATTAACGCGAATGCCGCGGAAGTACACGCTCCGTTTCTCGCGCTTCGCGCTCAAACCGGTCGGCAATCTTAATCAACATGGCTTTATCTCAGGCCAATTCGGATAGCCGTAATCTGCCGACTGTTCCCTTTGCTCGGTCAACTTGCGGCGACGCAGTGCGTTGTTTTCGCGAGCGCGAGGCTGACCTCTGTTTCGTGTTACCCTACTTGGCGTCTCTTTCAATGCGGCTTAGCAACTTCGCTTCTGTCTCTTAGCGAAGTCGCTGCGTCAACCAAGGGGAGTACGACAATGAAACTACCGGGCCGACGTGAAATCTTTTCGAAACTCGGGCTTCTAGGCGGCATGGTCGCTCTCGCGGCATCGCCTGTGAAAGCGCAAACGGGATCGGCAGAACGTCGATACATCAAGACCGACTTTGCGCAAAACAATGCATATTCTCAGGCCGTCATCACCTCTGGTGGGCGTACGGTTTGGCTTGCGGGTCAAGCCGCTCCGCAGACAGATGCGTCGGGAAAATCACTGACCGGTGATTTTGACGGCCAGGTTCGCGCGATCTTCGCCGCGCTCTCCAAGACCCTCGAAAGCGCGGGCGGCAAGCTCTCCGACATCGTCACGATGACGGCCTTTATCACCGACGATCGCTATGACCGGCGATTTCTCGAGATTCGCAAAGAAATTTTCGGCGATAATTTTCCAGCAAGCGCCATGATCAATATACGTTCCTTGGCGCGACCGGAACTTCTCATCGAAATACAAAGCGTCGCCATGATTGGTTAAAGGCGTCGCGGCTCAGCTTCCCGAACCGGATCGACGGAGAGCACTTCCAGGGGCAGCAGGATCTAGGCATTCGTCTTCGACGAATACCGGGCTGCGAGCTCGTTGCCGGCGCGGCTCGCAAAGCCGTGCCGACCGGAGTTCGGGCCGACAGTCGCCGCAAAGCGTCACGCCACCTGCATCAGGATTTCGTTATCCTGCTGTGGTCAGACGTCCTCGTCCCGATGCCGCGCCGCCTCCTCGCGCGACAGGATCGTGTTCCAGGCGTGCGTTTCGATGACCTGCTTCGCCGCGGCACCTCGCACGATGTTGATCGGGTCCTCGCCCTTTTCGAGCCGTGTCAGCTGGTCGCGCAGCATCTTGCGCAATGTGACGACGCCCATGTCCGTCATGCCCAGATTCTCCAGAGCGTGCACGGCGATCGTGCGCTGGCTTTCCTGTGCCTCGAGATCGTCCGGACGGCGCTGGCGCTCTTCATAGGGCCGATTGATCGTGGCCGGCCGGATGTCGAGCACGGTATCGGTGCGCGGTCGCCAGCCCTTCTTGGGTGCGCGGTTCTCCATGGGCCACGCGACGATGCTGAAGGCGGTGATGTGCTCGTTGTCGATCGGCACGCACCACGAAATTTCCGAGCACCGGTCCTTGCGCTTGGGCTCGGTGCCGGGTTCGTGCAGGTTCGGCACGAGAAAGATGTTCGGCAGCACACATTCGGCATGGCGGACGAAGCGGTTGCCGTTCGGCAGTTCGCGAACGATGTTGTAGCGCACGCCGAGCGTGGTCTTCTCGAACGCGATGCTCGGCACGCCCTGCATCATCGCGCCCCTGAACTGCTCGCCGCTGTTGGCCTGATGCAGGATGAGGAGATGCCAGGGATCGACGACGTTCTCGTAGTGCTGCAGCCAGTTGCAATCCTTGACGTAGCCGATCGAGTAGTCGCCCCAAATCTTCATGCCCCGCAACACGACGTCGTGCGCGGTCGGCGCGAACACGTCATAGAGCGGGAACGCCGGCTCCTTCCCGGGCGGTCCCATATAGACGAAGATGAGGCCGCCGAACTCGTGGGTCGGATAGCTCGGCTGCTCGACCTGCATCCTCTCGCAGAACCCTGCCGCCTCGCAGGGCATTTCGATGACGCGTCCGCCAGTGTCGTAGAGCCAGCCGTGGTAGCAGCAACGGATGCCGTTCTGCTCGATACGGCCGAATTCCAGCGAAGAGCCGCGATGCGCGCAATGCAGATCGAGGCAGCCGACCTTGCTCTCTTTCGTACGGAACACGACGAGGTCCTCGCCGAGAATGCGCACGCGTTTCGGCAAATCGGCGAGTTCGTCGGACAGCGCTATCGGTTGCCAGTAGCGGCGCAGCAGCTCGCCCATCGGGGAGCCCGCTTCCACATGGGTCAGCGTGACGTCTTCCTTGGGCGTGACGTGTCCATAGGCGGATTTCATCGATCAACTCCCAGCCAGAAGAGCCATCCAATCGAGAGAAGAATCCGTTCCATGCGCATCTCCTCCAATAAGAACGTGGACTGCGACTCTAAAACAAACGAGGCCGCAGCTCATCTTCGTCGCGCGTGAGCGGGCTTTCACGAGAACGCGAGGGCTCCGATCGACGCTCGTCGCTAGTTTAGCCCCACAACGTATCGTTTATCGATGATCGTC
>Ga0157369_10003194_pt1 | contig 19541 bp, 14 predicted proteins | sample C25metaG_FD_113461 | JGI IMG/M metagenome (GOLD analysis project Ga0157369, IMG submission 113461) | Corn rhizosphere microbial communities from Kellogg Biological Station, Michigan, USA - C2-5 metaG | ecosystem: Host-associated > Plants > Roots > Rhizosphere > Soil | place: USA: Michigan... | reverse complement strand
GTGCGCCTTCGGTCCCGGAGGTTCACCCGCCCACCGGAAGTAGAGATACGGCCCATCGAACGGGATCACCAGGGGCCGGACCAGCCCGCCCTCGGCGAACGACTCTTTGTGCAGCTCCGGCGCCAGAAGCTGCTGCTTCGTCGGCGGCGAATACAGGATGATGCCGAAGTAGCCCGAACTTGCGCGCGCCTCCTTCGGCGGCATCGTCTTCACCACCGGCATCGTAAACCCGATCCCCCAGCCGAACCCTCTGCCGAAGGTGTACGGAACCAGCATCATGGCCGTCACCACTACTGCCACGATCAGTTGCCGCAGCGGCGGATGCCGTCCTCCCCACCACTCCGCCGCGCGCACCTCATATGCGCTCCAGCGCCACGTCAGCAGAAACACCGCGACGGCCAGCGGCAGCGAACCCAGCAGGATCGAGACGCCCAGCGCCAGCGCAACCGCGGCTTGCAGCAACAGCGCAATGCCCACCGCCAGCAGTATGGGCGAGTCCGCAGGCGGCAGCCCATCCAGGCTGGGCATCGGAGAGTCGGACGCCGGCGCCATCCGCACCGCCTCCGGAATGCGCGGCAGCAGCCGGCGCAGGCTCAGCGCAAATCCCATCGCCACCAGCGCGGCAAACAAAAGCGTCCATACCGACCGCGCCTGATCGAACAGCACGACGCACGGAAGAAAGACCCAGCAGGCGCTCAGGTTTCGCGCAAGCCACGCCACGCCGCCGGAAGGCCGGTCGCTCACCACGTACCAGAGCACCCACACCGCCGCCGCGCCTATCGCAGCCGTCGTCAGCACCATGCGGGCCGACTGCAACATCACCGATCCCACGCCGTGCGCAAACCAGCGGGGATTCATGTTCAAGACGCTTGCGGCGCACACGGCCGCCAACAAACCGGCCAGCGCCAGCACCCACGTAGATCGAGCCTCGTCGCCTTGGTTCGCCCCACCCAGCGACAGCGGCTCCATCCCCGACGACGACTGCAGACCAGCCATGCACCCGTCCTACTCTGCTCGCGTTCTACAGACCTGGCCCGATTACCTTACTCCTCCTTAGACACCGTCGGCGACCAAAGAGAGCCCGTCCTGCGCGCCCAAATTATCCCTTCGCGTCTTCGTACTCCTCATGCCACGCCGTCTGGATCGCCTCCAGAATCCCCTCATTCGACTTTCCCGGATCGCCCACGAACCCCGGCAGCTCCGTCACCCACTTATGCAGGTCGGTGAACCGCACCGTGTAGGGATCCACATCCGGAAACTTCTCCTGCAGCTGAATCCCAATCTCCTCACTGTCCGTCCAGTCAAACTCATGCGGCATCGCTCGCTCCTCCACCCACAGTCTACGGCGTAGCTGCCGCAACAGGCGCGCGATATACCAATCCCCAACGCATTCGCGGCGCTCTTGGCGGAGGCGGCCCTGGCCACCACACACCGAACGGAACTGGTCCGTCCGCCGACGCTGCTACGCCCGCGCCAATCGCCGCGCCAATGGCAGCGCAGGCAAAGAACGGCCCCGGCCCGCCCACCGCACACGCTGCACCGCCAAGCGCGAACCCGACACCCAAACCGATCCAGATTGCGATGTGCCGGTTCGGAGTCTCCTCCCACACCTGGACTTCTCGCACCGCCTCGCGCGGATAGATGAGCCGCTTGCCCTGATCCACTCCTTCCGCAATGCACGTCAGCGCCGTCTCGCTCGCCGACTCCAGTCTGCACCGGTCCGGTCCAGCCTGTCCCACAGGCCGTACCTGTACCAAAGCGCTAGGCGCCAGATCCTGCACAGCCTCCCAATTCTCATGCCGCCCGCTCGCCTGCGCCACACCGCCCATCGCCAGCAGCAACACCCACGCCAACACTCTCCGCATCGCCGCTCCTCCTATACGTCAGAAGAGCAGCGTACGCAGCCGCAGACAGGTCCCGCAGCATCGCTCCGTACACTTTCTTGACTGTCACAATGCGCAGTGCGTCATGGTCTGTTCAGAAACGATAGCCAACCGTGAGCTGCATCTCCCGGCCGTTTGCGGCGGCTGTTGACTGCCCGAAAAGCGGAGACGTAAGCGTTCCCACGTAGCTCTCGTAGTTCGTGCGGTTCAGTACGTTGAACGACGCGAGCCCCGCGGAGATGTATCGCGCCCTATCCCCTTGCGATTTGCCCACTCGAAAATCATGGTTCCATTGCAGGTTCAACTGCACGGTTCCGGCGGTCTCCAGCGTGTTGCGCGGCACGACGGCGGGCCGCGCATTGCCCAGACCCGTGTGGAAGTCGTCGGTCCCGGTGGTCTCGGTGTACGGCGCACCCGACTGCAGGTTCAGCTGGACGCCCAGCGTCAGCCAGTGGTCCGGATTGATGTTGCCCAGAATGTTCAGCGAGTGCAGGCGATCGAAGTTCGCGCGCCCCCACTCAGCGTTGGGCCGGTATTGATCCTCGGGGAATCCCCGAATGCCGTTGGTATTGTTCTTCACGCTTGACAGCGTGTACTGCGCCTGCCCCGAAAACCACCGGCCCGCCTCGCCACGAAACGTCAGGTCCAGCGCGTTCGCCATCTGACGCCCGCCCGATTCAATCTGCTGCACCTGGCCCAGGCTCGGATTCGGCCGCGCGTAGGTCGCGCCCAGCAGCGGATTCGCCGGCAGCACCGGCGCGTTGGCATCGCGCGAACGAAAGCTCTTGATCTGCACGGCGTTGCGATACGTCGCCGTAACCGTGCTCTTCGCCGTCAACTGACGCTCAATCCCAACACTCGACTGAATCGTATACGGGCTCCGAACTCCCGGCGCGAATCGCACGATGTTGCTGGGCACCGTTGGAAATGCTGTGTTTGCCGAGAGCGGATATGCCGGGTTCTGAAGCTGAACCGTGTCCAGAATGCTGCCATCGTGGAGCACAGCAGCCGCCGGAAAATCGCCCCCTGTGCGGTCATAGAAAAACCCTGTGCCCACCCGAATGACAGTCTTCGCTTTGCCCGGCGCATACGCCAGCGAGATTCGCGGCGCAAAGTTGTTGTGGTCTCCCACAAACGTCTGAAAATCGTACCGAACTCCCATCGAGAGTTGCAGCCGAGGTGTCAGTTTCACCTGGTCCTGCACGAACGAGCCGAACTCGTTGATCCAGTACAGCCCGCGCCCTGTGCCCCGCTGCGCCGTGAACACGTAAGGCCGGTTAACTGCGTAGTCGGCGAGCGATGCAAACGAAAACGTCCCCAGCCGGTTCGTGCGGTCGTCCACTGCGCGACGGCTGAACTGCGGCAACTGCACGCCGGCCCGGATGTAGTGTCGCCCGTGGCTCCAGCTCACCACCTCGTTCACGTGGATCGTATTCTCCGTGCGCGCCAGATCAGCCTGTGCGCCGCCGCCCGTAAACGCGCCGCTCACCTGGATTGCGGGCGCATTCGTCACGCTCTGCGTCACGTCCTCGTCCTTCTCCAGCGTCACGAGCAGTTGGTTGACGAGGTTCGGCGTAAGAATTAGGCGGTCATTGAAGATCAGGTCGTCTTCACGGGAGAACGTGTTGGTGCCGGCCTCCGGCAGCGTAAGACCGCCGATGCCCGAGTTGCTCTCCGCGTAATCCTCGAAGTTGTACCCGGCCTGCAGCCGGTGCATGTCAGAGAAATCATGCGTCACCCGCAGCGTAGCCTGCGAGCTATGGTTCGGCGCGATCACCGTCTCGTTCACCGGCCCGTTCGGCCCCAGCGCGTTTATCGCGACCTGCGGATTTCGGTGTCGGTATTCGCCGGACCCAATAAAGTTCGTATGCTTCGCGTGTCCAACCGGGCCCGTGATGTGACCTTCGGCCAACTCTCGAGCATCGTGAGGCCGTGTCGTGGCGAAGTGATTCATCGCGTTGAAGCGCGCGTTGCGATACAGGAAGTCTCCCTCGCCGTGGTAGAGCTGCGAACCCGGCTTCGTCGTCACCTCAATCCGTCCGCGCCCGGGACGGTTGAACTCCGTCGAGTACGGATCGTTATTGACGCGCACCTCCTGAATGGCCGAGGGCGCCACCCCAACCGACTTCATCTCGATCCCATCAACAACAAGGGTCGTGCCGCCGGTCCCGGCCGACGAAGCATCCAGCAGAGACGACAGCGCTGCTACGTAATCCAGATCGACCGCCGGCAGCTTCCGCAGCTCGGTTGACTGCACCGCAACCGTATCGACATTTTCCGTCGGCTCCGTCGAAAGCTCCTGCGATGCAGTGGAGACCGTAACCTGCTGCGTCACCGACGCAAGAGCGAGCACCACCCGCACATCGCTGAGGTTCGTCGAAAGATGCACCCGCATCTTCCGCTCGCTAAAAGACGAGAACGCCGGAACCGTAAGCACATAGTCGTCGGCAGGCAAGCCCTGCACACGAAAACTGCCGTTCCCGGCAGACTTGCCACGTGCGACAACCGCACCGGATGCGGCATGGACCTCCAAGGCAGCGTTCGACACCGCCGCGCCTGAAGGGTCGACAATGAAGCCGCCCAACGTAAGACTCTGGTTCTGTGCCAACGAAACCAAAACGGCCGGCCACAGCACCGCGAAGAGAACCGCCGGCCACAGACGTTTCAACATACCTAAAATCTTACCCGGGTCAGATTAAGGAGGGGTTCCCGGCGCTGGGCCGATCACGTCGGTTTCGGAGTATCGGTATGTTTTCGGCACCGAGTTCAAGCTGCACATCTTTTTCTTCTTCAACCGCCAGATCACCCTCAGCGCCGAGAACCTCGACTTCGAGCAAACTCACGTCAACTCCAAAGTCATTCCCGTCGAATCCGCTAACTCTATGCCGGCCCCAGAACCCTGATTAGCGTTGAGACCCGTTAGGTCTTGGCCTTCTGCGAGTTCGTCGCATCCAGCGCCGAGCGCAGGCCTGTCGCCAGCTTCACCGCATCGTCGTTCGCCCAGAAATGCATGAAGTACATATGCGGTTCATCGCCCAGCATGTGGTTGTGAACTGCTTCCACCTCAATCCCATGGTTCCGCAGCGCGCGGATGACCGGATTCACCTCCGCAGCGAGCAAGACAAAGTCGCCGGAGATCGCAGCCTTGCCGCCGCCGGTCGGCTGGAAGTTGATGCCCGTGGCGGTGCCCATGGCCGGCGGAATCTCCATGCCGTGCTCCATGATCTTCTCCGCGCGTGGCACCGTGAACTGCAGAATTCCGCCATTCACCTTGCCCGAGTAACCCATCGCCTTCTCCACCGCCGCCTGGTCGAACCCGAGCGGTGCAGCCTGCGCCGGAGCCGCCGGCGAAGCACCCGGCGTCTTCGTCAGCGCCAGCGCCGCAGCCAGCGACTTCGCCAGGGTCGCCGCCTCGCCCTGCCCTTCAATGTGCATGTACATGACGTGCGGCTGCTCGCCGATCAGATGGTTATGGATGCCAGTCTGCTCAATGCCGTGCTGCTGAAGGCTCATCATCACCGGCTCAACCTCGTCTTCTGTCAGCACGAGGTCGCCCATCACCATCGCGTGCGAACCCTCCTGCTTGAACGCAGCCCACGACCCCAGCGCCAGCCCCGGCGCAATCTTCACGCCATCCTTCGTCACCGTCAGATCCTTCCGCGGCATGGAGAACTTGAATACGCCGCCAGGCTGCATCTGGCCCGACCGCCCAAGCGCGCTCTCGACCGGCTTCCACTCACCGTCGGTCTCGGCCGCCTGTTGCGCGATCAGCGCAAGGGGAGAGCTGAGTAAGAACATCAGCGCCGCTCTTCTCAAACACGAGCTATTCATGGTTTGACACTCCTTCCGGCGAGCGAATCTCATAGCCCAATAGCACTTCGGGCCGAGCGATTCTACGCTCGCCCCTTATCGCTTGACTGCAGAAAGATGCTCCCCGCGCTCACCGCCAACCAGCTCCGCCGCGAGATCAACCTCCGAGCTGAGGACTACGCGCGCGCCCACCATCTCCTGCACGACCTATCCCCCGGTCCCAGCCCGTCGGTCATCTTCGGCCGCGATGCCCTCGGCCTCCACGGCAACTTCCACCACGCCTCGTACAACCGCATCCTCGCCCACCCCGACTGGGCGCGCCGCCTCGCAAAGCCACACACCGCCTCCCGCCGCTCCGTCGCGCGCAAGGACTGGCGCTGGATGGAGCTCGACTCGGCCACCAGCTCCGACGCGCTGTTGATGAACATCTTCTGTCACCCCGACGTCTTCGAGGAGCAGCTTAACGCGCCTATCGCCGCGCTCCTCGGCGTCGACCGCACCGCCCAGCCGCGCTTCGGCGCCAACCCCGGTGTGCCGCTCGCTACCCCCCTCAAGCCGCGCCGCAAAAAAGCCGCCCCGCTCGACGCCTTCGACCGCACCGAGATCGACCTCGTCCTCTCCGGCCCAACCACTACGCTGTTCCTCGAAGCCAAACTCACTGAGTCCGACTTCCAGACCGCGACGCCGACGCTCCTCGCTCGTTACCGCGATCTGGACCTCGTCTTCGACACAGACCGGCTCCCCCGCACCCCAGTCGCAACACTCACCATGGCCACCCGGGCGACCCATTCATCCCGCAGCGATGAGTCGCGTTCGGATGCTTGGTTCAGCGCGGCAGCGAGAATGCCTTCTGCTGCACGAAGCGATGATTGGATTGAACAGCATTCGAGCTACCAGAGCGCCGAAGTTCCAACTGCCCCCGACATCCCCGCCGACTTCCTCGAATCCGCACCCCCAGCCGAACCCCGCATCGCGGGCTACCAACTCATCCGCAACGTCCTCGCCGCACACGCAGCCGGCGCCGCCTTCTGCCTCCTACTCGACGCCCGCCGCCGCGACCTCATCGACACCTGGTACGCGGTCCTCTCCGCCGTCCGTTCCCCCAGCTTAGCCACCCGCCTGCGCGTCCTCACCTGGCAGGACCTCACCCCAGCCCTGCCCCCCGACCTCCGCCAGTTCCTCGCCACCAAATACGGCACCCAACCCCTGACGCAGGGTCGCCAGTATACTTAGGCGTAACCGTCAGCTCACTTCAATTCCGGGAGTTTGGATTCGAGTGCCTCCGCCACACCTAGAGAGAATCCTGATCACCGGAGCGACCGGTACGCTCGGCTACAACATCGTTCATTTGCTCGCGTCGAAGCACCCGGAGACGCGTCTGCGGCTTCTGCTGCGCAGTGCAGATTCTGCTCTATTTCAGGGCCTGCCAAATGTCGAGTGGGAGCAGTTGGACATCACCGACGGAAAAGCAGCGGCTAAAGCGGTCCAGGATTTTCAGCCCAATGCGATTATTCATAGCGCAGCGAGCGGCGTTCGTCCCGCTGCCATCGGGTGGTTCGATCTCATCAAGCTCAACGTCCTGGCCACGGTGGCTCTTTTCGAAGCTTCCTGTCAGGTCGATCGATGTCATTTCATCCATATCAGCACCGGCCTGGTTTACGGGAGCCAGGACCGCCCCCGCCGGGAAGGCGACCCGATCGATACCTTGCATCCATATGGAGCCAGCAAAGCAGCTGCGGATTGCCTCTTGCGAGCCGGCGCGGAGAGGCTCAAAAGGCACCTCACGGTCATACGCCCGTTTTCCTTCACCGGCATTCACGATGGAGGGGACCGTCTGTTTCCTTCTTTGCTTCGTTGCGCCCTCAAAGGGGAGCCTTTTCGGATGTCGAGCGGGATGCAGATCCGCGATTTTTGCGCAGTCCAGGACGTCGCGGAGGCTGTTCGCCTCATCCTCGAAGAGGGCACGCTGCCCGGCCGTGATGTCTTTAATGTCGGCAGCGGCCAATCTCTGGCTCTGCGCACGGTTGTCGGATCGGTCTGCCGCCAGCTCGGCCTCGACGTCGAGCTCCAGCTCGGAGAGCTTCCGCTCCATCCATACGAGCCCATGAATCTCGTCGCTGACATCCATCTTGTCGAGTCACTTGGCTGGAAGCCCCGCACCAACCTTGCCTATGCAGTGTGGCAGCTTGCACAGACACAGTACAGCGAACTCCAAGTCACACGACCGGAGCAGTACAGATAATGCCAACAGGCGCGTTTCCAGCTCCAGTCGAGCTCACAGTGATGTTGCCTGCCTACAACGAGGCCGAGACCCTTCGTGAACTCCTGCCGATGATCAAGTCGGCGGCTGCTTCCCTCACGCCCAGCTTCGAGGTACTCATCCTGGACACCCAGACTCCATTGGACGACACCGAGCAGGTCTGCGCCTTGAACGGCGTTCGCCACGTCCGCCGCTCAGGTGGCAACCAATATGGAGATGCCATCCGGACCGGCATTGCGGAAGCTCGCGGCAAGTACCTCCTCTGCATGGATGCCGACGGCTCCCACAGCTCGTCCTTCTTTCCCGCCATGTGGCGCCAGCGCGAAAACGCCGATATCGTCATCGGCTCTCGTTACGTCGAGGGCGGGCAGACAGAAAATCCGGTCGTCCTTATCTGGATGTCGTACGCTGTCAACCTCACCTTCCGCCTAGTCTTTAACCTCGACGCCAAGGATGTGACCAACAGCCTGCGCCTTTATCGCACCGAAGTACTAAAACCCATGCGGCTTGAGTCCAACGACTTCGACATCCTCGAAGAGATTCTCATCAGGGCCGTCACACATCGCCCTCCAGCCCGCCTCTTGGAGGTACCGGTAGTCTTTGGCCGGCGTAAGGCGGGCGAGAGTAAACGCAAGCTTGTTCAATTCGCCTTTGGATACCTCAACACTCTTCGCAAGCTACGCAAATTTCAGAAGGCTGCGCGGCGAACTGGAGCTTAAATGAATGCCCTCATCACGGGTGGCTGTGGGTTCGTCGGCAGCAACCTCGCCGCGCATCTGCTTGAGCTCGATCCCGCCAACCAGGTCACTGTCTTTGACAATCTTTCACGACACGGCGCGTCGGCCAATCTCGCGTGGCTAGGCACCCTCTCGGCTAACCTTGCCCAGCCGGCCGCTTTCGTTCATGGCGATATCCGCAATGCCTTTGACGTTGAGGCGGTCATCCGGAATCTGCAACCGGACGTTATCTTCCACCTCGCGGGTCAGGTGGCCATGACCACATCGATGCAGGCTCCACGCCGTGACTTTGAGGTCAATGTCGTCGGTTCCATCAACGTCCTCGAGTCCGTCCGGCAGTACTCCCCATCTGCTGCGGTCGTATACGCCTCCAGCAACAAAGTCTACGGTAACCTCCAGCACCTCGACCTCGTCGAGACCGGCACACGATATCAGCCTCGCTCTTCGCAAAACGGCGTCGACGAGTCCGCGCCGATCGAGTTCCACACGCCCTATGGTTGCTCCAAGGGGGCCGCGGACCAGTACATGCTTGATTACGCCCGCGGCTTTGGCCTCAACACCGTTGTCTTCCGCCACTCAACCATCTACGGAGGACGCCAGTTCGCGACGTACGATCAGGGCTGGGTCGGCTGGTTCGTGCGCCAAGCCTTGGAATCCAAGGCCAATCCCGCTCGACAACCCTTTACCGTCTCTGGCGATGGCAAGCAGGTTCGCGACCTCCTCCACGTCTCGGACGCGGTTCGCTGCTACGTGGCCACTTACGCCCATATCGATCAGGCACGTGGCCAGGCTTTCAACATCGGTGGCGGCATGGAGAACAGCATGAGTCTTCTCGAACTGCTCCGCTATTTAGAGCAGCGGCTCGGCGTCGAACTCAAGTACACCCACCTGCCCTGGCGGCAGAGCGACCAGAAGTTCTTCGTGGCTGACAACACGAAAGCTGGCCAGGTGCTGCACTGGTCCCCGAAGATGACGAAGGAAAGAGGGATCGAGGATACGATCGCCTGGGAATCGAGATAGCATCCGAAGAGGTCTTGATGGAACTTGGAATCAGCACGACAACTGGCCGGGCAAACCTGAATCTCCCTAAGCCACTCGCCCTTTTTGCACTAGCTGCCGGCATCATCACTCTACTCTGCTACGCGACCGAGTTTTATTGCGTCTATAAGCTTCATCTCAACCGAATTCCTTACAACCACGTAACGTTCGAGCCGATCAACAACTTTGCCGACATCGGCCTTTTCATTACCCGATACCAACACTTCCACCACAGGGATTTCTTTAGCCCAAGTTATGGTTACGCGTTTCAGTACCCGGCTCCGGTTGGGTTGCTCTACTTGCCGTTTGAGCGGCAGCACGCGCCGGTCAAGGTCTTCTTAGAGACTCTGATCGCCATCTATGGTGGGCTGACGGCGTGGTTTTGCTTCGCGCTGCAGAAACGCGGCATTCGTTTCGTTGACGCCGCCGTATTCGCGGGTACATGCCTCATATTTTCTTATCCGTTTTTCTTCGAGGCCAATCGCGCCAACATGGAAATTTTTGTCTGGCTGTTGGCGTGCTTGGGGGTGTTCGCCTTTCTCCGAGACCGCCCGTGGCTTGCGGCTGTGCTGATCGGATTGGCTGGTGCGTGTAAAGGCTACCCATACATCTACCTCGGTCTCTTCTTTGCGCAAAAGAAGTACCTGCAGATGGCCGCCTCGGTCATCGTGGGCATCGCGGTGAACCTGATGTCCACCGCGGTCTTGGCGGGAAACTTTGCGATCGGCAAACAAGGGATCACGTCAGGCCTTAACCAATTCCGGCAGGACTACGTGCTGCGCATGCGCGTTGATGAGACAGGAATGGACCATTCCATCTTCGGCTTCATCAAACGCTTCTGGGTGCATATTCCACCTCCGCCGCAGCTCGCGCATACGCTGAATATGTATCTCGCGGTGGCGGCGCTGGCTGCTGGGCTAATCTATCTTTTCCGTGTAATGCGCTTGCCTGCGATCAATCAAGTGATATTCCTAACCGCGGCGGCGATTACACTGCCTCCAACATCCTTCGATTACACTTTGCTGCACGTATATACGCCTTGGGTGCTTGTCGTCTTTCTTGTCGTCGGCTGCGTACGCGAGGGCAGACCGCTGCCCGCTGGTTTCTGGGCTGTTTGGATATGCTTCATCCTTTTGCTGACCCCGCAAAACGAGCTGATCTACCATGGCCAGCGCGTAGCGGGCCAGTTCAAGTGTCTGGTGCTGCTGGTGCTGGCATATCTTTCTCTGCGTTATCCGTTCAACCCATTGCACGAGCGAGCCCTCGGAGAGGACACCCAGCATGCCTGATCGAAGTGTGCGACGCATCGGTCTACTGGCTGCGGCCCTGTCGCTTTGCCTACCCGCCGGGGCGCAGAAGCCCACAGACAATCTCGGATGGCCGACCTATGGAGGCGATCCAGGCGGGGAGCGCTATTCGGCGGCAGCGCAGATTACGCGAGACAACGTCAACGGACTGCAGCCCGTATGGGAGTACCACACCCACGCCTTGGAATCGCGCATGCTTGCGGTGAGCAGGAGCGACTTCGAGGCCACACCGATCCTCTTTGGCGACACACTGTATCTGAGCACTCCCTTCGACCGCATCATCGCGCTCGATCCAGCAACGGGCGCGGAGCGGTGGACGTACGACCCCGGCCTGGCAAAGGATCTCATGGCCGCGAATTACACGTCGCGTGGCGTCGCGGCGTGGGCCGACTCCAAAGCGAAGCATGGAGCACTGTGCGGCAGCCGTATATTTCTTGCGACGCTGGACGCCCGCCTCATCTCCGTCGACGCCCAGAACGGCAGGCTATGCGCAGAGTTCGGAGTCGCCGGACAGATTGATCTAAGGGCGGGTCTTCCGACGCGAAGTGATAAACCATACCTGTTCTTTGGCAACACCTCACCTCCGACGGTGGTAGGGGACGTGGTCGTCGTGGGCTCGGCGGTCGGAGACAATCAAGCTGTCGAAACCGAACCCGGAACTGTGCGAGGCTTCGATGCCCGTACCGGCCGGTTGCTGTGGAGCTGGGACCCGTTGCCGTGGGCGGAACAGCAGCACCCCCGCACTTCGGCAGCCAACGCCTGGGGAGTACTGGCTGCCGATCCGGAGCACCATCTCGTATTCGTGCCGACGACCGCTCCCTCTCCGGATTTTTACGGGGGCTACCGGCCCGGTGACGATCGGGATGCGAACTCCATCGTCGCTCTGAATACGGACACCGGGAAAAAAGTGTGGGCCTATCAGCTGATTCATCACGACGTATGGGACTACGATGTGGCGTCGGAGCCACTGCTGTTTGAGTTTCACGGAATCCCAGCGGTAGCGGTTGCGCCGAAGACCGGAGTGGTCTTTGTGTTCAATCGGCTGACCGGCGAGCCGCTCTATCCGATTACGGAGCGCCCGGTGCCACAAGACGGCGTCCCGGGTGAGCGCCTCTCGCCGACTCAGCCTTTTTCTTCGCTGGCTCTGAATCCTCTTCACATTGATACCTCGCAGCTGCCAGGTCACGATCCCGTTGGCGAAGCCGATTGCCGCGCAAGGATGAACGGATTGCGGTATGACGGCATCTTTACACCGCCAACGCTGCAAGGTTCCGTCCAATTTCCGGGCAGCTTGGGAGGCGTGAATTGGAGCTCCATGTCACTGGATCCGGCTACGGGTATTTTGTACGCGAACACCGACGGCTCTGCATACGACATCCAACTGCGGCGCCGGCCGTCGCGCCTCCGCAAACCTGGATTCTGGTACGTTGCGTCAGGCCTCTTCCTGCTCATCGCGATTCTGCTGCGACGAAGGCCGGCTGTCAGCGCGATTCCGGCGCTGGTTGCAATCTGCTGCGTCGTCGTCGCCCTCCACTTCAAGTCGTCTCAGTATTCCTTCAGGCCCTACCACGACATGGTGAACAGTCCCGACTCGGTGGGTGAACTGTCGGCAAACCTGGGTGCCCCATACATGATCTACCGCCGAGTGCTGGAGGATAGATATGGAAGGCCGTGCACGCCGACGCCATGGGGCGCCACCGCTGCGTTAGATCTGAACACCGGAAAACTGCTGTGGCGGAAGCCGCTGGGGACGCTGATCGCCGGCCAGCATACCGGAACGGTGAACTATGGGGCGCCGATCGCGACTGCGGGCGGGCTGCTCTTCACCGCGGCAAGTTCGGAGCCCTTGCTGCGCGCGATCGACAAGAATACCGGCGAGGAGTTGTGGACAGGGAAGATACCGGTTTCGGCTCAATCCACGCCGATGACTTACATGTACCGCGGGCGCCAATATGTCGTCGTCGCCGCAGGTGGGCACGGCGGACTGGGTACACAGCTGGGCGATTCCGTCATCGCATTTGCGCTTCCGCGGCATTGACGTTGCCTACCGTCGGCGAAAAGACCTGCGGCGTCCGGCGTAACCGCTCACCTTGTCGCCCAAGTGGTTCTCCTTCGCATTGACTGGCGCTGCCCCGGCCTCACCCCCGCAAGCTAGAATAAGCCGGTCGCCCCAATGCCGCACACCGATACCCACACCGACGCCGAGCCCGACCTAAAAACGAGTCATCCCAACACCCTGCGCCGCCGCATCGCTGCCCTCCTGACTGTCCTCGTCGTCATCCTGCTGCTGGCCTTCATCCCGCCGCTCATCAACGTCAGCCGTCTGCAGCAGCGCATCGCGCACAACATCAGCGCCTCCATTGGCCGTCCGGTCCACTTCGATCGCCTCACCCTCGGTCTGCTTCCCAGCCCCGGCTTCACGCTCGAAAACTTCATCATCGACGAGGACCCCGCCTTCGGCTACGAGCCCATCCTGCGCGCCGACGAGGTCCGCGCCACTCTGCGCCTCAGCTCCTTCTGGACCGGCCACCCCGAGTTCTCCACGATCTCCTTCGGCGACGGCGCCAGCGTCAACATCGTTCACCTCTCCGACGGCCGGTGGAACATCGAGTCCCTCCTCTTCCAGGCCTCGCACATCCCCGCCGCGCCCACAGCGCAGCGCCACGCCGGCCCCGCCCCGCGCTTCCCCTACATTGAAGCGACCGGCGCGCGCGTCAACCTCAAACTCGACCAGGACAAGACGCCCTTCTCGCTCGACCAGTCCGAGTTCGCCCTGTGGGAGCCCGAGCCCAACCAGTGGCACCTTCGCCTCTCCGCCCACCCGCTCCGCACCGATACCGCCCCCTCCGAAACTGGCGCTGTCTCTGTGGAGGGCACCCTCGGCTCACCCAACCGGACCGCCAACACACTCGGAGCCACTCCCATCGATCTCCACGGCGACTGGCGCGATGCCCAGCTCGGCGGCCTCACCCAGTTCGTCTCCGGCTCCGACGCCGGAATCCGCGGCGCGGTCTCCGCCTTCTTCACCCTGCAGGGCACCGTCGCCGACAACACCATCGTCACCAACATCCAGGTTCGCAACGCCGGCCGCGCCGAGTTCGTCCCGCCCAGCCCTCTCTCGCTCGACGCCCGCTGTCGCGCGCACGCCTCGCAAACCTTCCACTCCTTCACCGGCATCGCCTGTTACTGGCCTCCGCCGGACTCAGCCGACTTGAGCACGCTGATCGTCGCCGCCGAAGTCCCCGACGTCCGCACGCCAGACACCGCCACCGCCCGCGTCACCCTCCCGGCCGTCCCCGCCGCCACTTTCTTCAATTGGATCAGCATCGCTACCCGCCACCCGCCCGTCGCCCTCGCCGGCCCCGGCACCCTCTCCGGCGAACTCCTCTGGGGCGCCACTGAAACGGCGGGCGGGAACGGAAACCTCCAGCTTAAGGGCACGGCTTTAGCCCTGCCATCACAACCCGCACAGAAGAACGGGGCTCTAGCCCCGGCTGTTTCGACAACCCCCACCTGGACCGGCGAACTCGAATTCTCCGGCGGTTTCATCACCCTGCCCAACGAGCCGCCCATCCCGCTCGCGGACATCGTCCTCCAATCCACCCAACCAACTCCTCCACCGCCTGCGCGCCGCGGCAAACCCGCCCCCCCGGCTCCGCCTTCCGCGCACGACAGCTTCGACCTCCAGCCCGTCTCGCTCGATCTCGGCGGAAAATCCCCCGCCACCCTCACCGGCCACGTGGACGACTCCGGCTATACTCTCCACCTCACCGGATCCGTCCTGCCATCGCGTCTGCTCGCGCTCGGCAAAGCCATCCCGCAACTGGGTGACGGCCTCTCCGGCTGCCTACCCACGCCCGACGATGTCTCCGCGAAAGATTCCGCCGCGGACACCGCCGCAGCCGCGTCTGAAACCGACGAAGCCCCCATCCACGTGGACCTCACCGCCAATCGCAACTGGGGCGCCCCGCAGTCCTGGTGCCCCGCTCCCGCAACCGCTTCCAGCCCGAATCCGTCCCACTGAACAGAGAGGCCTGGGCAGGCTGGCGAGAGGCTGCCGCCGTTGGCCGCATGGAATCCGAATGTCGCGCAGGGGAAAAGAAACTGCGAGCAGTTAGTTCTCCGACGGCCGCTCGACGTGATCGACGACGAGGACATCGACCGTTGCCTTCATCGGCTGCAGCTTTAGCCCAAGCTGCTCCTGGATGGCTGTGAACATGCCCGGCGGTGCATTCGGGTCGGTGGCGCGCGCCTCGTCGTAGGTGTAGTGGAGCGCGAAGTCGTACTTGCCGGTGAGGCCGGTCTGGTCAATAAGCGGGCGGTCGAGGAATCTCTGCTCGCCCGCAGTGAAATCCTGCATTGTAGAGCTCGTACAGAGGACAGTCGCTTCGGTGCCTTTGCCGCTCGATTTCTCGTTGGGCGTCGCATCGGGGTATTTGGCGAGGGTCAGCCTTGGGCCACCTTTTGCGATTTGGATGGCATAGACGGAGAGCTCGCGCCGCTCGCGGTGGAACTTGAGGCCGAAGCGGTTGACGAGCAGCTTCTGCACCATCTCATGCATCTGGGAACCGCTGGGTTCGCCCTCCGCATCGGGCTTGCCTTCGATATCCCAGCGGTCGTGGAACAGAGATTCGGGCGCATCTGCGATCTGTCTGGGATGGATCGAATACGCGAAGATCATCATGTTGGCCACACTCTCATTGCGGATAATGAAGCGGCCGCCCTCCATGTAAATTCCGCTCTGGCGGGAGGACTCGGGGTCGTGTGGCTTGATCGCGGCAACAGCAAACGAGGGATGCGCGTCGGGGGCCATGGGCTTTGCAGGCGCGGCGGAAGATGGATTCTGCGCCAGCGTCGGCGCGGCTAGGAAAAATGCGAGCAACGCCGCGGGCAGGCGCACGTCAGTTCTCCGAGGGTTTCTGCACAGCATCAATCACCAGCACATCCACTGGAGCCTTGACCGGCTGCAGCTTCAAGCCAAGCTGCTCCTGGATGGCGGTGAACACGCCCGGAGGAGCATTCGGGTCGGTGGCACGGACTTCGTCGTACGTGTAGCGCACACGGAAGTCGTACTTGCCCGTCAGCCCTGTTTGATCGACCACCGGCCGGTCGATAAAGAAGTTCATGCCCATGGCGAAGTCCTTCATGGTCGCGCTGGTGTAGATCTGCGTCATCTCAGTACCGTGCCCTTCACCATCCTGGTCAGGCTCGGCGTTGGGGTTCGCAGCCGCGGTGAGCTTCGGGCCGCCCTTCGCGATCTCGATTGCGTAGACCGGCATCTCGCGCTTCTCGCGCTTGATCTGCAGGCCGAACCGGTCAAACAGTAACTTCCTCAGCATATCCTGCTGCTGCTTCAGACTCGGCTCGCCGGGTGTGTCCGGCTTGCCCTCGATATCGTATCGATCGGTCCGCACCCAATCAGGCCCATCCACGATCTGCTTCGGGTGCACCGCGTACGCAAACATCACCAGGCTTGCCACCGACTGGTTGCGTACGACATAGCGGCTGCCTTCGAAGTTGAACCCCTGATGATGCGAGTTGGGGTCGTGCAGCTTAATCACCGCGACCACAAACGACGGGTGCGCGTCATCGGCCATACGCGTGGCGGGCGTGGTGGGAGAAGAAGCATTCTGCGCAAGCATCGGCGCGGTGAAAGCGAGTACGAACACCACAACGGGTAGGCGCATCTCAGTTCTCCGAAGGCTTCTGCACAGCATCGATGACGAAGACATCCACTGGCGCCTTCGTCGGCTGCAGCTTCAGTCCGAGCTGCTCCTGGATCGCGGTAAACAGTCCCGGTGGCGCATTGGGATCAGTGGCATGGGTCTCGTCCGGTGTGTAGCACAGAGTGATGTCGTAGCGGCCGGTTAGGCCGGTCTGGTCCACCAGCGGGCGGTCCTCGATGAAGAATTGCATATCGAGAACAAAATCGGCCATCCCGTGATTGCCCATCTTGTTACATAGTCCCGGGCCCTGTGGATAGCCGCGCTGGGTTGGCTGCCCCTCAGGGTGCGCGGCGGGCGTTAGCTTCGGGCCTCCCTTGGCGACCTGAATGGCGTAGACGTTCAAGGGGCGCTTTTCTCGGTGGAACTTAAGGCCAAATCGGTCTGCGAGCAGCTTCTGGATCATCTCCTGCTGCTGATGCAGGTTGGGCTGGCCGGGTGTGTCGGTGACGCCCTCAATGTCGTACGCCGACTTCTCGGCCCAATCGGGCAGGTCCGCGAGCTGGTGCGGGTTGATGGAGTAGGCGTACATCATCATGCTGGCGACGGTCTGGTTGTCAATCCTGACGCGGTCGCCGACGAAGTTCCATCCCTGGCGACGCGGATAGTTGGGGTCGTGCGGCTTGATGGTTGCGACGGCGAACGACGGATGAGCGTCAGCGGCCATGGGCACGACGGGCACGGCGGGCGTGCCTTGCGCGAGGAGCGGTGTGGTTGCGATCAGAGCTGTGCTGAGCAGCGGCAGGAGCGGGCGCAGGTGCATGTTGGACCTCTGGAGCGGGCGCTGTTTGAGGATACGCGGGCTGCGGCGGTGGAGTTCCGGTCGGTTGGTTGCTGATGATCTCCTTGCCGCCAGATTTCGCGATGACATATGCAGGAGTGAGCGTTGCGGGCAACGGAGCGGGTTGGTTCGCCAGGTCTTGCCAGACGAAGATGCGTTGCGGTCCGTGCCACTTGGCAGTGAGAGACGCGGCCGTCTCGAAGATCTGCGGCGCATCCGGGAAGAAGCTGCCGTACCAGAGATTCGCGCTGCGGCCGTAGTTTGGTTTGCCGTCATAGTACGGCTCGGTGAGGATGTGGATCGGGTTCAGCGGCAGAGTGAGCGAGCCGCCGTGGAAGTATGCGGGGCGCTGCAAATAGAAGCCGAGCGTCGATCCGTACTCGTACTCCTGGTGGATGACGATGAGGTCATCCGCATGAACCTGCGAACGAATCGCATCTGCAAGCTGCGCCGAGCTGAGCACCGGTGCGAACGTCTGCAGCGCAAGATGAACCGCGAGCAGGAAACCGAATGCACCGGCGGCGAGCGCGAGCGTCGCTTCATGCGGCCGGGCCCGGCGACGCAGCAGGTACGCCGCAACGGGACCAAGCAACAGACTCACCGCGGCAATCAGCAGCGGCGCTCGGAACAGCGCGAGTGCTTGCGCGTTCAGGTCGAGAAAGTGGCCCATCGACATCGCGTAGTCGCCCGGGTTTTGCTGCAACAGGGTAGCCAGATCGGCGTTCTCGCCGGGCGCGTGCGGGCGAGGAGCACTGAGGATCGCCGCTGCAACTGCAAACACCACGGCGAGCACAATCAGCACCTCCGTGCAGCGCTCGTTGGCGCGCCGCGTGATGCGTGCGCTTTTCGTATGTGGCTCCCACTGCACCCGGCCATCCAGCGCGAGCCAGCCTGCGATCAGCAAAGCGAAGGCCGGCAGCGAGGGCAGCACGTAATACTCCTGCCGAGTCGAGAAGCTGAAGAACGCAAGCGGCAGCAACGCCCAGACGCTCAGCTGAACAAACGCGCGCCACGCGGCGCTCTCATTCAGCGATCGGAACTGCTGTCGAGCGCCGCCCAGATCCCGCCGCCAGAGCCGGAGCGCGCCGGAGTAAAGCTGTTGCGCCACGGGCGCCACTGCCTTGAACAGGAACACAGACCACGGGGCCAACCACACGAGGCACAGACCCCAGAACAGCCACAGCGGCACGGTGTCGTAATCGCGCGGCACGCGGGCGTTCAGGTAGCGCAGCACCTGCTCGTTGATGAAGTAGAACCAGGCCCAGCCGTGAACGCTGCCCTGTACCGGCAGCGGGACCAGAATGTGCGGCGCGCCCGGCGGCGGATGCAGCCGGAACAGAATCCCCGCCGGGTTGCCGCGGTCGGGATTCCTGAATGCGGCCAGCAGGTGCCACGGCGCGGCGATCGCGAGAAACACCAGCAGGCTCGACCACGGATGAAGCTCATAGAACCGCCGGAAGGCTCCGCCCACACCGCGCGTGAGCAGCAGGTATAGCACGCCGATCGCAAGCGGAAACACGACTCCGATCAACCCCTTGGTCAGCACGCCCAGCGCGCAGCAGACCGCAAACGCGTAGCAGAGCCAGCGTGGCGCAGCATCGTCCCACCCGGCATTCCAGCGGCCATCCGTGGAGTTGGCCGGCAGCGCAGCCTCGCTCTCAATCGTCCAGAAGCAGAGCATCGCCAGCGTCAGCCACAGGCAGAGCATCGCGTCCGGCAGCGTGAGCCGCGTGAAGACGAAGATGCCCGGCGACGACAGCAGGACCAGCGCGGCGTAGAGGCCCGCGCGCCTGCTGCGGAAGGCTCGCCTCGCGAAGGTCTCGACTGCCAGCGCGAGCGCGGGGACGGCGAGTGCGATCGGTATGCGCGCCGCAGCCGCGAGCGCTCGCGGGCTGCCGTGGCCGAGCGCCTGGGCCACGCGCATCGAGGCGGCCATCGACCAGTACAGCAGCGGCGCCTTTTCCAGATAGCGGATGCCGTTTGCGTACAGCGTGACGTAGTC
>Ga0157369_10003192_pt1 | contig 19558 bp, 16 predicted proteins | sample C25metaG_FD_113461 | JGI IMG/M metagenome (GOLD analysis project Ga0157369, IMG submission 113461) | Corn rhizosphere microbial communities from Kellogg Biological Station, Michigan, USA - C2-5 metaG | ecosystem: Host-associated > Plants > Roots > Rhizosphere > Soil | place: USA: Michigan... | reverse complement strand
TGCCGCAAGTTCAAGCCTGCAGAACCCGCCCCGTCCAACGATGTGATGGCAGGCGGGACAATCGGCGTTCCAGGTGGCACGGGCGCGGGGGAATTCGCCGGCGAGTTAATCCCGGCGCCGGCGCCTACAAAGCCTGTAAAGACGGCCGGGGCGCGCACCTCGGTCTGGAACTGGAAGAGAAAATAGATATCCTCCACTGCATCATTGTTGTTATCGACGCGTATGGCGTACTGGATGGTGTCGTCGAACGGGAAATAATTCGGACCGTTGCCCGGCTCGAGCAGCGGGTCGACGTTCAACAAAAACGTAACTTTCGTGGGATCGTCGTAACTGACAAACGCGAAGAAATCCGTGATGTCGGCTTTGTGATCCAACGCCGTAATGGGCGCCTCCCGGTGGCTTGCGCCAAATCCGTTCGGAGGAGCCGCCAGCGCTGCTGCCAGCACTATGCAAAGAATGCTCTTATTCATTGGTTTTTCTCCTCAGCAACATCCCGACTGCCAATCCCAAACCCGTAAGTGCGAATGCAAACGGCTCCGGCACCGCTGAAACCGCGGCTTGTGCCGTGAACTGATCCGTGAAGCTGCCGCCCGCAGCCGATCCGGCTAGCCCGCCGTCCAACGTGAAATCGTCCGTGACACTTAACAGGCTCACGCCTGAGAACGACGCGAGGTCCGTTTGTTGAACGCCATCGAGCGTTACAAGCGTGCCTGGCGCGCCCGTGCAACCCGTTACGCCATTCGGCCCGAACCCACCGCCCGCGCAGTAGTTCTGGATGTCCGTCACAGCGCCGTCTCCACTTTCCGAGGAGCCGGATAAAGCGATTGAACTTCGGATATATGAGTTGCCCGAAATCTGATAAGTAAATGTCGATTCGATGAGCGAACCGGCTCCGGCCGTCTGAGTGGTCGTAGCCGTAAATCCGAAGTTCGTAGCTCCGCCAAAGGGCGCAATCGCCAAGTTCGTAGTTCCGATGATGGTTGCGCCAACGATTCCGTCGACCGTTTGAAACCCAAATAGCGTGTTACTTCCGATCGTGCATCCGCCTGAGCCCAGGGCGATGTAACTTGCCAGACTTCCGTTGACGCATGGCGCCGCGGAACCGAGCGCCGCGGCGGCCATGGCGACCGACACTATAGTCAGAAACCCCTTCATTCATCCTCCTGTGTATCCATGTACGAAGTTGAGCGTTTGCCGGATTGGAGGCGCGTTTAAAAAAATTGCCCGATCCATCCGTGTGGGCCGTGTTACTCGTAAGTAAGCAAGTACCCACATCTTCTATGCACATTCCCGACGGCTATCTCAGCCCGTCCACTTGCGCCAGTCTCTACGCCGCAGCGGCGCCCTTCTGGTATGTCGCGCTGCGGCGAGTGAAGGCGGTCCTTAGAACCCGCGCGGTCCCATTGCTGTCGGTATTTGCGGCGTTTTCATTTCTCGTCATGATGTTCAATCTGCCGCTGCCCGGAGGCACGACCGGTCACGCCGTCGGCGTGGCCATCGCCGCCATCGTGCTGGGGCCGGCTATGTCCATCCTCGCCGTGTCCATCGCGCTTCTAGTGCAAGCTCTTTTTTTTGGAGATGGAGGGATCACCGCGTTTGGAGCGAACTGCTTCAATATGGCGATTGTCGGCTCGCTTACTGCGTTCTGCGTGTATCGTTTGCTGGCGTGGAACGCGGCTACGACGTCCGTCCGGCGCATTCTGGCAGCGGGCTTTGCCGGTTATGTCGCGATCAATCTTGCCGCTCTTTGCGCGGCGATCGAATTCGGGATCCAACCCATGTTCTTCCATGACGCTTCCGGTGCTCCGCTGTATGCGCCGTATCCGTTGAGCATCTCGATTCCGGCGATGATGCTAGGCCACCTGACCTTCGCGGGTCTTGCCGAATTCATCGTTTCGGCCGGCGTGGTCGGTTATCTCCAGCGTGCTTCCCCCGAGATCCTTGAACCGGCCGCTTCGCATGCTACGCCCACGCAAAGCCTCTGGCCAGCTCTCGCACTCCTGGTCGCGTTGACGCCGCTCGGCATCCTTGCCGCCGGTACCGCCTGGGGGGAATGGAAAGTCAAGGACTTTCCGGGGCAGGTCCCTGCTGGTCTGGCTCACTGGTCTTCACTATGGAAAGCGCCCCTTACCGATTACGCGCCCAGTTTCATTCACAACTCTTCGGTTGCTTACCTCTTTTCAGCCGCGATCGGTGTTGGGGTGATCGGTCTTTCCTTTTTTTGGCTGAAGCGCCTATTCAGGCCCGCGGGTCCGCGCCGCAGCTTTGTCGAACAAACTATCCATCGCGTACTCGGAGCCATCCAGGACGCCTTTTTCGCCGAGGACATGGCGCGCCAGGAAGGATTGCTGCAGCGCCTTGATCCGCGCGTGAAACTGGCGGGGCTCGGAGCGCTGCTTGTCATCGCGATCGCGACTCGCAGACTCTGGCTTCTGGCTATGCTGATCCTGCTCGCCATCCTGCTAGCGCTTGCCTCGCACATTCCAGTGCGTGTTCTAGCCACTCGCGTCTGGTTGCCCGTTCTCGCCTTCACTGGCGCCATCGCTTTGCCCGCCCTTCTGCTCACACCTCACGGCACGAAGAGCGCCACTTTCCTGGTTCTGCGAGCTGAGACCGCTGCCTCGCTCGCTTTGCTGCTGCTGCTCTCGACGCTGTGGAATCGTCTTCTCTACGCCCTTCATTTTTTTCGGATTCCCGCGCTGGTCGTTGGTGTTCTGGCGATGACTTACCGCTATATCTTTCTCTTCCTTGAAAACGCTCGCACTATGCTCGAGGCCCGTCAAACACGCCTAGTGGGCCCACTCGAATCGTCTCAGCAGCGTCGCCTCGCCGCTTCGAGCGTGGGAGTACTTCTTAACAAGACTCTCCAACTCGGCGGAGAAGTTCATACCGCGATGGTGGCCCGCGGCTTCCGCGGCGACCTACGCCTGCTTAACGATTCGCCTCTGTCCAGTTCCGGCTGGCTTCAACTATTCACACTCTTCATCCTCATGTCGTTAGCTCTTTGGCTGGGGCGCTAACGCGCTATGACTTATCCTTTCCATCTGTCCGGCGCCTCTTACTTCTATAACGGTCTCGAGGCGCTCCACGATATCTCGCTGGAAATTCGGACCGGCGAGCGCGTGGCGCTGCTGGGAGCCAACGGCTCGGGTAAATCCACGCTGCTTCGCTTGCTCGGCGGATTGAGCTTTCCGCGCCAGGGCACTGTCTTTTTCTTTGGCGAGCCGCTCACCGAGCAACGTCTTCGGGAAGAAGAATTCTTTTTCGGCTTCCGCCGCCGTGTCGGCGTGGTCTTTCAGAATCCGGACGTGCAGCTATTCAACCCGAGCGTTTTTGATGAAGTAGCATTCGGGCCGCTGCAACTCCGCTGGCCGGCCGACCAGATTCGCGCACGGGTCGCCGAGACCCTCGATCATCTCGATATCGCAGCCCTCAAAGATCGTCCTCCGCATCGGCTTTCGGGAGGCGAAAAGAAGCGTGTGGCGATCGCTTCCGTACTCGTACTCGATCCCGAGATACTCATCCTTGATGAGCCGCTGGCGGCCCTCGATCCACTCAGTCAGAACAAGATTTCCGAACTACTCGCATCCTGGTCCGACGGCTCGAAGACCGTGATCATGGCGACGCATGACCTCGATGCGCTGGAGGAAATTGCAGATCGCTGCGTGGTGCTTGAAAACGGCCGACTCGCGGGTATCGGTAAGCCGCTAGAGATTCTTCATGACGTCGCGCTGCTGGAGCGCGCGCGTCTAATCCGCCCTCACCGACACGCACACCGCGCTCCGATATCGGCGTCGCACCCGCATGTGCACGTCAAAGATCTCGAACAGAAGTAACCTTTGAGGCCGATTGCCAATCGGTCACCGTTTAAGCCGACCCTACAAAAAGGAACATCGTCATTTTACGAAACGAAATGGCTCGGCGGCAGTGTCGCGCCAGGCGGAGACGGGGAGGAGTTGGTGGACGATGTAATCGGATTTACGGCGACAATCCGGGCGTCCGGTGAAGTCGGAATAGTCGGACGGTATGCCGTCGGGGAAATAGAAGGAGCGGCAGACCTGCTCGGGCGGGTGGATGGCGCGTCCGATTTCATATAAGAGGGCCCCGTTTTCCGGCGACATTTGAGTGACGGTCTCTCCGTCCTTGATCTGGACGGTAATCTCTTGCACGACGGTGGGGCGATCGAAGCGGTTGCAGGCCTTCTTCCATTGCTCGCGCTCGAGTTGGTCGAGAGCGACCGTGGCACGGGCGATGGCAAGTTTCGATTGGGCTTCTTGTTTCCTGGCGCGCTGCAGCGCGGAGAGACTCTGGAGGATACGTTTCAAGGAGCGCTCGGCGGCAGTTTTGTAGCGGTCAAGGAGAGCGAGTTTGTGAAAGGCTTCGGGCGGCCAGAGAGCGGGATCGGGCTGCGCAGCGTAGAGCGCGGATTCGACCGAGTTGAAGGCGCGCTGCCTGCGCCAAAGGAACCAGCGAGCGAGGGCCGCGTCTTCGACCAAGTTGCGCGCGTCCGGGGTTTCGGGAGAATATTCTTCGAGTAAGTCGTTCAGCAGCGCATCGAAGTCTTCCGTGCGCTCGCCCGGAACAATCAGCTTCTCAGAGGTGCCGCCGTGCGTGGTGGCGTTGCGACTCGAGATTTCCTTTCCGGCAGCCGTGACAGGTCCGGTTTGCGGATGGAGATTGGCCATACGTGGGTGAGTTTCGCGTGCAGCCCGCGCGGGCGGAGGGCAGTTTGGCACGTAAGTGGTTGAGTCTGCGGAGAAGAAAAAGTTGGCAGCCTGCGGACGGCCTCGGCAAGATCCAAGGCGCGCGGTCACCACACCGAACGTCTGACGGTGACCGGGCGTGCTGCTCGGTTCCGATTGGTCGCCCAGTCTTCCTGCATCTCCTTCGCGCCGCGAGATCCGCCAAGTTTAATACACTTACTTCGGTTTGCACGCCGTTCGAACCTCGCTGGGACAAGTTCGTGAGAAACCGGCATTCAGGGATGCACCTGCACCATCAGTAGCGCGATGTACGCGCGCCACTGGTTAGCTGGTGGGTAGTTGGCTGACGTTCCAGCCGCCGCCCAGCGCTTTGATGAGTTGGACGCTTGCGCCCATCCGGCGGCGAAGCAGATCCACTTCCGTACGCTCGTTGGTGAGAGCGATGCTTTGCGCGGTGATCACTTCGAGATAGGTGACCAGGCCGCCTTTGTAGCGGTTGAGAGAGAGCTGCAGCGAGTCTTCGGCGGCCACTGTGGCCTCGTGCTGCTTGGCGGATTCCTCTTCCAGAATGCGGAGTGACGAGAGATTGTCCTCGACCTCTTGCAGGGCGACGAGCGAAGTCTGACGATAGTTCGCCACAGTCGCATCGTAGGCGGCTTGCGTAGTTTGCACCTGCGCGCGACGGCGGCCCGCATCAAAGATGGTTTCGGCGAGCGTTGGGCCGACGGACCAGAATCGGCTTGGCCAGGCGAACCAATTTACGATGCTGCCGGCGGAGAAGCCACCGGTAGCGGTTAGGATCAGGTCCGGAAAAAAAGCGGATTGCGCAATGCCGATCTGCTCATTCGCGTCGGCGACTTGTCTTTCCGCGATCGCTATATCGGGCCGGCGTTCGAGAAGCTGCGAGGGAAGACCCACCGGTATAGCGGGTGGCGGGTCTTTGAGCGGTGTCGGCGGCAGAGTGAACATCTCGGGAGTTTTGCCCATCAGTACGGCGATCGCATGCTGAAACTGCGCGCGGGCCGTGCCTACGTCTATGGCCTGGGCCTCAGTTTGATTGAGCTGGGTCTGCGCCTGAGCCACCTCGACTCGTGAAGCGACGCCGCCGTTATAGCGATTCCGAGTGAGATCCAAAGCCTTTTGATAAGCGACGACGGTATCGTCGAGGATTCGTTTCTGGGCATCCAGGCTGCGTGCCTCGAAGTAGTCAACGGCCAATTCCGTTTGTAGCTGCAGCTTCACGTTCTCGAGATCGGCGGCGGAAGCCTGATACAGCTCAGTGGCGCTCGAGATACTGTGGCGGATGCGCCCCCAGAAATCGATGTCCCAGGAGACATCGACGGGCAGAGCGAAGAGCCCGAACTGGCGACCTGGTACGCCTGTCGGGCTGTACGTGGACGTACGGTTATGGGTGATACTGGGCGCTGTACCGACCGTGGGATAGAGAGCGGAACGAGCGATTTGAATCTGCGCGCGCGCCTGGCGGAAGTTGGCGTCGGCTATTTTGAGGGATTGGTTGGCCGGTGCTACCTGCTGTTCTAGGGCGTTAAGCTGTGCATCGCCGAACAGCTCCCACCAATTGCCTTTCAGCTCGGAGTCGGCGGGTTGCGCATTCTTCCAACCAGCCGGCGGCGGCTCGGTAAAGAGCGGGGTACTGGGGACAGTGGGCTTCGAATATTTCGGCCCTACTGAACAACTGGCGAGCAAGAGGGCCAATCCCGGAGCGAACCAGAAAAATTTTCGAATCATTCAGCCTTGGCTCCTGGAGCCGTTGCGCGGACCTGCTCGCCCGATACGATCGAATCGTTGGGATTTACGACCACGACGTCCAGCCGGTGAATTCCGGAGACGATTTCGACCGTGTCACCGTAGTCGCGGCCAAGAATCACGGGCACGAGATCTATGCGGCCGTCACGTACGACGGCAACGCGTAACCCTTCCGAACGGAACAGCAGCGTGTTGGTCGGGACGGTGACGGCCTCGGTCTTCGAGGGAAGCTTCAAGTAAACGGAAGCATAGGAGCCAGGGAGCAGCTCGCCCGTAGGATTCTTGACATCCACTTCGACTAACAGGGTTCGTGAATTGACATCGATCGCCTTGGCGTTGCGTACAACCACGCCATGAAACTGACGGTCCGGAAATTCCGAAAGAGTGAGATTGGCGGTGACCCCGGGTTTGGCGGCGCGTGAGTAGACTTCGGGAACGTTGATATACACGCGTAGCGTATTGTTCGAGGCCAGGTGGAACAGTTCCTTGCCGGCGGTGTTGGTGTCGGCATTTACGAGAGCGCCGACATCCACGTTGCGAGCGGTTATCACGCCGTCGAAGGGTGCGTAGACTTTTTCGTACGCTACCAGTTGCTCGAGCCGGGAAACGTTCGCCTGCGCGGATGTCACCTCAGCGGTTCTGGCGGCCGCGGCCTGCACGGCGTTATCCACATCCTGCTTGGCCACCGAATCCGTGGCGAACAGATTGTTGTAGCGCTGCGCGGTGATTTGTGCGAGTTTCAGGTTGGCCTGGTCGGTATTGAGTTGAGCGCGCGCCTGCTGGAGTTGCTGATCGACTTCCGGCGCTTCAATTTCGGCGAGCAACTGGCCGCGCTTTACGTGTGCGCCGATGTCAGCGTTCCAGGCCTTCAAGTAACCGCTGGAGCGGGCCCAGATGGGCGTATCGACAAAGGCTTGCATGTTGCCGGGCAGCTCGATTTCTTCGGCGCCGCTAGTGGCGTGGGGACGGATCGTGGCGACAGTCGGGATGGAATTGGAAAGAGTAGCGCGCTCGAGAGCGGAGTTCGCGCGAGCGCGCGAGGTCAATCCGGTGTAAAGGACATAAGCGCCAATGAGCGCGGCGAGGAGAACAACGAGGAACAGCCCACGCAGCGACACGCCGGCCGGGCGTACCGACGTTCTCTCCGGTTCGGCGCTTCTTTCAATCGTCTTTTCGCTTTTCTCTTCCACAATCATAAAAATGGGATCTACCCTTCAGGCGTGAACAGACTCCTTCGCGCGCTGCCTCGCAGAAACGTCTCCGGGCTTACGCGATTTGTGAAGCAGACTGAAAACGGCTGGAACAAAAAATAGTGTCGCCGCAGTGGCACAGAGCAATCCGCCGATGACCGCGCGACCCAGCGGAGCGTTTTGTTCGCCACCCTCGCCGAGCCCCAGCGCCATTGGCACCATGCCGATGATCATTGCGAGCGCCGTCATGAGCACCGGGCGGAAGCGAGTGGAGCCCGCCTCGAGCGCGGCTTCGAGCGAGCTGCCGTGATGCGCAAGCCGCTCTTTGGCGAAGCTTACGACCAGGATGCTATTGGCGGTAGCCACACCCATACACATGATCGCTCCCATCAAGGCGGGAACGCTGATGGTCGTATGCGTCACAAACAGGAATAGAACTATACCGGCCAAGGCAGCAGGCAAGGCAGTGATAATGATGAACGGATCGAGCCATGACTGAAAGTTCACGACGATCAGTAGATAGATCAGCACAATCGCGCCCAGCAATCCAGCCAGTAATCCAATGAAGGAGGCGCGCATGGTCTCGAACTGGCCTCGCACCAGTAATTCAGTCCCGCGCGGTAGATATTTACGATTTGCATTCACTACTTTATCGATGCCCGCTCCGACGGCTCCCAGATCGCGGTCCTGCACGGACCCAAAGATGTCGACTGTGCGGCGAATATTGTAATGAGTGACCACGCCGAGTTCGCTGGTGCGGCTGATGTCAACCATATTGCTAAGGATTCCCGACTGGTTTTGGCCGGAGCCAGCGATAGGAATGTTTCGTAGATCCTGAATGGATTGAATTCGGTATTGCGGTGTCTGAGTGACGATCGTGTAATTTACGCCGTTCACAGGATTCAGCCAGAATGTGGGTTGTGTTTGGAAGCTTCCGCTAAGCGAGGTGAGGAGATTGCGGGCGAGATCGATCTGCGTGAACCCGCTTTGTGCGGCTTTGGTGCGATCTACATCGAGGTAAAGCTTCGGGCCGTCGAAGACTTGATGTATGTGAAGGTCCACCGCGCCAGGAATGCGCCGCAACTCGGGCAGAATCCGGTTCGCGAAGGCCCGGCTGGCTTCGACGTCGTTTCCAGTGACTTGAATGTCGATGGGGGAGGGCAGTCCGAAATTGAGAATCTGGGTGACGATGTCCGCCGGCAGCATATAGAAGACAGTTCCGGGAAATTCGCGTGGGAGCTTTTGGCGGAGGGCGCGAACGTAATCGTCGGTAGGGCGATGATTCGGCTTTAGCGAAACCAGAATGTCGGCGTCGCCGGTCCCGATTTGTCCAGAATTGCTGTAGGAAAGGTTGATCTGGCTATAGGGCAGGCCGATATTGTCGAGGACCGTGTCGAGCTCGATAGGAGGAATCTCACGGCGGATGGCGGCATCCACGCGATCGCACAAGCGGGCCGTTTCTTCGATGCGGGTGCCGGTACGGGCACGCACATGCAGTTTGAATTGGCCCGTGTCGGTGCTCGGGAAGAAATCCTGGCCGAGTACGGGTATCAGGAGACCCGCAGAGATACAGGCCAACAAGAACAGTGGTATGAAGAATTTCCGCCGGTAGACCAAGGTCGTCAAAATGGCTTGGTATCCGGTTCGGAAGCGTTCGAAGCCACGCTCGAAGGCGCGCTGAAAGAGAACCAACGGATTGCGGGACGGCCGGAAGTGCGCCTTAACGCGCAACAGGTACATGGCGAGCGTAGGAACGAGCGTTCGAGAAAGAACGTATGATGCGAGCATTCCGAAGATGACCGCTTCGGCAAGCGGAACGAACAAGTATTTCGCCACGCCACTCAAAAAGAACATCGGAATGAAGACGATACAGATGCAGAGAGTGGAAACGAGAGCGGGGACCGAAATCTGGGCGGCACCCTCAAGAATGGCGGTCCGGAGGTCATGACCTTCCTCGAGATACCGCTCAATATTCTCGATTGTGACGGTGGCGTCGTCGACGAGTATGCCGACTGCCAAGGCAAGACCGCCCAAGGTCATTATGTTGATGGTTTCGTGCAGTGAGCTTAGGACGATTACAGACGTGAGAATGGACAGAGGAATCGATACGGCGATGATCAATGTGCTGCGCCAACTGCCGAGAAACAACAAGATCATGAGGCCGGTAAGACACGCGGCAATAATGGCTTCCCGAATGACGCCGTTCACGGCGGCCCGCACGAAGATGGATTGGTCGGCCAGAGGCTGCATGCGGAGCGAGGGGGGAAGAGTTGCTGCCACACGCGGCAGAAGATCTTTGATGCCCTGCACAACATCGAGCGTGGAAGCGCTGCCGGCTTTCAGAACGCTCACGAGTACACCCCGGGAGCCGTTGTTGCGAATGATGTTGGTTTGCGGCGCGAACCCGTTCCTGACGTTGGCCACATCGCCGATGTAGATCGGAGTACTCCCGACGACTTTGATGGGAAACTGGCTGATCTCGGAAATCTTGGTCGGGCTATAGTTCATGCCAATGTCATATTCGAACTGGCCGATTTTTGCGGTTCCGGAGCCCAGCAGCAAATTCTGATTGCCGACGGCGGTGACGACATCGACCGGCGAAAGACCTTTGGCTTGCAAGTGCTGCGGGTTCAGGTCGATCATGATCTGCCGCTGTTTGCCACCATACGGATACGGCACGACCGCGCCTGGAACGGTCACGAGTTGTGTCCGGAGAAAGTTCAGCGCTATGTCGTTGAGGTCTTGCTCCTGAAGCCCCTTGCCGGAAAGGGCCAGTTGGAGAATCGGAACGCTCGACGCGTTGTAAGTGAGGACGATCGGAGGATTGGTGCCAGCAGGCATCTGTCGCAAGATTGTTTGCGAAACGGCCGCCACCTGTGCGACACCCGTCGTCACATTTGCGTACGGTTGAAGAAACAGCTTGATAATGGCGGCACCGGCCAAAGTCGTCGACTCAATATGTTCGATGTCGTTTACGGTGGTGGTCAAAACGCGCTCGTGAACGGACGTGATGCGACCCTCGAACTCTTGTGGATTCAGTCCGTTATACGTCCAAATGACAGAAATTACTGGAATGTCGATATTGGGAAAGATATCGGTGGGTGTGCGGAATATCACAATCGGGCTGACCAGCAAAATCAGCAAGGCCAGGACGACGAAGGTGTAGGGCCGGTTAAGCGCGACGCGGACGATCCACATTCTGCTATAAAGATGAATTTACGATACTAGAAAGTTTCGTAAATCTGGAACGCCAAAGGGAAATAAATCATCCATGGAGGCAGATGGGTACTCTGGGAAAACTTGCGTTAGAGGAGCCGCGGGGCCGCGGGCGACCGCGGGATGGCGATTGCCGGGAGCGAATATTACGCGCCGGGTTGGAGTTACTCGAGGAATCGTCGTTTGCCGAAGTTACGACCGATGCCATCGCGGAGCGTGCCGGTGCGAGCAAGGCAACGATTTATAGATGGTGGCCGAACAAAGCGTCGGTGCTGATCGAAGCGCTGCGCGAGGCCGTGGCGCAGGAGTTGCCGTTTCCCGATACCGGCGACCTTCGCGAGGATATTCGGCTTCAGTTGAGAAATTTTATCAAGCTGCTAACTGGCCGGCGCGGGCGAATCTTCAAAGCGTTCATTGCCGCGGCACAGAGCGATCCGGAAGTGGCAGAAACGTTCGAAGCAGTATGGCGACATCCGCGCCGGGCCACGGCGAAGATTGCGCTCGAACGGCATCGCGGGCAGGCGCTGCGCGAGGATGTCGACCTGGATATTGTGATGGACGCACTCTATGGTCCGGTCTATTATCGTCTGCTGGTTGGGCGTGGCGCCCTCTCCGAGCGCTATGCCGATTCGATTTCCGAGATCGTTCTCGATGGCATTGCAAATCGCGGTTACGAATTCACTCCCGAAGCCAAGTAACCGCCATCGACCACGATGCTCTGGCCGGTGATAAAACTGGCCGCATCGGAAGCGAGCAGGACCGCTGCGCCCACAAGCTCGCGAGGGTGGCCAAAGCGGCGCATGGGAGTGCGGAGCAGAATTTCGCGACCACGCTCGCTGCCATTCAATAACGATTCATTCAATTCGGTGGGAAAAACGCCAGGCGCGATGGCGTTTACGCAGATGTTGTATTGCGCCCATTCGCAAGCCAGGCTGCGGGTCAGTGACAACACGGCCGACTTCGAGGCACAGTAGGCGGCAACTTCGTGAAACGCCACGTACGAGGAGAGCGAGGAAATGTTTATGACGCGGCCAGCGCCACTTGCCTTCAACGGCTCGAAGAACATCTGGCAGGATTGAAGCACGGCGGTGAGATTCGTGTCAAACAGCGATGACCATTCTTCGGAACCGATGGCAACGGACGGTTTGCGGAAAGTGCGCCCGGCGGAGTTTACGAGGATATCGACACGCCCGAACGTACTGAGTATGCTGTCGCGAAAAGCTTCTAAGGAATTTCTAAGCCGGGCATCGACCGGATGATGGACCGTGCGCCGCCCGACGCGCTCAATTTCGTCACAGGCGTTCCGCAACAAATCCGCCCGGCGACCCCCGGGGACGACATGTGCGCCATGTTCCGCCAAGCCGAGGGCGATTTCTTTGCCAAGCCCGGAAGTTGCACCAACGACGACGGCGACACGTCCGTTCAAATCGAGAGAGCTACTCTGCATCTCAGTGGTTGACTCTTCTGTTATACCTTAAATTCCTAATATTGTCTTAACATCAAACTAAATAAACTAAATGCGAATTTCGGATGTAAGAGCTCATACCGTCACGGTTCCTCTTGAAGCGGCTTTACGGCATGCCAACGGATGTCATTGGGGACGGTTCGTACGAACGATCGTGGAAGTTGAAACTGACAATGGATTGGTTGGATTGGGCGAGATGGGCGGGGGCGGAGAATCGGCGGAGGCGCAATTCCGCTCGCTCGCAACGTATCTAAAAGGGCACGACCCGGCGAGGCTGGAAGAGATGCGCTTTCGGGTTGCGAATCCTACCGCGTCTCTCTACAACAATCGAACGCAGATGCTGGCGGCCCTGGAATTTGCGTGTCTGGATATTCTCGGACAGGCGTGGGGAGTTCCAGTGCACGCGGTTCTGGGCGGCAAGCTCAGGGATCGTGTGCCGTTCGCTTCCTATTGCTTTTGGAGATATGGCGGGGAAGATGGCGGCGAGGGCGAAGTGCGGACGGCGGATCAGCTGGTCGCGTATGCACGAGAGGCGAAGCGGAAACACGGCTTCACCAGCCACAAGCTGAAGGCTGGAGTATTCCCGCCAGATTATGAACTCGAAGCATTTCGCGCGTTGGCGAAAACGTTTCCAGCCGATGGTGTGCGGATCGATCCGAATGGAGCATGGTCGACCGAGCAAGCGATTCGCTTTGGACAGGCGATTGAAGATCTGCGGAACGACTATCTGGAAGATCCGGTGTATGGATTGAACGGCATGCGGCGCGTGAGACAGATGGTGCGCGTGCCGCTTGCGACCAATACGGTGGTCGTGAATTTTGAGCAATTAGCGGCGAATGTCTTGGATGTGGGAGTGGACGTGATCCTGCTCGATACCACTTTCTGGGGTGGTATTCGTCCGTGCATCAAGGCGGCTGGGGTATGTGAAACGTTTCAGCTTGGCGTGGCGGTGCACTCTTCAGGTGAACTGGGTGTCCAACTGGCCACGATGCTGCACTTGGGCGCAGTGATACCCAATCTTTCTTATGCAGCGGATGCGCATTATCATCACTTGACCGACGATGTGATCGAAGGCGGCTTGATGCCTTACCGGGATGGATCGATCGCGATACCGGACAAACCAGGATTGGGCGTGAAGCTCGATCGCGAGAAGCTGCGGCGTTATCGAGAGTTGTATAAAGAACTGGGCAATTATCCATACGATCAGGATCCGCTGCGGCCTGGCTGGGCTCCGATTATTCCAAACGATCGTTGGGCCGATCCAAGGGATGAACGGAGGCCTTCACTTGACGGCGCACGTGCAAGCTCCTTTGGGTGCTTTGGCTGGTGGCGTCATTGAATGCCGAGACCGGGTATGATGCATGGCTGCGTTATGTCCCGGTACATGGCGCAACGCTTCCGCCAACCCTCGTTACGTTAGATGACTCCGTGCTGATGCGGAGCGCGCGGGAGGAGATGAGCCGCGGCGTACTCGGGATGCTCCGGAAAAGTCTGCGCGCCGAGACCACGATGCCGAATGGCGATTGCATTCTCTTGGGAACGCTGCCTGCCGTCCGGCGTGCTGTTCCCGATGTCGAACTTCCCGAAACATTGGGCGAAGATGCATACGTGTTGAAAGCGGTGAGAATCGGCGGGCGCTCTGTGCTGCTAGTTGTGTCGTCGAACGATCGCGGCGTGCTGTACGGAACATTCGCGCTTTTGCGGAAGGTGGCGCTCGGCGAAGACTTGCAGCGCATGGATGAAACGCATACGCCTTTGGCTCCCATCCGGTGGACGAATGAATGGGACAACCTTGACGGAAGCATAGAACGCGGGTACGCCGGACGGTCGATCTTTTTTGAAGGCGGAAATGTACTCGCGGACCTGCGTCGTGCGGGCGACTATGCGCGGTTGCTCGCGTCCATCGGAATAGACGGCTGCACGGTGAACAATGTGAATGCCAATGTACGCGTGATCACGCCGGAGTTTCTACCCCAGCTCGTGCGCCTCGCCGACGCGTTCCGGCCTTGGGGCGTTCATTTATCGATTGCGGTGGACTTCAGCAGCCCCAAACTCGTGGGACATCTCGATACCTTCGACCCGTTGGATCCCAAGGTAGCTGAGTGGTGGAAGCAGAAGGCCGACGAGATCTATCGGGCGATTCCGGATCTAGGTGGTTTTCTGTTGAAGGCGGATTCGGAAGGGCGCGTTGGGCCTTCGACCTATGGCCGGACGCACGCGGACGCGGCTAACGTGATTGCGCGGGCATTGAAGCCGCATGGCGGCGTACTCGTGTATCGCGGTTTTGTGTATGACCATCACATGGATTGGCGCAATTTGAAGAACGATCGTGCACGGGCAGCATATGACAATTTCGCGAGGCTTGACGGGCAATTTGACGACAACGCGCTCGTACAAATCAAATATGGGCCGATTGATTTTCAGGTACGTGAGCCGGTGTCGCCATTGATCGGCGCGTTACACGCGACGAATGAGACGCTGGAATTTCAGGTGACGCAAGAGTACACCGGGCAGCAGCGTCATTTATGCTTCCTGCTGCCGATGTGGAAAGAGATACTCGATTTCGACCTGCATGCGGCGGACCGGCCGACACCGGTGAAGGAAATCGTTTCCGGAAAAGCGTTTCACCGGCCGCTCGGCGGTTTTGTAGCCGTGACGAATGTAGGGCGCGATCCCAATTGGCTCGGTCACGATCTGGCAGTGGCCAATCTTTACGCGTTCGGAAGGATCGCCTGGAACGCGGATTTGACGGCGAAACAAATCATCGACGAATGGACGAGGCTCACTTTCGGAAGTGACCCGCATGTCGTAGACGCGATCACAAAAATGCAGCTGGAGTCGTGGCGCGTCTATGAAGAATACACGGGACCGCTAGGAGCGGGAGGACTTACTGACATAATCGGCGCCCACTATGGACCAGGGATTGAATCCTCCGAAAGAAATGGCTGGGGGCAATGGCATCGGGCGGATGAAAAAGGCGTCGGGATGGATCGGACCGTCGCGACCGGGACGGGATTCATTGGTCAGTACACGCCACCGGTGGCGAGCTTATATGAGTCCCTTGCGACCTGTCCGGACAATCTGCTGTTGTTCATGCATCACGTGCCGTACACGTACGCCTTGCATTCGGGCAAGACGGTGATTCAGCATATCTACGACTCACACTATGACGGAGCGGAGGAAGCACAGAGATTTCCGAGACGTTGGCAAACACTGCGCGGCAAGATCGACGAAGAGCGCTATCAGGCAGTACTGGGCAGACTTGAATATCAGGCCGGTCACGCTATTGTGTGGCGGGACGCTGTTTGCAACTGGTTTGAAAAGGCCTCGCATATCCAAGATGCGCAGGGCCGCGTCGGGCATCATCCCGGCCGAATCGAAGCGGAATCCATGTCGTTGGATGGGTACACGGTGACCGGTGTCCAGCCATGGGAGACGGCATCCGGCGGAAAAGCGGTCACGTGCCAGGCGGCGCAGTGCACATCAGTCATGCGGTTTAACGAACAGGGCGGGCGGTACGACATGAGCGTGGAGTATTTCGATCAAAACAATGGGGCGGCGCATTATGATCTGTCGGTGGGCGGTAAGGTTCTCGGGCGGTGGACGGCCGACCGAGCACTGCCTACGAATAAGCTGGATGGCCACTCCAGTACGCGGTATACGGTAACCGGCGTGAAACTCGCGCCCGGTGACGAAATCCGGATTACCGGCCGGCCGCAGGGCGGGGAACTTGCGAGTCTCGACTACCTGGAGCTACAGCCCGCCGGCAAGTGACGCATAGCCAGCGGTTTGCTGTCCGGTAGTCGAGCCGAATCAAAAAGCGCCTTGCACCGCCTCTACTTTCATCCACATGCCGGATATTGTTCCCACTTCCTTTTGAAAGTTTGGATCCACAGTGCAGCAGCAGCGATCCGAGGAGTCGCCGTCGACGTGCCCCTTTGGTTGTGGTCGACTATGGAATTGCATCCAAGCTGAACCCAGGGGACATTGGGCGTAAGGCCACCATTCAACCCGCCCACGCTCGTCGTGATGACATGCGCTCGTCTCCGGATTGGTGAACATTCCGTGCACATAGTCGAAAGCTTGGGCGATTGCGCGAAGTTTTCAGCGTCTGTAACTTCCGACCGAGTGTTTGATTCCAAATTGTATAGCAGATTGTAAATTGCGCTCGCAAGCAGGCCACTATCTTTCGTCGTGAAACGGAACTCTACTGGGAATCAGTTATCAACCGGGAGGCCAGTAATGTCAGATACACGGCGACTTTTTCTGAGGAGAACCGTTACAGCTGCCGGCGGCTCGATTGCAGTCACCTGCCTGCCGGCTCAGCTTCACGGTGCTTGCAAGTCAAGCACCGAGAGCTTCGAGATGGAAAACGGAATGCTGAGTGTTCCGGACTGGAAATTGGGCGATTGTGAATTAAAGCAGGCTTCGCTCAGAATCTCAGGAAACTTCTTGATCTTTAACGGCCAAGTCTGCACCCACTTCACCCATACGAAAGATGTGTGGCATATTCACCTGCTGCTGTTCACCAGGAACAACACGGACCCCAGCCGGAAGATTGTTCTCCTTGATAAATCTTTCGATGGTCCGCAAATGTCCGAGCAGGACAAGCCGCTATTTCACAACTGGGCGGCGAGATTTCCGATCAATAATCAGGCCGCTCAAGCCAGGCGCCTCGCGGTGCAGATTACTTCGTGCTGCTGAACACTATTAGAACAACCCGGAGAACACCTTCATCCATCTCGTGAATCCAGCCCCGCGGGGACTAGCCCGCAGCGCTACCGATCTTAGACGTGGACGGAGGCGTGATTTAGGCGTATACTTAAGAAGTCTGAGCATTTCAGCCCATTCTTCAGATCCTCTGAACTAAGTCAGGTCTTCTGGACGGACGTTAGCTCTTAGAAAACAGCGACGGGAGCAACGACGTGGCTTCTGCCGCTTGACCAGGTAAGGATTTCGTTTTGCGTCGTACTAGTGAGCTTTCCGTTGTATGGCTTGGGCGGTATGAGCACGAATTATTCGTTTTCCTACAGCGGTGTACAGACGATCAAAGCGTTAGCGGATTCGAAACGTGGATGAAAATAAAAATTTTTGGAACTGGCATGGCCGGTATATAGGCTATCGGAGCTCCGACAAGCTATTCGGCTGCGACGGACGCCAGATTGGCTACTTCGCCGAAGGCGATGAAGTATATGGATGCGCCGGTGACTACATTGGGGAGATCCGAGGCGAGACTCGTCTAATCACCAATCTCAGCAAGAGAGCCTGGACACGAAGAACGGAGGAACCCCGGGTTCTGAAAAGCTTTCCAGGTCATCGCGACGTGGACGCGAAGGAAATGCTTGCCGGATTCCAAGATTTTCCAGATCGACGGTAAGCATTTGATTTGGAAACCGGCAAAGGAAGAATATGCAATCAAAATTCTACGTTGTTGAAAAGGGCGGTGTACCTGCCGTTTGGCAGGCAGACCCGCGAAAAATCCTAAGGATGCTGAAAAATAAGGTAGGGTTCACAGTCCTATCCGTCGCGCCGAGCGACACACGCGCGGATGCTTTGATCACACTTCGAGAGCTCTTTCCCGGATCCCGGCCGATCAAGAGTAGCTAACGAGCGCCGTGAATATACAGTTTGCGTACGAAGGCTTCACGCAATATGGCGATGTCAGACGTTTTCTATTTCGAGGAATAGAGAACCAGAATCCAACTGTTCTTTTTTCCATCGAAGTCGACTTGCTTCTGTTACAACAGAGCCGAGTGCCGGTGCAAGACGGCCCGATGTTTTGCCTTCAACTTCTAACTGGTGCCTCAGCGGGAGAACCAAATAGTTTGAATAAATTTCACAGTTACAGGGTTGTGGCAGAGGATTTTCGTCCATTGCTCATAGAGCGTGAGCGGCGCGCGGCCGAGAAAGCCCGCAAAAAACCGTTTCGCAGACCATTCAGAAAACCATTGTTCGCATCGAATCTTCAGCTCGGGACGCCCCGCGAAGAAGAGTAAGTCCATGGCGTTCTCGGGATGTTCTGCCCGCTCTTTTACGCCGTCTTCTGTTCAAAAGAACGCGCCCGAAGCGTCAGGAGTTTATGGTCTCTCGAATGCCGTCGAGTGGGTATTGATTGGCGAGACGAGCAATATTCGAGCGCGCTTGATGGAGCATCTGACGGAAACAGACAGTGCAATAGCGAATCGACAGCCGACCGGCTTTGCATTTGAGATATGTCCGCCCAGCGAGCGTTACCGCCGCCAGGATGCACTTGTCCGCAAATTGAAACCGGTTTGCAATCGCCGCATCGATTTCGGCACGAACGGGAGCCCAACCAATCGTCCAAGGTTCTAGAAGGGGATGGTCCTGACCAAAGGCGCTGGCATAGCCGCGACTCCATTGATGCAAGCTGTAGTCAGGCAGATTTCCTAGGTAGCCGTTGCCGGGCGCACGCGTCTTTTTTGATAGGCTGCATATAGCCAGTTAAACCTTTGTCCCACGCTGCACGGAGGCATCTTTTGACAACTCACTACTGGAGTATCGGTCCAACTGACCTGATCTTGTGCCAGAATCACTTGACGCTGTTCGCCATTCGACCTGCAAATCTCTCGCATTCCGAGTGGCAGACGATCGCCTCAGAGATTAAAGCCTGGTGCGTACCGCAGTTCAAAATCATCGAAATGCGAAATACGGCCGAGAATGATTCCCTTACAATCAACGTGACCGGAAACGCCGATCCCGACACTGTGATGCAGGCTTTAAAAAGCCACCTTCAGGAGTGCTTCCAGGCAGTAGCTTGATCGCCTCAGGCGGTTGTCTTCGCCGCCGAGTCAAACGTTCACCCGCTCAGAACGATCGGCAATTAGTAAACGTTGAGACCTGCGGATCTGAATTGCTCGCAAGCGCGCTCGACGACTTCGGCCGAGGGTGGTTCGACATTCTGTAGTGTGTAGTCCATGCTGAGTTCCTTCCACTTGAATCGACCCATCTGATGAAAAGGAAGGACGTCTACTCGCTTGACGTTACCAAGTCCGGCTGCAAACTGTGCAATGTTGGTGATATCGTCCAGATCATCTGTCAAACCCGGTACCAACACGAAGCGCAGCCATACGGGCCTGTTTCGAGCGGCGAGTCGGCGAGCGAATGCCAGAACGGGGCCGACTTCCATTCCAGTCAGGTGGCGATGGCGTTCGGGGTCCCAAGTCTTAATATCGAGCAATACCAGATTGATGGCTTCC
>Ga0157369_10003191_pt1 | contig 19559 bp, 21 predicted proteins | sample C25metaG_FD_113461 | JGI IMG/M metagenome (GOLD analysis project Ga0157369, IMG submission 113461) | Corn rhizosphere microbial communities from Kellogg Biological Station, Michigan, USA - C2-5 metaG | ecosystem: Host-associated > Plants > Roots > Rhizosphere > Soil | place: USA: Michigan... | reverse complement strand
CTCGCTCTTGCGCTAGCGCCGCACGTGGCAGAGGTCGTCGGCGTCGACGTCGAGCCGGAGCTGCTCGCGCGCGCCCGCGACCGCGCGCCCGCGAACGTCACGTTCGAGGAGGCGGACGCAACGCGGTTGCCGTTTCCGGACGCCTCCTTCGACCTCTCCGGAACGCTGCGCACGCTGCACCACGTCCACCGGCCCGAGGTCGCGATCGCCGAGCTCGTGCGGGTGACGCGCCGCGGCGGCCGCCTCCTCGTCGTCGACCAGCTGGCCCCGCTCGACCCGCTCGAGGCGCTCGCGGTCGACCGGTTCGAACGGGCGCGGGACCCGGACCACCAGCGTCTCCTCTCGGACCACGACCTGCGGCACCTCTTCGAGGCGAATCGCCTCGTCCTCGAGCGCGAGCGCCGCGTCACCGAGCGGCGGCCGGTCGCCGGGTTCCTCGACCTGGCCGGTTGCGAGGGAGACGCCCGGGAGGCCGCGCTCGCCCTCGCCCCGCACGGCCCGGACCTTTTCGTCGTGGAGGTGGCGTGGTATCTCCTCGCCCTCTAGCGGGTACGGCTTTCAAGCGATACAACGTGCGGGTGCGCCGTTCGCTCGTCCTGCTCGCCGCCGCCTGCGGATCGCTCTGCCTGCTCGGCCCTGCCCAGGGCGCCTTCCCGGGCACGAACGGGCGGATCGCCTACACGTGCAACTCGGACCAGGTCTGCACCGCGAATCCCGACGGGAGCAACCCCCGCGCCGTCATCTCATCCGGCTTCGATCCTGTCTGGTCTCCGAATGGACAGAAGCTGGCGTTCGTCACGAGCGGTGATCTGTACACGGCGAACGCCGACGGCACCAACCCGATCCTCTTCGAGAGCACCGCGTCGGAGCCGAGTTGGTCGAACGACAACGCGACCCTCGCCTTCCTGAACAGCGACGGCCACATCTGGCTGAAGAGCAGCACGACCCAGGAGCAACTGACGAACGGGTCGGGCGATGCGGACCCGGCGATCTCGCCGAACGGTCAGAAGCTCGCCTACGACTCGGTCACGGGCGGCCACTCGCACATCTTCGTGATCACGCTCGGCGGATCCGGGATCCCGACGCCGACGCAGCTGACCACGGGCTCCGGTGACGAGGAGAATCCGACGTGGTCGCCGGACGGCTCGACGATCCTGTTCGCGGCGTTCGGCAGCGGGCTGTACAAGATCTCGTGCTGCGCCGCGGGCCAGACGCCGGCGCAGGTCGGAACCGCGACGGACGCTGAGTCCCCCTCGTATTCCCCCGACGGCTCCAAGATCGTCTACGCGACCACGACGGGCGCGCTCGTCGTCACGGATTCGTCCGGGGGAAACCGGTCGGAGATCGTCAATTCGTTTGCCGCCGCCGCAGACCCGGACTGGGGGACGGCACCGCTCTCGAGCGCGGCCCCGCCGCCGCCGACCGACACGGCGGACGGCCCGGAGAACACGAGCTATCCGGTGATCACCGAGGCGACCGGCGATTCGGCGCCCGTGGTCGGCCATACGCTGTTCGCGAGCACCGGGACGTGGACGGGAACGTTCCCGATCACCTACACGTACCAATGGAAGCGTTGCGACGGGGCCGATCCGGTCAACGGCCCGTGCGTCGAGATCCCCGGTGCAACGGGCAGCTCGTACACGGTGACGCCCGCCGACTACCAGATGCGCATCCGCGTCGCCGTCAGCGCGTCGAACTCCGACGGTCGCCACACGCAGAACTCCGAGGTGACCCCGATCGTCACCGCGATTGCGCCGAAGAACACGGCGACACCGCCCATTCTCCCCGGCGGAACGAATCAGGTCGATCAGGTGCTCAACGTCGCTACCGGGACCTGGGCGGGCTCGTCGCCGATCGCGTTCACGTATTCGTGGCGTCGCTGTGATCCCGTCGGCGACCTCGAAACGTGCGTGCCGATCGTCGGGGCGACGTCGTCCTCGTACACACCGACCGTGGCCGACATCGGGTTCTCGCTCCGCGTGTGGATCGTCGGCGCGAACATCGCCGGCTCGGACACGGTGATCACGAACCACACCTTCCCGATCGTCGACAAGCCCCACTTCGCCCCCTCCGCGGCGACCGCCCCGGGAATCGCCGGCGTCGCGCTACCAGGGCGGCAGCTGACCGCGGACATCGGCACGTTCACGGGCGACGCACCGATCTCGACGACGTTCCATTGGTATCGCTGCAATGCCGTCGGCGAGGACTGCCACGCGATTCCGAGCGGCACGAAGCTCGTCTATTTCCCGACGAGCGACGACGTAGGCTTCACGCTCCGCCTGTTCGTCTCTGCCTCGAACAGCTACGGAACGCTGCTCGCGAAGTCCGACCCGACGGTCGACGTCGCTGCAAATCCCCCGCGCGTCAAGGGACGTCGCATCGTCGGCACCGCGAAGGGCAACTACCTCGCCGGCGGCGGGCACGACGACGTGATCATCGGGCTCGCCGGCAACGACACGCTGCTCGGCGGGGCAGGCGACGATCTTCTCGAAGGCGGGGCCGGCAACGACGTGATCACCGGCGGCGCCGGCGCCGATCGGATCTACGGCGGCCCGGGCTCGGACTGGCTCGACGCTGCCGACGGCGAGCGCGACATCGTCGACTGCGGGCCCGGCGACGACCACGCGATCGTCGACTCCGTCGACATCGTGCGCAACTGCGAGAGCGTCGAGACGCGCTAGTCGTCGAGGTGTGCGAACGCCTCGCGCAGCTGGGCGCGCTCGGTGGCGAGCGCGGTGAACGACCGCTCGAGCCGCTCCTCGCCCTTGGGGCTGAGACGGAGATGGGCGACGCGCGCGTCGCTCTGCGACTGCTCGCGCTCGACCAGGCCCGCCTCCTCGGCGCGGCTGACGAGCTCTGTGACGGTGCTCTGCGCGAGCTGCAGCCTGTCGGCGAGCTCCGTGACGGTCGATTGCTCCGAGCCGTCCCGCGCGCCCTTGATCATCAGCAGCAGGAGGTATCGCTGCGGCGTCAGGCCCGACTGGCGGGCAACCCGCTCGGACTGACGAAGGAACCGGCGCAGTGCCTCGCGGAAGTCGGCCACCTCGATGACGCGCGTGGTCTCGACGCTCATCGCCGGATTCTATTCGCCAAGACGCGCGCGACAAGGTTCGGCACGACCGCCTGAAGCACGGCGGGGACGGCGTAGTAGCGCGGAACCGTCGTCTCTCCACGGCCGCGGTCGAGCGAATCGAGGACGTGCGCGGCGATTCGCTCGGGGCCGACCACGAGCCTTCGTGCCGGCCGCGGCAGCCACGACTGAGGGAAGCCCTCCGTCTCGACGAACCCGGGCTTGATCGTGTGCACGCGGATCCCGCGGCCGCGTAGCTCCGCGGCTGTCGCCCGGGAAAACGCGAGCTGCGCATGCTTCGACGCCGCATACGGCCCGGACGCCGGCAGCGCGACCGTGCCGGCGACCGAGACGATGTTGACGATGTCGCTCGGCACGGCCGCCTCGAGCGCGGGCAGAAACGCGCGCACGCACCAGATGCCGCCGAGGTAATTGGTCCGCAGCGCCGTCTCGACATCGCCTTCGAGGAAGCTCGAGCGTGCGGGGACGCCGGCGTTGTTGACCAGGAGGTCGAGGCGCGGGTGTCGTGTGGCAACGGCGTCGACCGCGCCGCGATCGGTGACGTCGCAGATCTCGTACTCTCCGCCGATCTCGTCGGCGAGCGCACGGAGGCGGTCCTCCCGACGGGCCAGGAGCACGCAATGCCAATCACGCTTTGCGAGCGCACGCGCGATCTCCGCACCGATGCCGGAGGAGGCCCCGGTGACGACCGCTATGCGCTGCATGTGCCGACAATACGGCGCGCGGTCGCGGTGCGGCCTTTTGCGTCGACGGCGGTCGCGACGAGGACGTGCCGGCCGTGCGTCAGCCTGACGCTCGCCGACCAGATCCCTCCGACGCCGTGCTGCACCGTCGCGACGCGCCGTCCGTCGACGTCGAAGCGAACGGATCTGACACGGGCCGGTGACCCCGCCGCCGCCTCGAGGCGGCGGCACTGCGTGAGGAGCCAGTCGACGGCGACGCCGGAGACGACCTGCATCGACGCCCCCGCGGTGCGGGTGTTCGGCATGATCTTCGACCCCTGCGTGTCGACGTTCTTCGACTCCTGGAAGTCGGACGACATCATCCGCACGCGCGTCGTTCCGGGACGCAGCGGCGAGACGCCGTTGGGGAGGGGGAAGATCGCGAGCCCGGTTGCTCGTCGATACGTGCCGACCGCGACGAGCCCGCCCCCGACCGCGAGCGTCAACGATCGCGGGTCGACGCCGGACTGCGCGTCGGTCGTCCGGAACACGAGCGTCGGCCGTCCGGCGGTCACACGCGTCGTCAGCAACTGCAGCGTCGGCGGCGTCACGTCGTTCACCCAGGAGCGCAGCACATACGACCCGGCGAGCTTCTTGTCGTCCAACAGGTCGTGGCCCGAGTCGACCGAGATCCAGTAACGGCCCGGCGCCGGGAACGAGACGCCGGCGACGCCGATGTCGGACTGGTAGTCGTACGTGAGCTCGTTCACGTCGACCGGGGTTCCGGTCTGCCCCTGCACCCAGTTCTCGTCCGGTGCGCTCAGGTACCACGGGTCGATCTGCGCACCGGAGCTGCGGTCGAAGACCGCCACTCCGGCGTTGACCGTCTTGGCCGGAAGGGTCGTCTCGTACAGGGTCTCGCTCCCGTCCTCGATCATCGCGGGCGCGTCCGGTTGGTTGCCGAAGGGAGCGGTCGGATACCGGTACGCCGCGACCGTGCTCTCGCCGCGTCGTGTGTCTCCATCCTGGACCGCGTGCAACGCTGCGAACGGATGTGATTCGAGCGCCGGACGCTCGGCGAGGAAGAAGTACGGAATCCGCCGCGTGATCGAGCCGTTGCTCAGCGTCACGAAGCCGTAGTTCTCTCCGGTCGGCGCGTCCGCCGCGACGTGGGCGATCACGCTGATGATCGCGTCGCCTCCGGGCGGGACAACCGCGACCGGCGATGCCGTCACCGTCGAGCCGGGAGTCTGTTGCTGGGGGACGACTTCGACGGTCCACATGCCGGAGCCGCTGCCCGCATCGACGATGTCGATCCCGTCCCTCTCCTCTTCGGCGCCCGTGGTGTTCGAGAGCAACGCGTCGTACGACAGCGACTGCGGAAACGTGAAGATCCGCGGGTCGGCCGCCGTCGGCAGCGCGACGAGCCCGGCGCCCTCGAGCGGCACGCGCGCCTCCGTCGTGCGGGCAGTGTCCTGCCAGGCGCTTCCCGCGGTCGACATCAACGCCGACTTCACCTGTGCCGGCGTCCAAGACGGGTGCAGCTGCAAGAGCAGGGCCGCAGCGCCGGCAACGTGCGGCGCCGCCATCGACGTCCCGTCGAAGACCGCGAACCGCGACGGGTCCGTGCTCGGCAGCGTCGACGACAGGATCTGGCCGCCCGGCGCTGCGACGTCGGGCTTCAGGGCGTGGCGGAACGGGGTGGGCCCGGATGATGAGAAGCTCGTGACGATGCCGCTGCGACCGGTCTCGAGCTCGAGAGGGTCGCGCCCGACGCGGATCGTCGTACGGCCGCCGCGCGAGGCCATGAACGTCCGCAGCGTCTGTCCGTCGAGGTTCGCGACCATCCCGCCGGGAATGGGCAGTTGCGTCGGCACCGTGTTCGCCTCGCCCTCGCGGTTGTCCGCGAACACGATTCCGATCGCGCCGGCGGCGCGCGCCTCGTCGGCCTTGGTGACGAACGGGCAGAGCCCCCGCTGCACGAGTGCGATCGAACCGTCGAGCGACCCTGCGGGCAGCGTCCCCTCCGCCCGGTCGAGCGCGCCCGGCGGCCCGCAGAGGTGGCGTTCGACCGGCTTGCCGTCCGTGCCGGTGATCGCGCCGACGTCGACGAGCGTCTCGTCGGCGCGTCCCCACTCGACCGGTGCTCGCTCCCCGTTCGCGCCGCTGAACGGAATCCCCGTCGGCCCGCCCGCCGCCGTGACGTTCAGAGGGGGCAGGAACACGTGCGTGTTCGAGACCGCGGCGACGGTGATCGCATCCGGCGCGGTCCCCGGCGAGCCGACGGTGCCGTCGCCGAAATCGTCGCGGTCGTTGCCGGCCGCGATCACCGGCACGACCCCCGCCGCGGCGACTGCCTGCACGGCGGCGATCAGCGCGTCGTTCGACGGCTCGATCTCGGGGCCGCCGCCGGAGAAGTTGATCACGTCCATGCCGTCCTTCACAGCCGACTCGAACGCGGCGACGATCTCGGGCGTGTCGGCGACGTGCCCGATCGGCGTCGGCACGGTGAAGACCCGGTAGTTGCCGAGCCACGCGCGCGGCGCCACGCCCGAGAGCCCCGTCACCTCCGGGTGATCGCCGCCCGCCGGCGCCGTCGTGCCGCTGTCGCCGGCGGCGATGCCGGCCACGTGCGTCCCGTGGAACGACGAGTCCGGATCGGTCGGAAGCCGGCCCGCCCGGCCGGCGTTCGGGCCGGGGAAGACACGGGCGACGATCACCTTTGCAGTCGTCGCGCCCGCGATCCCCTTCGGGAAGCCGGCCGGATACGAGAAGCCCGAGGGGTCGAAGTACGGATTCGTCTGGTCGAGGCCGTCGTCGACGACGGCGATCTTCACGCCGGTTCCGTCCGCTCCCGTCGTCCGATGCAACACGTCCGCGCCGATCACCGACGGCGAATGCTCGGTCGCGAGCACGTAGGAGTACGTCGGGTACACGTGCGCGGCCCACGGCTGAGCGAGCAGCGTCGGCAACTTCGACTCCGGCAGCGAGACGGTCAGCCCGTCGAGGACAACCTGGAAACGACGGCCGACCCGCGCCGACGGAATCGCCGCCCGCAGCAACGCGGTCGCTCGCGCCTGCGCGTGCTCGAGCTCCTGGACGTAAGCCCGCGACGACGTCGAACCCACATCGAGCTTGCGGCGCGCGACGGCGGTCGCGAGACCACGGGCGCCGCGCAGCGCGAGCTGGGGCCGTCTGAGCGTCACGACGACGCGGACGCGCGAGGTCGTGATCGGAATGGTGCCGGCACGGACGCGTGGATACGCCGCTGCGGTTGTCGCCGCGCAGAGAGCCATCGACGCAGCGAGGAGCGGGATCGCGCGGCGCAACGCGCGGAGGGTACCGTAGGATCGCGGCGATGGCCGGTCGGTTCTCGGGGAAGCGCGCGCTCGTGCTCGGTGTGGCGAACAAGCGCTCGATCGCGTGGGCGATAGCGCAGCGGCTCGCCGACGAGGGCGCGAAGCTCGCGTTCACCTATCAAGGCGATCGCATCGAGAAGAGCGTCCGCGATCTCGCGGACACGGTGGACACGGCGCTCGTCACGGCGTGTGACGTGCGGTCCGACGACGACATCGCCCGTGTCTTCTCGGAGGTCGGGGATGCCTTCGGCGGCGAGCTCGACGTGCTCGTCCACTCGGTCGCATTCGCGGCTGCAGAAGATCTCGAGGGCCGCTTCACCGACACTCCGCGCGATCGCTTCTGGCTTGCGCTCGACGTCAGCGCGTACTCGCTCGTCGCGTGCACGCGCGCAGCCGAACCGCTGATGGAGAAGGCCGGCGGCGGCTCGGTGGTAACGATGACGTATCTCGGCGGCGAGCGCGCCGTGCCGCACTACAACGTGATGGGCGTTGCCAAGGCGACGCTCGACTCGTCGGTCAAGTATCTCGCCTGGGATCTCGGGCCGAAGAGCATCCGCGTCAACGCGATCTCCGCCGGCCCTGTGCGCACACTGGCCGCGCGCTCGATCTCCGGCTTCCCGACCATGGAGGCGATCGTCGAGGAGCGCGCGCCGCTGCGGCGGCACATCGACGCCGGCGACGTCGCCGAAGGCGCGATCTACCTGCTCTCGGATGCGGCGAAGAACATCACCGCGACGACGCTGTACGTCGACAGCGGGTACCACGCGATGGGCATGTAGAACGAAGTGCAGCCCGGTTGCAGTGCAACCGGGCTGCAGATCTCGCTACGAGAACGGCTTCGTCACCATGTCGGCGACGACGAGCAGGAGCACAGCCACGTCGACGCGCGCGACGAGGAGGATGCGCTTGATCAGCGCGATCGTCTCGGGATGCTCGGGGCCCTGCGTCTTCATCGACGCTTCCACCTTCTTTGCGAGCGGCGAGAGCACCGCCATGCCGGTGACCATCGTCGACGCGTAGCCGACGAGACCGGCGATCACCCAGAAGTGGCTCCAGCCGAGGTGGCCGTTGATCACCATCGCGATCCCCGCGAGGAGCACGAGCCCACCGGCCGGCGCGAAGAGCTTCTCGCCGACGAACGCCGCCTGCCCGGCGAGCGTGGCGATCTCGCGCGGGTCGTTCGACCGCTCGGCGCGCAGGCCGAGGATGGTCAACGTCAGCCCGCCGCCGACCCAGAACACCGCGAGCGTCACGTGCGCCCACTTGAACACCGGGTACCAGCTGCCGTACGCGCTGATTGCGAAGAGGAGGCCGACCGCAAGGACGATCAGCCCGAGCACTGCAGTGAGCGGACCGGACCGGGACTCGGCCGCCGGCGCCGCAGAGGATGTCGTTTCCATGGGGTAAGGGTTAAAGGATTCGCCGGACGGCGGCAAGGATCTCGTCGAAATCCGGCAGCTCGGCGGGGTCGTACCGCCACCCGGCCCGCACGACGCCGCCCTCGTCGATGACGAATGCCGAGCGGGCCGAGACGTCGCGCAGGCCGCGGTGCTCGTACGCGACGCCGAAGCCCCGCGTCGCATCCCCGTTCCAGTCCGAAAGGAGCGGGAAGTCGAGATCGAGCGCCTGCGTCCAGGCGACGTGCGTCCACGGCGAGTCGCGCGAGATCCCGTACGGCTGCACGCCGGCGGCGCGCAGCTCCCGGCCCCTGTCACGCAGGAGCTCCATCTCGCTCGTTCAGGTGGCCGACCAGTCGAAGAGATAGAAGAGGAGGAGGATCGGCCCCTCGGCGACGATCTCGCGCAGCGTCGCGTTCTCGTTCGGCGTCGTCCAGACGCGGACGTCGGGGATCCGCTCGCCGTCGCCGAGCATCAGGCCACCGCCGCCTCGGTCAGGTCGGCGAGATCGCGCACGACCTCGACGACGTCGCGGTTCGCGTTGAACGTGCGCAGCTGCCGGTCGGCGGCGTTGCCGCGGCGGAGGATGTCCTCGATCCCCGCGAGCTGCTGCTCCGTCCCGAGCTCCCGTGCGTGCGGCCCGATCGCCTTCAGGGTCCGTCTCACCGACGCGGCGACCGTCCCGCGGTTGCGCTTGCCGGTGACCAGGTCCATGACGGGGGCGTCGAGCCCGTAGCGCGCTGCGAGCCACTTGTTCTCCGTGGTGAGGATCCGGTGGTACGACGGGATCTCCGTGCCGGCGTCGAAGAGCTCGGAGTAGTGCTTGACGAGTGCCTGGCAGTACGCGGTGATCGCGATCACGTCGTCGAGGTCGGTGACCGCGTCGCAGATGCGGATCTCGATCGTGCCGAGCCGCGGGTGCAGGCGGATGTCCCACCAGATGTGCGTGTAGTCCGCGATGCAACCCGTGCGCTCGAGCTGGCCGACGACCTCGGCGTAGTCGGCGTAATCCCTGAAGCGCGGCGGCGGACCGGAGCGCGGGAACGCCGCGAAGACCATGTGCCGCGAGCTGTGCAGCCCCGTCGGCTCGCCGCGCCAGAACGCGGAGCTCGCCGAGAGCGCGACGAGCTCGGCGAGATGGACGATCAGACCGTTGACGACCTGGATCGCCTTCTCGGGATCGTCGACCGCGACGTGCACATGGAGGCCGAAGATCAGCTCGCGCCGCGCGATGTACTGCATCTGATCGACGAGCGCGCGGTAGCGGTCCTTCGCGGTGATCCGCTGCCGCTCGAAGAGGGAGAACGGGTGCGTTCCCGCCGAGCCGACGCGCATCCCGCGGGCGCGCGCGACCTGCGTCACGTAGCCGCGGAGCGCTCGCAGCTGGGTCTCGACGTCCGACGGGGTGTGGCAGACCGGCGTCGCCACCTCGAGCACCGACTGCATCAGCTCGGCGTAGATCCGGGGCTCGAGCTCGTGGCCGGAGACGTCGGCGAGCACCGTGTCGATGTGCTGCACGAGGTCGAACGTCTCGCCGTCGAGGAGCATGTACTCCTCCTCGACGCCGAGCGTGAACTGGTCGCTCTTCCCGAACGCGTGGTCGAGCACGCTGCCGCCGACGGCGTAGCGGCTGCCTTTGCCGGTGATCGAAGGTGGATATGCCTGCTTCGTCATTCCGGCAGCAGCGCCTCAGCCTCGATCTCGACCTTCCAGCGGTCGTCGAGCAGCCCGGCGATCACGATCACGGCCGATGCCGGCCGGACGTCGCCGAAGACTTCGCCGTGCGCCCGGCCGACGGCCTCCCAGTCGTCCGCGTTCACGACGTAGACGCGCGTCCGCACGACGTGCTCGGGCGTCGCCCCGACCTCGGCGAGCGCCTCGGTGATGATCTGCAGGCAGCGCTTCGCCTGCTCGTACGGATCGGGCGAGTCGATGCCGATCGGCGCCGTCCCTGCGACGTGCACGATCCGGCCGTCGCGCACCGCGCGGGAGTAGCCGACGATCGCGGCCTGCGGCGAGACGGCGGGAACGAGCTTCCGCTCCATGCTCCTAGTATCGGTATTTCTACGATTGGGCGCGGTGCAGTCGCTGGAGGCAATCGACGGGTGGGGCGCGGAGATCGCCGCCGCGGGCGTCGTGCGTGCGGACGGCGTCGTGGCCACGCACGGGCCGCGCGACGTGCCTCTCCGGTGGGCGTCGGTGACGAAGCTCCTGACCGGGTTGGCGGTGTTCGTCGCGGTCGAGGAGGGCACCGTCGAGCTCGACGAGCACCTGAGGCGCCTCCTCTCGCATGCCGGCGAGCGCCGTCGCGCGTACTCGAACGAGGCGTTCGAGGAAGCGGCCGAGATCGTCGCGGCCGGGGCCGAGATGTCGTTCGCCGAGTACTTCCACGAGGCCGTCGTCGTGCCGCTCGGCTTGCGCGGCTCGTTACAGGGCTCGCCGGCATCGGAGTACGTGGGCCCGCTCGACGACCTGCTCGCCCTCGGGCGCGAATGTCTCGCGCCGACGCTCATTGCGCCGGAGACGCTGGACGAAGCGACGACGGTGCAGTTTCCAGGCCTCGCCGGCGTGCTGCCGGGCTGGGGCCGCCACGAGCCGAACGACTGGGGCCTCGCGTTCGAGCTGCGAGACGACAAGTCGCCGCACTGGACGAGCCGCGACAACTCTCCGCGCACCTTCGGCCACTTCGGCCAGAGCGGGACGTTCCTGTGGGTCGATCCGGGGCTCGGCGCAGCGTGCGGCGTGCTGACGAACAGGGATTTCGGCGCCTGGGCGAAGACCGCCTGGCCCGCCTTCAACGATTCAGTCGTCCGCGAACAGCGGGCGTAAGAACTCGTCGAACGTCTCCCGGTCGCACGATGCGAGGACGCACGGCGTCATCGTCGTCACCGTCGCCGTGCGGGCCGTGTCCATCGCCGGCGCGACCTCGCCGAAGTAGTCGCCCGGGCGGAGCATCCGCCGCGGGCCGATCGAGTTCGACACTGCGAGCATCCCGGCGAAGACGACGTAGAACGTGTCGTCCTGCTCGCCCTCGCGCACGACGACCGTGCCCGGCGGGACCTCGAACCGCTCCATGCGCCTGCCGAGATCGTGCAGCGTCTGCCCCGGCAGCCCCGCGAGCAGGCCGACGCGCTGGAGCTCGTGCTGGGTCGCGCTACTCCTCGGCATCGTCCGGAGGATCGGGCTGACCCTCGGAGGGGTAGCGCATGGACTCCTCCTCGTTGCCGCGCTCGGTCTGCATCTTCTCCTGTTCCTCTTCCGTCGGTTCCGGGTTGTCGTGCATGGTTCCCTCCCGATGCTCGCTGAATGGAAGCACTGCCCGCGCTGCGGCGCGCACGTCGAGGTCGAGGGTCGCAAGGCGCACTGCACGGTGTGCGGCTACACACAGTACGAGAGCTCGTCGCCCACCGCGTCGGCTGTGCTGGTCGACGACTCCGGTCGTGTCCTGCTCGCGCGCCGCGCGATCGACCCCGAACGCGGAAAGTGGGATCTTCCCGGCGGATTCCTCGAGAGCGGCGAGCATCCGCTCGACGGACTGCGGCGCGAGCTGCGCGAGGAGACGGGGCTCGATGTCGACCCGGTGCGCTTCCTCGGCGTGTGGATGGACGTCTACGGCGAGTCGGGCGAGGCGACGCTGAATCTCTACTGGGTGTGTCGCGCCGACGGCGAGCCGCACGCGGCGGACGACGTCGACGAGGTCCGCTGGTTTGCGGCGGACGAGCTGCCCTGCGACGGCGAGCTCGCCTTCACCGTGAACGCGCTAGTCCTCGCCGCGTGGCGGGAGCAGCAGGCGTAAGGCGCCCGGCAGCGACTCGACCTCGAACGGCGACTCGAGCACGGCAGGCTCGCCGTCGATCGCAGCGCGCACGCGCACGCCGCCCGTATCGATCCGGAACGAGCGCCCGGTTCGCTCCTCCCACGCGGACGGCAGCCATCCGGCCGCCGTCCAGAGACAGAGCTCGCCCTCGTTCAGCTGCTCCCGCTCGCCGACGGTGAAGAGAGACAGCTCGTATCGGTTGTTCCCGACGAAGATCACGCGTGCGCGCACCGGCTCGCCGTCGATCGACGCATGCAAGGCGTGGCGGTGGCGCGCGACGGCGGCCAGCGCACGGAGGCGCGCGAGCGCCTCACCACGGCGCCGCTTGTGCTCGCGGCGGTGGACGAGCCGCGCGTAGACGCCGAGCGAGACGTTGTTCACGAACAGACGCTCTCCGATCCGCCCGATGTCGACGCGGCGCTCGACGCCGGCCGCGAACGCTCCGAGCGCGGCCAGCGGATCGGCCCGGTCGAGCCCGACGTCACGGGCGAAGTGATTCCGCGTCCCGAACGGGACGCAGACGAACGCGGCTCCCAGGTCGATCGCTGCCGCCGCGACGGAGGCAAGCGAGCCGTCGCCGCCGGCGATCCCGACGATCTCGGCCTCCGACCGCCGCGCCAGGGCTCCCGGATCCTCGCCCTTTTCGAGGAGATGCGGCTCGACGCCGAGCTTCCGGGCCGCGTCGGCGACTTCCTCCGCGGAGGGCGAATCGTCGCCCGAGCGCGGATTGACGAGCAGGAGCGAGTGGGTCCTCACGGCCCGAAAGTTGAGCCGAACGGCCCATGGCGGGTACCCACCTTGCGCCCGATCATTCCGGCATGAGTGAACGCGGCCTCCATCGGATCGAGGACGACCTGGCCGACACCTGGCTCGAGGACTGGGCCGGGGCCGGCGTCGCCGAGATCGAGGAGTTCCTCGCCAAGCACGCAGCCTTCCTGAGCTTCCTCGAGACTCAGGACTCGTAGCGCCGGAAGGGCTACGAGTCCGCGAGGCCGAGCGAGCGCTCCAACATCCCCTTCGGCATCGCACCGACGGCATTCGCCTTCGGCTGCCCGCCCTCGAAGAGGATCATGTTCGGGATCGACTGGATCCCGTAGCGCATCGCAAGCTCTTGGTTCTCGTCGATGTTGACCTTGACGAGCTTGATCTGCTTCTCGTCTGCGATCTTCTCGAGCACCGGCGCGACCGCGTGACACGGCCCGCACCACTCGGCCCAGAAGTCGACGATCACGGGCTGGCCGCTCTGCAGCACTTCCTGCTCGAAGGTCGCATCGGTGACGTTGTTTGCCATTCAGGGTCCTTTCTCGTTGTTACAAGAGTAGAAACGCGGCTCTCTACACTTTCCTTCCCGTGTTCCAGCCGCTGCCGAAAGTACCCGACCACCCGGAGGTCGAGAAGGAGATCCTCGCGTGGTGGGAGCAGGCGCGGATCTTCGAGAAGCTGCGCGAGCGGAACCGGGGCGGCCGGACGTTCTCCTTCATGGACGGGCCGATCACGGCCAACAATCCGGCAGGTGTCCACCACGGTCATGGGCGGACGCTCAAGGACGTCTTTCAGCGCTACAAGGCGATGCGGGGCTTCGACCAGCGCTACCAGAACGGCTTCGACTCGCAGGGGCTCTGGGTCGAGGTGGAGGTCGAGAAGTCGCTCGGCCTCGGCTCGAAGCGGGAGATCGAGGCGTACGGCCTCGCCGCATTCGCACGCGCCTGCCGCGACCGCGTCGCCCACTACAGCGAGCTGCTGACGCGCCAGTGCATCCGGCTCGGACAGTGGATGGACTGGGACAACGACTACTACACGTTCAGCGACACGAACATCGAGTACATCTGGCGCTTCCTCAAGGTCGTGTCGGAGAAGGGTTGGCTGTACAAGGGCCATCGCTCGACGCAGTGGTGTCCGCGCTGCGGCACGTCACTGTCGCAGCACGAGCAGGCGGGCGAGGAGAACTACGTCGAGATGGAGCACCCGTCGCTCTACGTGCGCTTCCCGCTGCGCGAGCGCGAGGGCGAGGCGCTCGTCGTGTGGACGACGACACCCTGGACGCTGCCCGCCAATGTCGCCGCCGCCGTTCGTCCCGATGCCGACTACGGTCTGACGCGCGACGGTCGGTGGGTCGCAGCGGCGCGCTACCCCGACGAGGAGTTCGTCGAGACGAGGCGCGGCGAGGAGCTCGTCGGCTGGCAGTACTCCGGCCCCTTCGACGAGCTCGAGGCGCAGTCCGGCGTCGCGCACCGCGTGATCCCGTGGGACGAGGTGGCGCTCGACGAGGGCACGGGCATCGTGCACATCGCGCCGGGCGCCGGCGCAGAGGACTTCGAGCTGTCGCGCGTGCACGACCTGCCGGTGCTCGCGCCGATCGACGAAGCCGGGCGCATGCTGCCGCCCTACGGCGGCTTCGCGGGCTTGACGACGATCGAGGTCGCCGAGCCGGTGACGAGCGCGCTGCGCGAGCGCGGGCTCCTCGTCGAGGCCGGGACGATCACGCACCGCTACCCCATCTGCTGGCGGTGCAAGACGCCGCTCGTCTTCCGCGTCGTCGACGACTGGTTCATCTCCGCCCAGGAGATCCGTCAGCCGATGCTCGACGCGAACGACACCGTCGAGTGGACGCCGCCGCAGTACAAGAAGCGCATGGACGACTGGTTGCGCAACATGGGCGACTGGAACATCTCGCGCAAGCGCTACTTCGGGCTGCCGCTGCCGTTCTACCCGTGCGAGTGCGGCCACCTGAACGTGATCGGGTCGAAGGCCGAGCTGCTCGACCGCGGCGTCTCTGGTCTCGACGAGCTCGAAGAGCTGCACCGTCCCTGGATCGACGCGGTGCTGATCCGGTGCGAGCAGTGCGACGCGACCGTGTCGCGCATCGAAGAGGTCGGCGACGCGTGGCTCGACGCCGGGATCGTCCACTTCTCGACGCTCGGCTGGCAGAACCCCACCTGGATCGAGCACGGGTACGCAACCGGCGCGTCCGCCGGCCTCTCCGGTGCCGATCTGCCCGACCACGCGTACTGGGAGAAGTGGTTTCCCGCCGACTGGGTCTCCGAGATGCGCGAGCAGATCCGGCTGTGGTTCTACTCGCAGTGCTTCATGTCGGTTGCGCTCACGGGCCGGTCCCCGTACCGGCGCGTGCTGACCTACGAGAAGGTCTACGACGAGCACGGCAAGCCGATGCACAAGTCGACGGGCAATGCGATCGAGCTCAACGACGCGCTCGACCGGATGGGCGCCGACGTCATGCGCTGGCTCTACTGCGCGCAGACGCCCAGCGAGCCGCTGCGTTTCGGCTACGCGCTCGCCGACGACGTCAAGCGACGCTTCCTCACCTTCTGGAACTCCGTCTCGTTCTTCGTCGAGTACGCGAACATCGCCGGCTTCCGGCCGTCGTTCTCGTCGCTCGAGCCCTCCGTGTCCGCGCCGCTCGACCGCTGGCTCGTCGAGCGCACGCACGCCTTCGTGCGCGACGCCGAGGCCGCGTACGAGGCGTACGACACGGTGACGATCATGAAGTCGTACGAGTCGTACGCCGACGATCTCTCGAACTGGTACATCCGACGCTCGCGCCGCCGCTTCTGGAACGACGAGCAGGACGCGTTCGCGGCGCTCTGGTACGCCCTCGTGCAGACGCTGCGCGTGCTCGCACCCGTGATGCCGTTCGTCACCGACGAGCTGTGGCGCAACCTCGTGCAGGACGGGCCCGAGTCGGTGCATCTCGCGCCGTTTCCGGAGGTCGCGGAGCCGGATCGCGCGCTGCTCGCGGAGATCGACGAAGTGCGCCGCGTGGTCACGCTCGCGCACCAGGCGCGCGCGTCGAGCGGTCTGAAGCTCCGCCAGCCCCTGCGTCGCATCATCGTCGAAGGCGCGAACGGTGCGAGCGCGCACGCGGAGGAGATCGCGGACGAGGTACGCGCCAAGGCGGTTGAGTTCGGTGCCGTCGAGTCGCAGCTGCTCGTGAAGCCGAACCTGCCGGTGCTCGGCCCGCGCCTGGGCAAGGAGCTGCCGACGATCCGGCAGGCGCTGCAGGCCGGGGACTTCGAGGAGCTCGCGGGTGGCCGCTTCCGCGTCGCCGGTCACGAGCTCGAGCCGAACGAGGTGCTCGTCGAGCGCAGCGGCCGCGAGGGGTTCGCGGTTGCGTCGGAGTCGGGGCTGACCGTCGCGCTCGACACGGAGCTCGACGACGAGCTGCTGCTCGAGGGCCGCGCCTACGACCTGATCCGCAGCGTCAACCAGCTGCGCAAGGACGAGGGCTACGAGATCACGGATCGCATCGTGTTGACCGTGCCGGAACCGGAGCGGGATGTCGTCGAGGCCCACCGCGACTGGGTCGCGCGCGACGTGCTCGCGACCGAGATTCGCGTCGGCGACGCGCTCGCCGTCGAGAAGTCCTAAGCTCCAGGCATGCCCGGCTGCGCCGGCTGTGGGAACGCGATCGAGGCGAGATTCCGCTTCTGTCCGTGGTGCGGCGTCGTCCAGCGGCGCAAGTTCGTCGAGTTCTTCCGGCCGCACGAGAACAGTGCGGGTCGTGCGCTGCGGGTGACCCGGTATGTCGCTGACGACCCGCACGTTCGCTTCAGCGTCTGGGAGGACGGCGTCGCGCGCGCGGCGGTCTCGGTCACCGAGGACGAGGCGGCGCGACTCGCGCGGTTTCTAGAGTCCGAGGCCGTGACGCAGCCGCTCGAGACCCAGGTCTAGCGGCGCGTCCGCGGTCGCGAGCGACAGCCGCGCCCAGCCGGCGCCGTTCTCGCCGAAGCCCTCGCCCGGCGCGACCGCGACACGGTGCCCCTCGAGCAGCTGTTCCGCCGTCACGTCGTCCGGGAGGCGGAACCAGACGAAGAACGTCCCCTCGCTGTGCGCCTCGAGTCCGCTGAGCGCTGCGAGAGCACGGCCGCGCCGCTGCTCGTACGTCGCGCGCCGCGCTTCGACGCTGTCCTGCGGCCCCGTCAGCGCTGCGACGCCCGCGCGCTGTACCGGCAGGAACACGCCGGCGAACTGGTGATTCTGCAGGTTTTCGATCCGCGCGACGAGCTCGGCGTTCCCGACGGCGAAGCCGAGCCGCCAGCCTGCCATCCCGTACGTCTTCGACATCGAGAACAGCTCGAGGCCCACCTCGCGCGCACCGTCGGCGGCGAGGAAGCTCGCCGGCTTCCGCCCGTCGAAGACGAGGTCGCCGTACGCGAAGTCGTGCAGCACCCACGCCTGCGCGCTGTGCGCGTATTCGACCGCCTGCTCGAAGGCCCCGTCCGGGGCGCACGCCGCAACCGGGTTGGAAGGGTAGTTGAGATAGAGCGCGTCCGCCTGCGTCGGTGCGGCTTCCCAGTCGGGTGCCCCGTCGGGTGCGATCGGCAGCGTGCCGAGGCGTGCGCCCGCGAGCGCGACGGCGGAGAAGTAATCGGGGTAGCCGGGATCAGGCAGAACGATCGTGCCGCCGCGCTCGACGCAAACCTGGGCGAACTCCATCAGGCCCGTTTTCGAGCCCGGCAGCACCGCGACCTCGCACGCCGGATCGACCTCGACGTCGTAGACGTCGCGGTAACGCGCTGCGATCGCTTCCTTCAGCTCGGGGATGCCGGCGAACGGCGCGTAGCCGTGCACGTCCGCCCGCCGCGCCCACTCGTCGAGAGCGGCGGCCACGTGCGGAGGCGGCCCGACATCGGGGTTGCCGCGGCCGAGATCGACGAGCGGCTCGCCGTCGCGTGCAGCCGCGGCCGCGACGCGTGCGAGGAGTGCCGAGAAGTACTGCTCCGGCAACCGCCGTATGCGGTCTGGTTCAGGCCGCCGCGCTGGAGCGTTGCGCACGGCGCAACTCTACGGGCAGCCTGAAGACGACGTCCTCGAATGCGGACGAGAACTCGCTCACGTCGGTGACGCCGCGGGCACGGAACCATTCGCACACGTCCCGCACGAGGCGCTCGGGCGCGGACGCGCCCGAGGTGACGCCGACCGTCTCGACACCCTCGAGCCACGGTTCCTCGATCTCGGACACGTCGTCGACGAGATGCGATGCGACGCCCACGCTGTGCGCGACCTCGACGAGCCGCTTCGAGTTCGACGAGTTGCAGGACCCGATGACGAGCAGGAGCTCGACCTCGTCGAGGAGCTCCTTGACGGCCCACTGCCGGTTGGAGGTTGCGTAACAGATGTCCTCTTTCGCGGGTGCGACGATCTCGGGGTACCGCGCGCGCAGGACATCGACGATCTCGCGCGTCTCGTCGATCGAGAGCGTCGTTTGCGTGATGTAGGCGAGCGGACGATCGCGAGGCAGGTCGACACGGCGCGCGTCCTCGACCGACTCGACGAGGACGATCGCGTCCGGCGCCTCCCCGAATGTCCCCTCGACCTCTTCGTGACCGGCGTGGCCGATGAACGCGATCGCATACCCGGCATCCGCGTAGCGCCGCGCCTGCGTGTGCACCTTCGTCACGAGCGGGCAAGTGGCATCGATGGTGTTCAGCCGCCGTCCCGCCGCCGCGTCGCGAACGGCCGGCGAGACGCCGTGCGCCGAGAAGACGAGGGTCGCATCGCGCGGCACGTCGTGCACCGAGTCGACGAAGATCGCGCCCCGCTGCTCCAGATCCTCGACGACGTGCTTGTTGTGGACGATCTGCTTGCGCACGTAGACGGGGGCGCCGTAGAGGCTCAGCGCCCGCTCGACGGTGTCCACCGCCCGCTCGACCCCGGCGCAGAAGCCGCGTGGGGAAGCGAGGAGGACGCGCCGAACCATCGGCGGCCACCATAGCCACGACTGATTAAGAAGTGAGAAAGCCCGCCGCTCGGGGGGGTCGGCGCGGCGGGCTTTCCCGAGTGCTCACCGCGGTTACGAGGCCAGGAACTGGCGCCGCGGCTCGCATCGCCCAGTGGCCGTGACGCTATCCCCGCCCCCGAATCCCGACAATGGGCCGGACGGCCCATCTTTGCAACGGGCAGGGTTCCTGTTCCATGGCCTGAAAAACGTGGACTCGGAGCATCGGCGCTCCCTATCATCACGTCGCCCAGCATGACCCTGATCGAGTCGCTTCAAGTCGGTCTGAACGGCCTCGCGCTCGCGTGGGAGAGCGTCGCGGTCGTGCTCGGCGCGCTCTTGCTCGGTCTGCTCGGCGGCCTCCTCGTGCGCCGGCGCGCGCTGCGGTCGTCCGGCGTGGACGCTCCGGCATCCCGGCTCCGCGAGCGCGAGCTCGTGAGCCTGCGCCGAATCGCCTCGGATCTCGCCCGCGCCGGTGACGTCGAGGCGGTCGTCCG
>Ga0157369_10003190_pt1 | contig 19560 bp, 18 predicted proteins | sample C25metaG_FD_113461 | JGI IMG/M metagenome (GOLD analysis project Ga0157369, IMG submission 113461) | Corn rhizosphere microbial communities from Kellogg Biological Station, Michigan, USA - C2-5 metaG | ecosystem: Host-associated > Plants > Roots > Rhizosphere > Soil | place: USA: Michigan... | reverse complement strand
GGAACAGGCTGGGCGCGCATGGAGTACCTCGTGCCCGCACGCGGCCTGATCGGCTTCCGCACCGAGTTCCTGACCGACACGCGCGGCGCCGGGATCATGCACCACGTGTTCGAGCGCTGGGAGCCGTGGTTCGGCGAGCTCCGCACCCGCCCCACGGGCAGCCTCGTCGCCGACCGCCGCGGCCAGGCGACCGGCTTCGCGATCGAGAATCTGCAGGAGCGCGGCTCACTGTTCATCGCCCCGACCGACGAGCTCTACGAGGGCATGGTCGTGGGCGAGAACTCTCGACGTGAGGACATGGACGTCAACGCCACGAAGCCGAAGAAGCTGACGAACATGCGCGCCTCGTCGGCCGACGAGCTGATCCGCCTGATCCCGCCGCGGCCGCTGTCGCTCGAGCAGGCGCTCGAGTTCATCCGCGACGACGAGTGCGTCGAGGTGACGCCCAAGTCGATCCGCCTGCGCAAGGTCGAGCTGAACGCTTCGAAGCGCGCCAGTGCCGCCTCGCGCCGGAAGCGCGAGACGGCGCCAGCCTGAATCTCTCTCTCTAGGAGACCGCCGGTGCGAGCCGCGCGTGGCAGCTTGCCAGGCCGCGCTTCTCGAGGTACTGCTGGTGGTAGTCCTCGGCCTCCCAGAACGGCGGTGCGTCCTCGATCGTCGTTGCGACGCGGCGCCCGAGCTTGTCCTGGATCCGCGCGCGCGAGCTTTCGGCAGTCGCACGCTGCTCTGCGTCGGCGGCGAAGATGACGCTGCGGTACTGCGAGCCGACGTCGGGCCCCTGGCGGTTCACCTGGGTCGGATCGTGCTCGGCCCAGAAGACGGCGAGCAGCTGCTCGTACGGCGCCTCGGCGTCGTCGTAGGTCACCTCGACGACCTCGGCGTGGCCCGTCGCGTCGGAGCAGACCTGCTGGTACGTCGGATGCTCGGCGTTGCCGCCGGCATAGCCGACACGCGTGTTCGAGACGCCCTCGATCCGCCGGAAGGCGGCTTCAACGCCCCAGAAGCACCCGGCACCGAAGATCGCGGTTTTCTCCATTTACTCCTCCTCCAGCTTGAGGGCGGCCGAATTGATGCAGTAGCGCACGCCCGTGGGTTGCGGACCGTCCGGGAAGAGGTGGCCGAGGTGCCCACCGCAGCTGGCGCACATGACCTCGGTGCGCACCATGCCGTAGCTCACGTCGGTCTCCTCCTCGATCGCCTCCGGGTCGGCAGGGGCGAAGAACGCGGGCCAGCCGCAGCCGGAGTCGTATTTCGCCTCCGACGTGAAGAGCGCAGCGCCACAACCGGCGCAGACGTACTTCCCGTCCTCGAAGGTGAAGTCGTACTCGCCGCTGAACGGGCGCTCTGTGCCCTTCTCGCGCAGCACGTGGTAGGCCTCCGAAGAAAGCTCCGCCTTCCACTCTGTCTCGGTCTTGACGACCTTGTTCGTCAAACGCTCTCCTTGTTCGCTGGTCGAAGATAGAGACCAGGCTGGACGCAATTCGTTACCGGTTCACGGTCGACATGTCGGGATACCGGTCGCCCGCGGTGGCGCCCTTGGGGAAGGCCTCGTCGATCCGGCGGAGGTCGTCGCCGGTCAGCTCGACCTCGACCGCCTGGACGTTCTCCTCCAGATACGTGCGCCGCTTGGTGCCCGGAATCGGGACGATCTCGTCTCCCTGCGCCAGTACCCAGGCGAGCGCCAGCTGCCCGGTCGTGACTCCCTTCTCCACGGCGATCTCCTCGACCTTCGCGACGAGGTCGAGGTTTTTCTGGAAGTTCTCACCGGTGAAGCGCGGGCCGCGGCGGCGATAGTCCTGCGGATCGAGGTCGTCGAGCGACCTGATCTGGCCCGAGAGGAAGCCCCGGCCGAGCGGGCTGTAGGCGACGAATCCGATCCCAAGCTCGCGCACCGTCGGCAGGACCTCCTCCTCGGGGTCACGCGACCAGAGCGAATACTCGGTCTGCAACGCTGCGATCGGATGCACGTCGTGGGCGCGCCGGATCGTCTGAGGTCCCGCCTCCGACAGCCCCAGGTGGCGAACCTTGCCCGCCTCGACGAGCTCCTTCATGGCCCCGACCGTTTCCTCGATCGGCGTGTTGGTGTCGACCCGGTGCTGGTAGTAGAGATCGATGTGGTCGACGCCGAGCCGTTCGAGGCTCGCGTCACATGCACGGCGCACATAGTCCGGGCTGCCGTTGATCCTGATCCAGCTCCCGTCCTCGTTGCGTTCCTTGCCGAACTTCGTCGCGAGCACCACCTCGTCGCGCCGGCCGGCGATCGCCTTCCCGACGAGCCGTTCGTTCGTGAACGGGCCGTACATGTCGGCGGTGTCGAGAAAGGTGACACCGAGCTCGAGCGCGCGGTGAATCGTCGCGATCGCCTCGCCCTCGTCGGCCGTGCCGTAGAACTCCGACATCCCCATGCAGCCCAGGCCAAGCGTCGAGACCTCGAGCGTCGATCCAAGTGTGCGTTTGTCCATCGAGACAGAGTGGCAGACCGCATAGGGTTGCCGCATGACCGACTACACGCACAAGAACCTCAAGGACGACGTCGAGGATTCGGCCGAGAAGTTCGGGCTCGCGCCGAACCTCGAGGCGCGCTTCGGGCGCTCGGTGCTCGACATGCAGGGCGGCGGGATGAGCTACCAGCGCATGGCCCCGAACTTCCGCGGTCCCTTCGGCCACCGGCACACGACCCAGGAAGAGGTGTACGTGATCATTGCGGGGAGCGGCCGGATCAAGCTCGAGGACGAGATCCGCGAACTGAGCCAGTGGGACGTCGTTCGCGTCAAGCCAACGGTTGCGCGCGGATTCGAGTCCGGCCCCGACGGATTGGAGCTGATCGCGATCGGGTTCGGCGAGGGCGGCGAGGCCGAGATCTTGCAGGAGTTCTGGCCCGCGGACTGACGAACCGCTGCAAGCCGGTTGCCTACCCAGGTAACCGGGTCGAATTCGATCAGGCCGTGCTGTGTTCCCGATCGGGCTGTTCGAAACCGAAACGGACGACCGGTTGCTTCGCGGCACGCACCTCGTCGAGCCGGCGCACGGGCCGACCGTGCGGCGCCTCACGCAGCAACTCCGGCTGCTCGGCCGCCTCGCCGACGATCGCAAGCATCGCCTCGACGAACGCGTCGAGCGTCTCCTTCGCTTCCGACTCGGTCGGCTCGATCATCAGCGCCTCGGGGACGACCAGCGGGAAGTAGATCGTCGGTGGATGGAACCCGTAGTCCATCAGCCGCTTCGCGACGTCGAGCGCGCCGACTCCGTGCTCGCGCTTGAGCGTCCGCGCGCTGAGCACGAACTCGTGCATGCAGAGCCGCTCGTAGGGCAGGTCATAAGCCCCTTTCAACCGCGCGAGCAGGTAGTTGGCGTTCAGCACCGCGACCTCGCTCATCTCGCGCAGGCCGGGCCCGTACGACCGGATGAACGCGTACGAGCGGACGAACACCCCGAACGGCCCGCTGAAGGCGCGCACCTTGCCGATCGACTTCGGCCGGTCGTACTCGAGCTTGAACCCGTCGCCGTCGCGGACGACGACGGGGACGGGCAGATACGGCGCCAGGCTCTCGCGCACCGCGATCGGCCCGCCGCCCGGCCCGCCGCCGCCATGCGGCTGCGAGAACGTCTTGTGCAGGTTGATGTGCACGACGTCGAAGCCCATGTCGCCCGGCCGCGAGATGCCGCAGACCGCGTTCAGGTTCGCGCCGTCGTAGTACATGAGCGCACCCGCGCCATGGAAGATGTCGCGGATCTCTTCGATGTTCTCGTCGAAGAGCCCAAGAGTCGATGGGTTCGTGAGCATCAGTCCGGCGGTGTGTTCGTCGACCTTGCCGCGTAGATCCTCGACGTCGATGTTGCCGCGCGCGTCCGTCTTCACCGGCGTCAGCTCGTAGCCGGCCATCGTCACGCTCGCCGGATTGGTGCCGTGCGCGGTGTCGGGGATCACGATCTTGCGGCGCTGCTCGTCTTCCCCCCGCTCGGCGAAGTACGCACGGAAGAGCATCAACCCGGTCAGCTCGCCCTGGCTGCCGGCCGCGGGCTGCAGCGACACGGCATCGAGCCCCGTCACCTCGCGCAGGATCTCCTGCAGCTCCCACTCGAGCTCGAGCGCGCCCTGGGCGGCGTCGTCCTCGACGAGCGGATGCAGGCCGGCGAACCCCGGGAGCCCGACGACCCGCTCGTTGACGCGCGGGTTGTACTTCATCGTGCAGCTGCCGAGCGGGTAGAAGCCGGTGTCGATCCCGAAATTACGTGTCGAGAGCTCGGTGAAGTGCCGCAGAACCTCGGGCTCGGCCAGCTCGGGCAGGCGCGGGGGCTCTTTGCGCGCCAGCTCCGCGGGAACCTCCGGCACAGGCAGGTCGGGCTTCGGGATCCCGATCCCGCGCCGGCCCGGCTGCGACTTCTCGTAGATCAGCTTCATGCCGCCAGCGCCTCGACCAGCCGGTCGATCTCGTCGACCGTTCGCTTCTCGGTCACGGCGACGAGCAGTGCGTCGTCGAGCCCCGGATAGTCGCGGCCGAGCGGGTAACCGGCATAGATGCCGTTCGTGCGTGCCTGCGCGAGCGCCTCTCGCGCGTTGCACCGCGTGCGCACCGCGAACTCCTTGAACGTCGACCGTTCGGGAAACACCAGTTCCAGCCCGGCATCCTGCAGTCGCTCCTGCGCGTACGCCGAGAGCGCCATGCAGGTCTCCCCCAGCTCGCGCAGGCCCTGCGGGCCGAGCAGGCTGAGGTGCACGAGGCCGGCGAGTGCGAGCAACGTCTGGTTGGTCGTGATGTTCGACGTCGCCTTCTCGCGCCTGATGTGCTGCTCGCGCGTCTGGAGCGTCAGCACGAAGCCGCGCTCGCCGGCGGTGTCGACCGTCTCACCGACGATGCGCCCGGGGAGCCGGCGGATGTAGTCGGAACGGGCGGCAAGGAAGCCGTAGTGCGGGCCGCCGTAGCTCATCGAATTGCCGGCGGACTGCCCTTCGCCGATCGCCAGCGCGCAGCCGTACGCGCCGGGCGCCTCGAGCAGTCCGAGCGACGTGAGGTCGACGTGCGCGATCGGCAGGGCGCCGTTCTCGGCTGCGGCGGCCGCCAGCTCGGGGGCGTTCTCGAGCACACCGAAGAAGTTCGGGTGCTGGAAGATCACCGCCGCGGCGTCCTGGGCGGCCGCGCGGACGCGGTCGGGATCGGTCGCCCCGTTCTCGTGCGGGACCTCGACGATCTCGAGCCCGAAGCCGGGCGCGTACGTCTTGATCACCTGCCGCACCTGCGGGCTCGTCGCCTCGGTGACAACGATCTTCGACCGGCCCGTCGCATGCTTCGCGACGAAACAGGCATCGGCGGCGACCGTCGAGCCGTCGTAGCCGGAGGCGTTCGAGACGTCCATGCCGGTCAGCTCGCAGATCGCCGTCTGGTACTCGAACACGGCCTGCAGCACGCCCTGGCTCATCTCCGGCTGGTACGGCGTGTAAGCGGTCAGGAACTCACCGCGCTGCAGCACCGCGTCGACAACCGCCGGCACGTAGTGGTCGTAGATGCCGGCGCCGAGGAAGCACACCTCGTCGACGATGTTCTTCGCCGCCAGCTCCTCCATGTGCCGCTGCAACTCCGCCTCGGTCAGCGCCGGCGGGATCGCAAGCTCACGGTCGAAGCGCACGCCGGCCGGGATGTCGCGGAAGAGCTCCTCGACGGACGAGACGCCGATCGACGCGAGCATCGCGTCACGGTCGGCGTTTGTGAGCGAGAGGTAGCTCACGCGACGCCGTTTCTGGGAGGCTCCATCAAGCCTACGCCCGCTCGTTTCTCAGGCTCCGTCAAGCCTACGCCCGCTACTTTCTCAAGCTCCGTCAAGCCTACGCCTCTTCGACCACGCGCTTGTAGTCAGCGGCGCTGAGCAGCTGGCCGAGCTCGGAGGGGTCGCTGAGGCGGATGCGGATCAGCCAACCCTCACCGTACGGATCGTCGTTGACCGTCTCGGGCGCGTCGACGACCTTCTCGTTGACCTCGAGCACCTCGCCCGAGAGCGGCGAGATCAGGTCGGAGACCGCCTTCACCGACTCGACCTCACCGTAGGACGTGTCCTTGCCGATCGTCGCGCCCACATCCGGTGCCTCGTAGTGCACGAGCTCCCCAAGCGCATCCTGCGCATGCCACGTCACACCCAGCACGGCCTCGTCGCCGTCGATGCGCGCCCAGTCGTGCTCCGGGTGGTACAGCAACTCGTCGGGATACGACTCACTCGCGGCCATCAGTCGGCGTTCTCCTTCTTGTAGAGGGGTTTCTTCGCAACTTCGGCACGGCGCGGCTTGCCCCGAACGTCGACGACGAGCTCGCTGCCGCTCGTCGCGCGCGCGGCGGGAACGTAGGCAAGCCCGATCCCGATCTCGAGCATCGGCGAGAGCGAGCCGGAGGTGACCTCGCCGCCACCCTCGATTGCCATCCCCTGCCGGGGAATCGCCTTCTCGGTCATGCGGAACGGCACCAGCTTCTGCTCGGGGCCACGCTCCTTCACTGCACGGAGGCGCTCGACGCCGGTGAAGTCGGTCTCGAGCGCACACGCCCAGCCGAGGCCCGACGAGATCGCGTCCCACTGCGGGCCAATGTCGTTGCCGTGCAGCGGATAACACACCTCGAGCCGGAGCGTGTCGCGCGCACCGAGGCCGCACGGGCGGATCCCACGCGCGACGATCGCGTCCCACAGACGGCCGCCGTCGTCGGCCATGCATGCGAGCTCGACGCCTTCCTCGCCCGTGTAACCGGTGCGGTTCACCATCACCTCGACGCCGTCGACCTCGCCCTCGGCAAACGTGAACGCCGTGCCGCGCTCGAGCCCGAGGCGCTCGAGCGCCCGCGGTCCCTGGACAGCGAGGAGCGCGTAGTCGTCGGAGACATCTCGGACGTCGGAGCCACGCAGCTCCTGCTCCTTCAACGCGCGGTACGCGGCGTCGGTATTGGATGCGTTGACGACGAGCAGGTAGCGGTGCGCGTCGAGCCGGTAGACGATCAGGTCGTCGACGATCCCGCCCGACTCGGTCGTCAGCAGCGTGTACTGGGCATCGCCCGGCTGAAGCCGGTCGATGTCGTTCGAGAGCGCGCCCTGGAGCAGATCGCGGGCGGTCGGCCCCTCGACCTCGAGCTCCCCCATGTGCGAGACGTCGAAGACGCCGGCGTCGCTTCGCACGACCTTGTGCTCCGGGATCACGCCCTCGTACTGGACGGGCATCTCCCAACCGGCGAACGGGACCATCCGCGCGCCGAGCGCGACGTGACGGTCGTAGAGCGCGGTCCGGCGAAGCGTCTGCACCGAGCGCGATGTTATCGGCGGCAGCTCCTGCTCCCGTGGGTGTCTGGAGTCGCCCAGACGCAACGCGTCTGACGCGTCGGGCTAGTCCTCGCGCAGGAAGGACGGCACGTCGAGCGCGTCGCCGGTGTCGAACGTCGGCCCGCGGCCGCCGAGCGACGAGCTCTCGCCGGCTGCCACCCGCGCGCCCCGGCGACGCCGCTGTGCACCGAAGCCCGTCGCGATCACGGTCACCCGCACCTCGTCCGAGAGCTGCTCGTCGATCACGGCGCCGAAGATCACGTTCGCGTTCTGGTCGGCGGCGCCCGTGACGACCTCGGCCGCCTCGTTGACCTCGAACAGGCCGAGGTCGGGCGGGCCGCTGATATTGAGCAGGATGCCGGTGGCGCCCTCGATCGACGATTCGAGCAGCGGCGAGCTGACGGCGTTCCGGGCGGCCTCGCTCGCGCGGTTCTCGCTCTGGCCGACGCCGATGCCCATCAGGGCCGAGCCGGCGTCGCGCATGATCGTGCGCACGTCGGCGAAGTCGAGGTTGACGATGCCGGGCACCGTGATCAGGTCGGTGATCCCCTGCACGCCCTGGCGCAGGATGTCGTCGGCCATCTTGAAAGCATCGGAGAGAGGCGTCTTCTTCTCGACCACCTGTAGCAGGCGGTCGTTCTCGATCACGATCAGCGTGTCGACCTTGTCCGCCAGGTCGTTGATGCCCTGCTCGGCCTGCTGCGCGCGGCGGCGACCCTCGAAGGAGAACGGCCGCGTGACGACACCCACCGTGAGCGCCTCGAGCTCGCGCGCGATCTCCGCGACGATCGGCGCGCCACCCGTGCCGGTGCCACCGCCCTCGCCGGCGGTGACGAAGATCATGTCGGCGCCCTTCAGCGCCTCTTTCAACTCGTCGCGCGACTCGGTCGCAGCCTCGCGGCCAACTGTCGGATCGGCACCGGCGCCGAGCCCACGGGTCGCCTTCGCGCCGATGTGGATCTTGACGTCCGCCTCGCACATCAGAAGCGCCTGCGCGTCGGTGTTGATCGCCACGAACTCGACGCCCGTGACCCCTGCGTCGACCATCCGGTTGACGGCGTTCGTGCCGCCGCCGCCGACGCCGACGACCTTGATCACTGCGAGATAGTTACCGGAGCGTTCTCTCATTGAATGTGGCTCGACCTCAAGCTCGAGTGCAGAGTGGGACTGTCGAGCACCTCCTTCTGTTCGCAGGGTACGGAGGGTTTCCTGCCCTGTCAACGCCAAAGTTACAGCTCTCGACCTGCCTAAGCCTCAACCTCCACTTCCGACTTGAGACTTTGCCGCCAGCACCGGACGCTCAGGAACGCTGACATCGAGGTAGCCACCGCCCGCGGTTGCAGCCCCTGTCATCCGCAGGATCCGGCGTGCGATCGCGAGCTTCAGGCGGAGGTCGCCGGCGTCGCCGAGCCGCAGCTCGAGGCCGCCGCCGAGGGTTAACGTGAGCGCATGGTCCCCGGCCTGTACCCCCTTGACGCCGCCCGGCAGCGACGCTCCCCGCAGCGGGGCGAGCGCAGCGGCCGCCGCGCCCTGCTCGGCCGGCAACGTGCGCCCGACCGCGACCTGGACGTCTTTCGTCACCCAGAGGCGCGGCAGGGCCGAGAGGCGCGGATGTGGCAGCGTGCGCAGCACGCGGCCGGTCGCCGAGACCAGAAATGCGTTCCGGCCCTGTCGCACCACGAGCACGGGGCGCTCCAGGCGGAGCAGGATGTGCAACGTGTGCGGGAACGACCGGTCGTAGCCGAACGCGTGAACCGCGGCGATCGAGTCGAGTCGCCGCGTCAGGGCGGTGCCGTCGACCGCCAGCAGGCTCTTTCCGAGCTCGTCGTGCAGCGCCGTCCTGACCTGCGCCTGCACAGCCGGCGAGCCACCGGTCACCTCGATGCGCTGGACCGCGAAGATCGACGTCTCTCGCGCCACGAGGTAGCCGCCGACCGCGAGCACCACGAGGGCGAGCCCGACCAGTAGCGAGCCGCCCGAGGGCGCGAGGTGAGCGAGGTTCAGTGCACCCCGACCCGCGGGCGCGGCCGCGGCGCGCGTGGACGTCCTCCGGCGGGAGCTCATCGGGCGGACTTCGCCGCCCGCGGAGCTTTCCCTACACGTCTGAAAGGCTGAGCGGGCCGAGGAAGCGAACCTCGTGCTCGAGTACCGCCCCGAAGCGTTCCCGCACTTGCCGGCGCGCAGTCTCCATCAGTGCGATGCAGTCGGCGGACGTCGCGCCACCGGGGTTCTCGATGAAGTTCGCATGGCGTGGAGAGATCAGCGCACCGCCGCTGCGCCGGCCTTTCAACCCGCATTGCTCGATCAGGCTGCCCGCGCCGGGTCCGACGTCCGGGTTCTTGAAGACGCTGCCGAAGGTTCGCTTGTTCGTGGGCTGGGTCGCCTTGCGCTGTGCGAGCAACTCGCGGCCGCGCCTCTCCACCTCGTCCCGCGTACTCGCGTCGAGGCGGAAGCGCGCCCGCGCCACCACCTCCCCCGGGCGAAGGCCCGAGTGACGGTACGAGAGCTCGAGCTCGGCGGGCGCGAGCGTGCGGACACCATCGGCATCGACGACGACCGCGTCGATCAGCACGTCGCGCCACTCACGTCCGTACGCGCCGGCGTTCATGCGCACGCCCCCGCCTGCCGTCCCGGGGATCGCGGAGGCAAACTCGAACCCGGACAGGCCAGCCGCCCGCGCTCGATGCACGCACACCGCGTTCGGGGCGCCGCCTCCGGCAACGAGCACGTCGCCCTCGACCTGTGCCGAGGCCAGTTCGCCGGCGAGCTTCAGCACCAGCGCGTCGACTCCGTCGTCGTGCACGAGCAGGTTGGAGCCAAGCCCGATCGTCTCGACCGCCACCGCCTGTTCGGCGGCCCAGCGCAGGCACTCCTGCAACTCGTCGATCGACCCGGGTCTCGCAAACCAGCGCGCCGGCCCGCCCGTCCCGATCGTCGTGAAGCGCGAGAGCGAGACGTGCTCGTCCATCATCCGAAGAGCCCAACCGCGCGATCGACGTCTCCTGCCCCCAGCACGATCGCAACCTCGCCCGGCCGCGTCCGTCGCCTGAGCCTTTCGGCGCCCGCCTCGACGGTGGGTGCCCAGGCTGCCAGCACGCCCCGGTCGCTGAGCGCGTCGACGATCAACTTGCCGGTCACGCCCTCGAGCGGCGCCTCGCGCGCGCCGTAGATCTCGGTCACGGTCACGTCGTCGGCGGTGGCCAGCGCGTCGGCGAGCTCGGCGGCCAGATGCCGCGTGCGCGAGTAGAGATGGGGCTGGAAGAGCACCCGCAAGCGCGCGCCGGGGAAACGCTCCCTTGCCGCCTCGATCGTTGCTGCGACCTCGCTCGGATGATGACCGTAGTCGTCGACGACCGTGATGCCGCCCAGCTGGTGGACCTCGAAGCGCCTGCCCGTTCCGGCGAAGCGTGCGAGCACCGGCTCCGCCTCGGCCCCCGAAACGCCGGCCAGCTCGAGGGCCGCCAGCGCCGCTCCGGCGTTCTGGCGGTTGTGTGCGCCGGGCAGCGCAAGCTCGCCTTCGAACAGCGGGGCACCGCGGACGACGTGGCGCGCGCCTGCCAGCCAGCGATCGAACTCGGCGAGCAGCTCGACCGTCGACGAGAACTCCGTGTGGTGGTCGAGCTCGACGTTCGTGACCACGGCGATCTCGGCTGGCAGGGTGAAGACCGTCCGGTCGGATTCGTCGCCTTCGATCACGAGGAAGCCATCACCGAAGCCCGCGTTCGAGCCGAGCTGCGGTACCGGCGCCCCGATCAGCCAGGCCGGGTCCCGCCCGGTCTCCGCGAGCACGTACGCGATCATCGCCGCGGTCGTTCCCTTGCCGTGCGTGCCGGCGACAACCACCGACGGGCGCGCCGACGCGAGCTCGCGGAGAAACGCCGCGCGGCGCAGCCCCGATACCTGCGGATAGGCGGACGAGACGACGGCCTCCCAGCCTGCGGGCACGGCCGGCTCGGCGGAGATCTGCACGTCGGCGTCGGCAAGGGAATCGAGGTACGGCGTCCGCACGCGATCCCAGCCGCCGATCTCGGCGCCCCAGGCGCGCGCGAGCTGCGCGTACGCGCTCAACCCGGCGCCGCCGATCCCGACGAACCACAGCTTGCGGCCGGCGAACGGCGCGCTCATCGTCCCGCCAATGCAACGAGCTCGTCCGCAATCTCCTCGGCGGCGTCGGGCCGGGCGGCCGTCAGCATCGCCGCGCCCATGTGCGCGAGGCGTGGACTGTCGTCGAGCAGCGAGCGAACGAGCTCGGGCACGCTCTCGAGCTCCAGCTCCCGCACCATGATTGCGCCGCCGGCTTTGACAAAGTGCTCGGCGTTCAGGGCCTGGTGGTCGCCGGTCGCGAACGGATAGGGGACGAAGATGGCCGGCCTCCCGGCCGCGGCGATCTCCCACACCGATCCGCCCGAGCGGGAGAGCACGAGATCGCATGCGGCGAGGGCCGCTCCGAAGCGGTCGGTCTCGTCGATCACGCGATAGTCGGGACGGCGAACGCGGCGCCGGACGAGCTCGTAGTCGCGTCTTCCCGTCTGATGGAGGATGGCAGGCCCCTCCGCGCCCCAGGTGTCGACAACGAACTCGTTCAACGTCGTGGCACCGGCGAGCGCACCGAAGACGCCGAGTACGGGACCGCAGGGCGGAAGCTCGAAGAGCTCCCGCGCTTCAGCGCGCGAAACGAGCTGGGCGCGCCGGATCGGGCGCCCGACGACACGCGCACGGTCGCGGTAGCGGCCGAGCTCGATCGGGTACGCCAGGAAGATCCTGCGGGCGAACGGTGCCGCCATCCGGTTCGCCAGCCCGAGATGGGCATCTGCCTCGGTCAGCGCCGTCGGGATGCCCAGCCTCGAGGCCGCGAAGACCATGGGGCCGGCGACGAAGCCGCCGCCTCCGAGCACGACATCGGGCTGCCGCGCACGCAGGATCCGGCGGCACGCGCGAGGCGCAGCACCGGCGAGCAGGGCCACGCGGGCAAGTGCGATCGACGGCCGGCGCGGGAAGCCGGCGATGTGGAAGGTGTCGAGCTCGTAGCCGGCGTCAGGAACCAGACGCGCTTCGACGCGATCCGGCGACCCGGCGAACGTCACGAGGGCGCCGCGCCTCCGCAGCGCGTCCGCGACCGCGAGTGCCGGCAGCACGTGTCCTGCCGTTCCCCCGGCCGCGATCAGGCACCGCAGCTGCTGCTCTGCCACCACGATGAGCGATGTTAAGGAGGATTCCCACCCCGGCGAGCAAGACGATGAGGCTGGAGCCGCCGTAGGAGAGGAACGGCAGGGGAATTCCGGTCAGTGGGGCCACCCCCATGACGGCGGAGATGTTCAGCGCTGCCTGCCCGGCAACGACCACCGTGAGGCCTGCAGCGAGCCTCTTTCCGAACGGATCCTTGCAGCGCAGCGCGATGTTGAAGCCGGCATACGCAAACGTCGTATAGGCGGCGATCACGGCCGCCACGCCGACGAGTCCGAGCTCTTCGCCGATCACGGCGAGCATCATGTCGGTGTGTGCCTCGGGGAGGTAGAAGATCTTCCCGACGCTCTGGCCGAGCCCGACGCCGAAGGGGCCGCCGGAGCCCATCGAGATCATCGCCTGAACGAGCTGGAAGCCCGTGCCCTGGGCATCGTGCCAAGGGTTCAGGAACGCGAAGAAGCGCGCCCGGCGATACGGCTCGATGTAGATCGCGACCGTGCCGATCACCGAGGCGATCGTGAGCGCCGAGCCGAGCACGCGCGCCGGCGTACCGGCGACGACGAGCATGCCGGCGAGCATCAGCATCAGCGTGATCGAGGTGCCCATGTCGGGCTCGAGCATCAGCAGGAGGCAGAAGACCGCGGCCAGCGCGCCGACCGGCCGCCACAGCTCGCGCAGGTCGCGTGGCGGGGCCTTCCGCGACAGGTACGACGCGGCCCAGATGGCGAGCGCCAGCTTCGCGAGCTCTCCCGGCTGGAAGACCGCCGGGCCGAGCGAGATCCAGCGGCGCGCGCCGTTGATGGCCGGGCCGATCACGAGCACGGCGGCGAGCAGCGTAAGGGAACCCAGCACGAGCATCGGCGCGAGCGGGCGCAGCCGCCGGTAGTCCCAGCGCTGCGCGACCATCATCAGCACGATTCCGAGCGCGGCATAGACGCTCTGGCGTTCCAGGTAGTAGTTCGGATTGCCGCCGCCGACCGCCGCTGACGCCGACGTCGCGCTGTAGACCATCACCAGGCCGAAGGCGACGAGCGCCAGCGTGACCAGGATCAGCAGCCTGGAATCGAGCTCTCCCCGCTTCATCCGTACCCCGTTCGCGAGTAGCGGGCGGATTCCTAGATCTGTCGTGTGTCAGACACCCAGGTGGGCCACGAGCCGGCGGAACTCGTCGCCGCGGTGCTCGAAGTTCTCGAACTGGTCGTAGCTCGCACAGGCCGGGCTGAGCAGCACGACGTCGCCTGGGACGGCGAGTCGCGTGGCATGGGCGACAGCCGCCTCGAGCGTGCCGTCACGATGCCCGTCGATCACCTCGGCGATGCGGCCGGCCTCGGCTCCGATCAGGTGCACCGACCGGACGTTCGAGCCGATCGCCGCCGCGAGCGGCCCGAAATCCTCACCCTTGGGCGAACCGCCGAGAATCACCCGCACCGGGTCGCCGGTGTACGTCGCGAGCGCCCGCAGCGCCGCTGCGACGTTTGTCGCCTTCGAGTCGTTGACGTAGCGAACGCCCGCGTGCGCGCCGAGCGGCTCGAGCCGGTGCGGCACGCCTTCGAACGTGCGCAACGCGGCGGCGATCGCCGCGTCGTCGATGCCCGCCGCGCGCGCCGCAGCGGTCGCCGCCGCCGCGTTCTCGCGGTTGTGCCGGCCCGGAATCAGCGGCTCGGCGGGGAGGTCGTCTCCGGCCGAGAACTCGATCCCGGGCAGACCGACGCCGCGCGGCACGATCTTCGTGCGCGCCCGCTCGAAGATCCGCAGCTTGGCGTCGCGGTACGCCTCGAAGCTGCCGTGCCGGTCGAGGTGGTCGGGCTCGAGGTTGATCAGCACCGCGACGTCGCACGCGAACTCGTGCACGTCCTCGAGCTGGAAGCTCGATACCTCGCAGACGACCCAGCCGGCGCTCCGGATCGCGGTGAGCGGCCGCCCGATGTTTCCCGCAACCACCACGTCGCGCCCCGCGGCCCGGAAGATCTCGCCGAGCAGCTCGCTCGTGGTCGACTTCCCATTCGTCCCGGTCACCCCCACGAAGCGCGACTCCGGGAGCAGCCGGTAGCCGAGCTCGATCTCCGACCACACGGGCACGCCCCGCTCGCGCGCGGCAAGGAGGAGCGGACGCTCACCGGGCACACCGGGGTTCTTCACCACCAGGTCCACTCCGTCGAGCAACGCGAGCTCGTCTTCGTTGCCGAGTGTCCGGTCGACGACGACGACCTCGTCGCCACGCTCGGCGAGGCGCTCCGCTGCAGAGCGGCCGGATCGCGCCAGACCGTAGACGAGCGTCCTCAATGTGGCTTGAGCACCGGGTAGTACTTGTAGAAGAGGGCGAAGCCCGCGGCGCAGAGGATCGCCGTCACGATCCAGAAGCGCACCATGATCTTGGTCTCCGACCACGCCTTCATCTCGAAGTGGTGGTGCAGCGGGGCCATCAGGAAGATCCGCCTTCCCCACCGCTTGAAGCTGAGCACCTGCAGCATCACCGAGAGCGCCTCGATCGCGAAGATGCCGCCGACGAAGAGCAGCAGAAACTCGACCTTGAGCATGATCGCCATCGCCGCGATCGCGCCGCCCATCGCCATCGAGCCCGTGTCGCCCATGAAGACCTCGGCGGGGAAGGCGTTGAACCAGAGGAAGCCGACGGCGGCTCCGATCAGCGCCGCGCCGATGAAGGCGATGTCGAGCCGGCTCTCGATGCGGCCGTGCATCGAGGTACCCGAGCGGATGTAGATCGTCACCGCCATCGCGGTGAAGGTCGCGAGCGCGATGATCGTCGTCCCGGCCGCCAGGCCGTCGAGGCCGTCGGCGAGGTTCACGCCGTTGACCGTGCCGGCGATGATCAGGAAGAGCAGCAGGTACCAGAACGGCCCCAGCGGGATGCTCCAGTCGACCACCGGCACGAAGAGGCTGTGGTCGAGCTGCTGGTGGTGCGCGGCGAAGCCGACGGCAACGGTGATCAGCGCGAGCAGCAGCATCTTCCAGCGCCCCGACAGACCCAGCGACCGCTGGTGGCGCAGCTTGATGAAGTCGTCGAGGAAGCCGATCGAGCCGCACGCGAGCGCCGTGCCGAGGATCGTCAACCCGCGCAGCGTGTAGTTGCTGAGCGGCAGGAACGCTACGGTCGCCGCCACGACGATCAAAAGGCCGCCCATCGTCGGCGTACCCTGCTTGATCGCGTGGCGCTCGGGCCCTTCCGCGCGAATGTGCTGCCCGAACTCGTTCCGGCGCAGGAAGGCGATGAAGGTCGGACCACCGAGGATCGCGATGATCATTGCGACGAGCGCGGCGACGAGAACGCGGGCCATCAACCAGAGAAGTTCGCTGCGACGGCTTCGAGTCCCACCGAGCGCGAGCCCTTGAGCAGCACGACGTCGCCCGGTTCGAGCGCAGTCGCCAGCGCGGCAACGGCGTCGGCCGGCGTCGCGACCCAGGTGCCGCCGTAGGCCCGCGCGAGCTCACCCACGGCGATCACGTCCACGATCCGGAGCTCTCTCAGGCGCTCTGCGACCTCGGCGTGATAGCGCGGGGTCTCCGGGCCGAGCTCCGCCATGCCGCCGAGCACGGCAACGACGCGCCGTCCGGCCGCGACGCGCACCGCATGGTCGAGCGCGGCCCGCATCGAGACGGGGTTGGCATTCCAGCAGTCGGCAATCAGCACGCCGCCACCGGGCAGCGGCACTTCTTCGCCGTGCCAGCGCGAGAGCTCGATGTGCGACGCTCCTTCCTGGGCACGGTCGAGCGGCAGGCCGAGCGCCGCGTACGCATGGAGTGCAGCCAGCGCGTTGACGGCGTTGTGCGCCATCGCGAGATCGAGGTTGAGCTCGAGCTCCCGGCCGTCGAACCGGAAGACCGCGACCCCGTGCTCGAACGAGATCACGTCCGACGGCGAGAAGCGACGAACGGGCAGCCCGGCGGGAACGAACGGATCGAGCAGCGGCTCGTCCGGGAGCACCGCCTCCTCGACGACGTCGAGCAGCTCCCCCTTCGCGCGCGCGACCGCCTCGAGCGAGCCGAGCAGCTCGAGATGCACCGGCCCGATGTTCGTGATCACTCCGATGTGCGGCCGTGCGAATGCTGCGAGCGCCGCGATCTGGCCCGCTCCGCGCATCGCGAGCTCGAGCACGCAAATCTCGGTGTCCGGTTCGATCCGGCAGAGCGTCAGCGGGACACCCAGCTCCGCGTTGTAGCTCGCCTCTGCGGCGACGGTGCGGGCCTGTGGAGCGCAGAGCGCGGCGAGGATGTCCTTCGTCGTCGTCTTCCCGTACGAGCCGGTGATCGCGACGACGCGGGCGCGGCTGCCGGCGCGGACGGCGCCGCCGATCTGAGCGAGAGCCGCGTGCGGGTCGTCGGGCACGAGGGCTGCCGCCGCTCCGCGGGCAAGCGCGTGACGGACGAAGTCGACACCGCCGCGCACGGCGACGAAGAGATCGCCCTCGCCCACCCGGCGGGAGTCGATCGTCACGCCGGTCACCTCGTCGTAGCCGGGGCGACGCACGAGGCGTCCGAGCCCGGCCAGGGCATCGACCGGAAGCGGAATCATCTCGTCAGCACCTGGCGGACAACGGTGCGGTCGTCGAACGGGATTCGCCGGTCGCCGAGCTCCATCTCGGTGTCGGCGCCCTTACCGGCGATCAGGACGACATCGCCGGGACGCGCCTCGCCGAGCGCGAGCTCGATTGCCTCACGCCGGTCGAGCACGATCTCGAACCGTCCGGCAGAGACCTGTGCGGCGATTGCCCCGGGATCTTCGGAGCGCGGGTTGTCGGTCGTCACGATCACGCGGTCGGCCGCGGCGGCGGCGGTTCCCATCAGCGGGCGCTTCTCGCGGTCGCGGTCCCCGCCCGCACCGAAGACGACGGTCAGGCGGCCGCCCAGCTCACGCGCCGCACGGAGCACGTTGTCGAGCGAGTCGGGTGTGTGCGCGTAATCCACGATCACGGTGAACGGCTGCCCGGCGTCGACCGTCTCGAACCGCCCCGGAACGCCCGCGACCGCGGCGACGCCGGCTCGAATCGCGTTCTCACCGACCCCGAGCTCGCGCGCAGCCCACACAGCACCCAGGGCGTTTGCGCGGTTGAAGGCGCCCTGGAGCTTCAGGTCGATCCCGTCCAGGTCGTCCAGCGGCGTGAAGGTGCGCGCCTGCGGCAGCTGCGCGGCGAGAGCCCTTCCCCACTCATCGCCGACGTTGATCACGGCCCGGTCGGCCTGGGCGAACAGCGCCGCCTTGGCGGCGAAGTAGTCGTCCATCGTCCCGTGGATGTCGAGGTGATCCTGCGTCAGGTTCGTGAAGACGAGCACGGCGAAACGCGTCCCTTCGAGGCGCCCTTTCGTCGATGCGATCGATGTCGCCTCCATCGCGCACGAACGGTCGCCGGCGTCGAGCATGGCGCGAAAGAGTCGCTGCAGGTCGATCGCCTCGGGCGTGTTCAAGCCCGTCGGCTGCGTCGCCCCGCCGACCCGGCGCTCGATGTTCGTCAGCAGCGCCGAGCGGCGGCCCGCTGCCTCGAAGATCGAAGCGAGCAGGAACGCCGTCGTTGTCTTGCCGTTCGTGCCGGTGACGGCGGCGACCTCGAGCTCGCGCGACGGCTCGCCGAAGAAGGCATTTGCCGCCACGGGCATCGCCTTGCGCACGCTCGGAACGAGAAGCTGCGGGACCGGCAACGGCAGCGTTCGCTCGACGACGAGCGCGACCGCCCCCGCCTCCACAGCGTTGCCGGCCAGATCGTGCCCGTCGGCCGTCGCGCCCGGCACGCAGAAGAAGAGCGCGCCCGGCACGACCGCTCGGGTGTCGTGCGCGAGGTCGGAGATCTCGACGTTCGCCCCCGGGGGGACGCCCATCGCCTCCGCGAGGCGGGTCAGATCCATCGCGACGAACGCTAGCTACGGCGTCGTGGAGCCCGTCACCGGCAGATCCGGCGGCACCGACAGGTACTGCAGATCGAACTTGGCGATCTGGGCGAAGGCCGGGGCCGCCACGACGCCTCCGAAGATCGACTTGGTCGGAGCGTTGACGGTGACGAGGACGACCAGGCGTGGATCCTTGACGGGAACCATGCCGACGAACGATGCGACGTACTTGCCCGTGGTGTAGCCGTTCGGGCCCGGAACCTGGGCGGTGCCCGTCTTGCCGGCCACGCTGTAACCGGCGATCGCGGCGGCGTTTCCGGTCGCGCCGTTCTCGTCGACGACGCCGGTGAGCATCGTCTTCAGCTCCTTGTCGACCTCCGGCGAGACGACTCGCCGGCGGACGAGCTTGCTGATGGCACCGCCGACGCGCCCGACCAGGTGCGGCTGCACCCAGATGCCGTCGTTGGCGATCGCGGCGTACGCGGCTGCGAGCTGGATCGGAGTCACGGCCACGCCCTGCCCGATCGGCACATTGCCGATCGTCGATCCCGACCACTGATCGAGCGGCAGCACGTCGCCGGAGCTCTCACCCGGGAAGTCGATGCCGGTCGGCTTGCCGAAGCCGAACTTCGAGATCCAGCTCATCAGGCCGTCGGAGCCCAGCTCCTTGGCGATCGTGACGGCGCCGACGTTCGAGGAGCGCGAGAGGATCTGGGCCACCGACATCGTCTCGGTGCCGCGCAGCTCGGCGTCGTGAACGGTCCAGTCGGCAACCCTGATCGAGTAGGGCAGCGTGAACTTCGTGTCGGGGGTGACGAGGCCGGCCGAAAGCGCGCCCGCAACCGTGACGACCTTGAACACCGACCCCGGCTCGTACTGGTCGGTGACCGCGCGGTTGCGCTGGAGTGCGAACGGCACGGTGTTCGCATTGTTGGCGTTGTACCCGGGCGCCTGCGCCATCGCCATGACGGCTCCGGTTCGCGGATCGAGCACGACGGCGGTGGCCGACTGCGCGCCCCACTGATGGATCGTCTGGCGCAGCACCGATTCGGCGTTCGCCTGGATCGTATGGTCGAGCGTCGTGAAGAGGTCGGTGCCCTGCCGTTCGGGCGTCGAGCTGATGATGTCGATCGCACGTCCGAACGGATCGCGGACGATCGTCTGCTTGCCGGGCCTCCCCGAGAGGCGCTTGTCGTACTCGACCTCGAGTCCGGCGAGCCCCTTGTTGTCGGTGCCGGCGTAGCCGAT
>Ga0157369_10003189_pt1 | contig 19567 bp, 16 predicted proteins | sample C25metaG_FD_113461 | JGI IMG/M metagenome (GOLD analysis project Ga0157369, IMG submission 113461) | Corn rhizosphere microbial communities from Kellogg Biological Station, Michigan, USA - C2-5 metaG | ecosystem: Host-associated > Plants > Roots > Rhizosphere > Soil | place: USA: Michigan... | reverse complement strand
GGCGGCGCGCTCCCGTACCTCGAAGCCACTTCCAAGCTCGACCCCTCCCAGCTCTCCATCATCGTCGCCGCTGTCCTCCTCGGCTCGGTCTTCTCGACGCTCTTCGCCGGCCTGCTCGCCGACTGGATGGGCCGCAAGCCGCTCATGATCCTCAGCGGAACCGCCTTCATCCTCAGCATCCCCGTCATCGCGCTCTCTACGGGATATTCATCCCTCTTCTTCGGACGCCTTCTCCAGGGCATGAGCGGGGGACTCATCGGCATCGTCGTCCCGCTCTACCTCGCCGAGTGCCTCTCCGCCTCCACCCGCGGCAAAGGCACCGGAGTCTTCCAGTGGATGCTCACCTTCGGAATCGTCGTCGCGGCACTCATCGGCATCTACTTCAGCTACCGCGTCACGGCCTTCGCCCGCGTAGCCGACCCCGCGGCGCTCTTCAACTTTAAAGACCACGCCTGGCGGAGCATCTTCTGGATGTCCATGCCCCCCGGCGTCCTCTTTGTCCTCGGCAGCTTCCTGGTAACCGAGTCTCCGCGCTGGCTCTATCGCCGCAGTCCTGAAAAAGCTCGCGCTGCGCTCCTCCGCTCCCGCCCTCCTGAACAGGCAACCATTGAGTTGCATGAAATGGAAGTCGCCTCTACACCCGTCGCCGCTCCTGCCGGAGAAAAGGTTCGCGACTCGCTCCTCCGCCGCAAATACGTAATTCCTTTTTTGCTGGCCTGCGTCATCCTCGCCTGCAACACCGCGACAGGCATCAACTCCATCATTGGATTCAATACCAACATCCTCATCCAGAGCGGCCTGTCCGACCTCGAGTCGCACTGGGGATACGTCATCCTCACTGCCTGCAATTTCTGCTTCACGTCTATCGGGATGACTCTCGTCGACCGCAAAGGCCGCAAGTTCCTCTTCATCTTGGGCACCAGCGGAATCATTTTTTCCATGGTCATCGTTGGCACATTGTTCCACCAGACGGAAAAGCAGAACCTCGATTGCCGCGACCAGATTCAGGCTCTCGTTGGCGCGAATCAACAGGACCAGGGGCTCACGGTACACTTCGACTCAGCCGAAGCCCGCCACCTGCTCACCACCCAATCCGGAGCCGCCGCTAGCACCATCAACCCCGACCGCGCCTCCTTCGCCATCATCTACTCCTATGGCGACTTCACCGGCACCACCAGCTACGCCCGCTCCGACGATCCCGCCGCCGCCCCGCTCTCTGTCACCCGCGACTCCGCCGTGCCTGCCAACAAGGTCCAGGCCCTCTTCCAAAATCCCTTTGGAAACTACGAAGCCGCCCGCACCGCTCCGCTCAAAATCGACAAGGCCATCCTTGGACCCGTGCCGCAGCAGAGCCACGGCTGGCTGGTCGCCATCTTCATCTACATGTTCATTGCGTTCTACGCCACCGGCCCCGGCGTCTGCGTCTGGCTTGCGCTCTCTGAACTCATGCCCACCCGCATCCGCTCCAACGGCATGAGCATCGCGCTGGTCATCAACCAGCTCGTATCGGCGATTCTCCAGGCCATCTTCCTGCCCTTCGTCGCCAAACACAACTACTCGTCGATGTTCTTCATGTTCGCCGGCTTCACAGTCGTCTATTTCCTGACGACCACCTTCCTCTTCCCCGAAACCAAAGGCAAAACGTTAGAGGAGATCGAAGCCTTCTTCGAAAAACCCGTTTCGCATTAAAAGGTGGGTGCCCCAGGTCCCTCGCACTTGGGGACCTGGGATTTGTACAACCGACGCCGCTTGGTAGCCGATCGACCGCAACCTCAGCATCACTTCGCCGGCGTCACCGCAATCTTCCTGAACAGCACGTGCCCCTTCTCGCTCCCTTGCAGGTAAATAGGCCCCGGCTCTCCTTCATGGCTATCTAGGGCGCCCCCGGTAATGCCGGGAATCTCCTGATGATCGATCACCGTCTTCCCGTTCTGCACTACAGTGACGTTCCGCCCCACAAGCGTAATGTCAAACGTCTGCCAGGTATCCGGACTGCGCGGCTGCTCCGGCGTCGGCGCCAGAAATCCATACACGCCGCCCGTGTGGTGGCTCGGCCCCTCGCCCTGCGATTCCGTCTCGATCTGGACCTCGTAGCGGCCGCGCAGATACACGCCTGCGTTCGCATCCTTGCCGCAGTTGAACTCCACATGCAGCTTGAAATCCTGGAACTTCTCGTCGCCGATAAGCTCCGGCCCATTGCCGGGGCTGACGAGATTCCCGTCCTTCACCGCCCAGTCCGGCGGCCCCGCTTTACTCTCGTGCCACCCCGAAAGATCCTTCCCGTTGAAGAGCTCGACCGGCTTCCCCCAATGAACATCTGCAACCTTCTTATCGAGCGCAGGAGCCTTCACCCCAACCCATGACCACTCGCTCCCATCCGGCCCGTTCACAGTCCCCGAAAGAGTCTCTCCCTTGAGCGTGCCTTCAAACACAAGGTCCGTCTTGCTGTCCTCCTCTTGCTTTGGAGAGACAAACGTCAGCCGCGACCCGCTGACCTCAATCTTCGGCAACGCCCGCGCGTTCCCCCACCGTCCCGTGAACAGCGCCGACAGCTTGCCCTCTTTCTGTTCGATCTCGATCCACGAGGGATACTCGTGCCCTGCTCCTTTCAGCGTCAAATCCCAGCGTCCCACAATAGCCGCCGAATAAGCCTGACCCGTCCCAACCCCAACCCATGCGGAACTCGACAACGCGCCCACAACCGTCACCGCGAAACAAAACAGTCTTACGCTCTTCACAATCGAACCCTCTTTCTAAGCTGACTTGATCGTCTGCGATGCTTCATCCCACCGCACCGGAACACCGCGGAAATACGACTCATTCGCCATGTGGCATGCAAGCGCAGCATGATGTCCGAACACTGCATTCTGCACCACCGGCTTGCGCGAGCGCACCGCTTCGAAGAAGTTCCACACGTGCGGCCGCAAATCGTCGTAATCGTTCCCATTGATTGTGATCGACTCCGGCGCCGGCTCCCTCCCCGGCTGCGGATCGTGCTCCTCGTGCCACTTCTTCGTGTATTCAGCGCGCATCGCCGCCGGATACGACCCCGTGTAGTAGCTCGGCGAAGTATCCACGCCCGGCTGCGGAGAGTACGTCACTGAAAACTCGCGCAATTCGATCACGCCCTTCGATCCGTAGAACCTCGTCACCTCCGCTGATTCACTCCCCAGGTTTAGCCGCATATACACCGGGATGCCCATGTACTCGAACAGCACGGCATGCACGTCCGGCATGTTGCGCCCATCCTTCCAACGAAGAATGCCGCCGAATGCCGACGCGCGCTTCGGTACTTCATTGATCCCCAGCGACACCTGCATCCCGCTGATCAGGTGCACCAGCAGATCCCCCGCCACCCCCGTGCCGTACTCCTTCCAGCACCGCCACCGCGCAAACGCCAGCGGATCGAACGCCTTCTTCGGCGCCGTCCCCTGCCACGTATCCCAGTCGAGATTCGATGGTGAAAGATCCGGGGGCGGCGGATACTCCCACGCGCCCGTCGGATCGTTGCGGCCCATCGTCGCCTCAATCAAGTTCAGGTCCCCGATCGCGCCCTTCGCAATCATCTCGTGAGTCTTCGCGCACAGCACAGAACTAGTGCGCTGCGCCCCGATCTGCACAATGCGATCCGTCTTCTTCGCCGCCGTAACCATCGCCGCGCCATCCGCCGCATTGTGCGACATCGGCTTCTCGCAGTAGACGTCCTTGCCCGCGGCCAGTGCGTCCACCACCACCTGCTTGTGCCAGTGGTCGGGCACTGCAATCAGAATTGCGTCGATGCTTTTGTCGTCCAGCAGCTCCTGGTATCGCCGAGTCGTCTTGATCGGCTTGCCCACAATCTCGCGTGCCAGCGTATGCCGCCCGTCGTACAGATCGGCTGCCGCAACGCACTCAACGCCGGGCAGCGCAACCGCAGTCGCCAGCACGCCGCTGCCTTCCATCCCCACACCGACCATCCCGAATCGTATCCGGTCGCTCGGCGCCGAAACTGAACTCGCAGAGTAAGAAGGTTCAGCATCCAGCCGAATCGATTTCGAGGCAAGAGTTGCGCCCGCAGCCGCTGCAGTCGTCTGCAGAAATGCACGGCGAGACAAAACAGGTTTGGTCATTTCTTTTCATCCCCCACGAAAGCACACCCCTTCTATCCCGACCGACTCCTCGTGTCAAGGGAGCGCGAGCCTTCTCTCCCCGGCTCATGACTCCACTTTCCTTCCTCAAGGAACTGTGTCATTTCGACCGGAGCCCACTTGTCCCGCCGAAGCCTTGGCGTAGGCGGATCGCTCGCGGTTTTCGGCAGCCAAGCGCCCCCGGTGCTTCGCATTCGGAGACGGGGAGTGATGCACGCGGTCAGGCATAGCCCCTGCCTAAATGCGCTGTCATACTGAGCGCACGGGGCCCCAAGCGCTTTCTTCGGCTTGGGGGTGGTAAGCGAAGAATCTGCTTCTCGGTTTGCTCTTTGCGCACTACGTCGCGGCCGGGTGCCCCATCCTAAACCGCGGTCTTTGCGGTTTAGGGTGGGATACGAAAAAGTCGGCAGTCGGATTCCCCCGGTCCCTCGCGTTTGGGGACCGGCGAAATTGGAAGGTCCTCGACCTCAGCCGGGTGCCCTACTTGTCACGCCGAAGCCTTGCGTAGGCGGACCTGTCCCGCCGAAGCCTTGGCGTAGGCGGATCGGTCGCGGTCCTTCCGGTTTAGGGTGGGAAGCGAAAAAGTCGGCAGTCGGGTTCCCCCCGGGAAAGTTGGAAGGTCCTCGAGATCCGCTCGCCCAAACGGGCCGCAACGCAGCGCCGGGTGCCCCACTTGTCACGCCGCAGCGGACTTGTCCCGCCGAAGCCTTGGCGAAGGCGGAAGCCTTGGCGTCGGCGGACCCCAAACGGGCCGCAGCGCAGGTGGATTCGCCGCGACCCGTCTGCTCTGCTGTCCAGCCGACCCCCCGGGGAATTGGGCATCTCTGCAAGTCGTCAGCCATGCTGCGCGCGATTGCGAGCGCCTGTTCAGGTCCGGCAACCGGCGTAGTCGCTGCCGAGCTCGTTGCTGCTCTTGGCCCGGCAGACATCGCCGTTGAATGCGTCGCGCCACCACGGGATGGCTACGCTTCAACAGCCGCGCAAATACTCGCAGAGTAGTGCTGCCCTGCGCGGTCGAGCAGTGCGCAGAAACCGCAGTGTCAAGCTGCCTCGGGTCCGTAGTCTGTCGAGATCCCCACACAGCAACGGCTTGCAGTCCCAACCCGGTTTGCAGGGAATTACCTGCTTTTGGCGCACAATGTACTTAGGCGTTGCGGTCTCGGCAACTGCTTCGCCTCATTCGGCTGAACATGGGCCCAAACCGGGCGCGCGGAGCAACCCACGCGCCCGGCCAGGGTTGATTCGCTCTGGAAGCAGATCTTGGTTTCAGGCTAAAACCGCCTAGAAACCAGGAGCTTCCGCCCACAGCCATCAGCTATAAGTCATTTGTTCTAAAGACCGTACAGCTAATCCTATTTAAGATCAGCGACGTGCAACCACCCACCACGTCTAAGTGCCTGAAAAGGAGATATTTGTCCAAAGAAGGGAGGGAGGGGGTCCCCCGGGTTCCCCGGATTACTGATTACTGGTCCCTGGTCCCTGATCCCTGATCCCTGACCACTGTTCACCGGTCACTGACGCCTGACCTAGGCCTCGATCACGGCCTTCGACAGGTTCCTAGGCCGGTCCACATCCACCCCACGCTCCAGCGCCATAAAGTAAGCGAACAGCTGCAACGGAATCACCTCTGGAATCGGTAGCAGGTGCTCGCTGGCCGACTCCACAAACACGCAGTGCGTAGCCAGTGCTGCAACATCCCGATCCCCCGTGTTCGCAATCGCGATCACCCGCGACCCCTGCTTCTTCATATCCTCGAGCAGTTGCAGGGTCTTCTCGTATCTCAGAACGGAGTCATCCACCTTGCGGTCTACCGTCGCCAGCGCCACCAGCGGAACGTGCTCGCTCACCAGCGCATTGGGCCCATGCTTCAGCTCGCCCGTGGGATACCCCTCCGCCGTCACGTACGACGACTCCTTCATCTTCAGCGCGCCCTCGCGAGCGATGGCATAGTGCACTCCCCTGCCCAGGTACAGGAAGCTCGCAGCATCGCTCGTTTTGGCCGCAATCGACTTCATCTCCGCACGCCACCCCTCAAGCTGCCGCTCGATGACGCCAGGCAGGGCCTTCAGCTCATCGATCCGCTCCTTCAGCTGTCCCCGATCGAACGACCCGAGCCAGCTTCCCTCATACAGTGCCAGCACGTACAGCGCCGTCAGCTGACACGTAAAGCTCTTCGTCGCCGGAATGGCCTGCTCTTTCCCCGCATCCAGCGGCATCGCTGCCGCCGCCTCGCGCAGCATGGTACTGCCGGGCACGTTTGCGATTGCCAGCGTCTGCTGTCGTCCCTCCTTCGCGAAGCGCAGAGCCGCCAAGGTGTCCGATGTCTCGCCCGACTGCGAGATCACCAGCACCGATGGCTGCCGCGGATTCAGCGCCGGCCGGCAACTGTACTCGCTCGAATACTCGACGTCCACCGCCAGCCCGCAAAGATCCTCAAAGATAATTTCCGCCGCGAGGCCCGCATGACGGCTCGATCCGCTCGCCGCGATCAGCACCTCACCGCGCGAATTGAGCCAATCCTCAATCGCCGCAAACGCCGACTGGTTGAGGGCATCGCCCTCGAGATAAAGATCAAGAGTCCGCTGGATCGCCGCCGGCTGCTCGAAGATCTCGCGCAACATGGCATGAGGGAATTCGGTCACGAGTGAAAGATCCTTCCTGAACTGGTAGATACAAGTTGGCCGCATCGACGCTCAGCCACCCCTTCAATTCTAAGGGCCGTCGAGCCTGTTCAATTGAACAGCTAAAGCTTCCGCAACCGTGCACAAGCCTCATCCAACTCGTGGTCCTTCTTAGCAAAGCAGAACCGCAGCAGATCCTCGCCGCGCCCCGGCCTGAAGAACGCCGAACCCGCCACAGAAGAAACCCCGATCTTCGCCAGCAGATGCCGCGCCTTTTGCGCAGCCGTCTCGCCCGGCAACCGCGTCGCCCGCGCCAGCACGTAGTAAGCGCCCGCCGGAACGCTCGGTTCCATCCCCGCATCCCGCAGCGCCGCTACGATCCGCTCCCGCTTCGACTGGTGATCCGCGGCAAGCTGCGTATAAAACTCCGCGGGCAGTTGTTCAAGCCCGGCCGCTGCTCCATGCTGGAGTGCCGAAGGCGCACATACATACGTCAGATCGTGGAAGTAGCCCATCGCTCCCATCCACTTCGCATCCGCAGTCACATATCCCAGCCGCCACCCCGTCACGCTGAACGTCTTACTGAACCCCGACATGACGATCGTCCGCTCGCGCATCCCCTCCAGCGTGGCCAGGCAGATGTGCTTCGTTCCGTCATAGACGAAGTACTCATAGATCTCATCCGTGAACACAAACAGATCGTGTTCCCGAGCAACCTCGTCCACCGCTTCCAGTTCGGCGCGACTGAACACCTTCCCACTCGGATTCGCCGGCGTATTCACGATCATGGCCCGCGTCTTCGGCGTCAACGCCCCCCGCATCGCATCCACATCGAGCGCCCAGTCCGGTTCCGCCAAGGGCACCAGCACCGGCTTCACCCGCATCGACTTCAGCGTGCTCACGTGGTAGCCATAGAACGGCTCAAAGACCAGGACTTCATCACCGGGATTCAGCAGCGCCATGCAAGCTGCATGCAGTCCCGCAGTCGCGCCACAAGCCACCAGCACTTCGTTTTCGGGATCGTACCGCAGCCCGTAATCGCGGATCTGCTTGTCTGCTATCGCGTTCCGGAGTCGCGCAATCCCATCCAGCCGCGTATATATGTTGTGCCCGGCAAGGATCGCAGCGATCGCTTCGTTCTCAACCGGACCGGGAACTGGCGTGTCGCAGACACCCTGGGCAAGGTTGATGCCGCCGATGCGATCGCACTCTGTCGTCATCGCCCTGATTTCCGACTGCATGGCTCCGGGCGCAAGCTCGCTCAGGGCAAGACGGGACGCTGTATGCGGGTGAGGCGCAAGGGTTTTGCTCACGGGGAAGATGCTCCACCGTCATTCTACAGTCGAGTGCCGTTCGACACACCAACCCTCATGCCAGCGCTATAGAATCACCCTTTTAGCGAGGTCGCGTGCACGAGCTTTCCATCGTCTCCAGCATCGTTGATTCAGTCACCGAGACGCTCACGGCCTACCCCGGCGCGCGAGTCAAAGAGGTTCGCCTCCGCGTTGGCGCCCTCGCATCTGTGATCGAAGATTCGCTCCAGTTCTGCTACGAAATCGCCACTGCAGGCACCCCCCTCGAAGGCTCCGCGTTGATAGTCAAGATCCTCCCCGTCCGGATGCATTGCGACAAATGCGCACAGGATGTCGAGATCGCGAGCGTTCAGAGCTTCCGCTGCCCGAGCTGCGACCAGCCGGTGACCGACATGCGCCAAGGTCGCGAACTCGAAATAGATTCCATCGAAATTGATCAGGTCGAGGAGAAAGTATGACCACCCGTATCGTCGAACTGCGACAGGGAATTCTCAAGAAAAACGACGAACTGGCGCGTGGTCTTCGTGGACAGTTCGAAGCTGCCGGCGTGCTCGTCCTCAACCTCGTCTCCAGTCCTGGCACCGGCAAGACCGAGTTCCTCCAGCGAACCCTCCGCGAACTCATCAACTCCGGCGCGAAAGCTGCCGCGCTTGTCGGCGATCTCGAGACTGACAACGATGCGCGTCGCTTGGCCGCAAGCGGTGCGCCAGTGCGCCAGATCAACACGCATGGCATCTGCCACCTCGAAGCCGAAATGATCAGCAAGCATCTCGAAGGCTGGAACCTGGCCGATCTCGACTACCTGTTCATCGAGAATGTCGGCAATCTGGTTTGTCCGTCGAGCTACGATCTGGGCGAAAAGATGCGTGTGGCGCTGCTGAGCGTGACCGAAGGCGAAGATAAACCTCTGAAATACCCCACCCTGTACAACTCCGCCGATGTTGCCGTGATCACCAAAATCGATATCGCCGATGCCGTGGGCTTCGATCGCGCAACGGCTCTCAAGAACATCAATGAGATCCGTCCCGGCGTTCGCATCTTCGAAACCTCTGCAAAGACCGGCGCGGGCATGACAGAATGGCTGGCATATCTGGATCAGGCCCGACCTGCCCGATAATCTGACCGTATCCGGAGGGACAATGCGAAAGACCGCGAACTCCGCCGCATCAGCCACGAAACTCTCAGACTCGGTGACCGGCGTCGAAGCCTACCTCGCCAAAGTGCCCGAGCCCGCGCGAACGACGTTGCAGAAAGTCCGCGCGAGAATCCGCTCCGTAGTCCCTGCCGAAGCAACCGAAGGACTCAGCTACGGAATGCCCGCCTTCCGCTACAAGGGCGCCCTCGTCGCCTACGCCGCTTTCAAAGACCATTGCAGCTTCTTCCCCATGCAGGCTTCCCTCCTCGACGAGATGAAGGACGAACTGAAGAATTACCGGACTTCCAAAGGCACACTCCAGTTCCCGCAGAACAAGCCCCTGCCCGCCGCACTGTTGAAGAAGATGGTCAAGCTCCGCATCGCCGAAAACCAAATCCGGTCCACAGCGAAGGCCAAGAGTCGCGCTTGAGGTGATCCAAATCACATCTACCCCCGTCTTCGCGGCGGTATAAGTGGGTTGCTATGTGCCTGGCAATCCCTGGAAAAGTGGAACAGATTACGACGGACGGTGATGTCCGGATGGGGCGCGTGAACTTCGGCGGAGTCGTGAAAAAGGTCTGCCTCGACTACGTGCCTGAAGTTGCGGTGGGTGATTATACGATTGTGCACGTTGGGTTTGCGCTATCTAAAATCGATGAGCAGAGCGCCCTCGAAACCCTCGATCTGTTCCGCAAGATGGGCGCCCTCGATGAGGAACTGGCCAGCGAGGAAGAGGTCTTTGCTCGAGCGGCCAATGCTCCGCAGTCGGCCTGTCCTGATGGGAGTTGCGAGTTGACCGGTAAGAGCCTTCGGGACACTTCAAAAGGCGGGCCGATTGAATGAAGTACCTTACTGAGTTCCGCAATGGTGAGGTTGCGCAGCGGATGGCCCGGGAGATCCACCAGGTTGCGACGCGGCCGTGGAAAATCATGGAGATCTGCGGTGGGCAGACGCACTCCATTATTCGCAATGGCATTGACCAGATGCTGCCTGCTGGGATCGAGATGATCCATGGGCCGGGTTGTCCGGTTTGCGTCACGCCCCTGGCGCTGATTGATAAGGCTCTGGCGATTGCGGCGCAGCCGGGTGTGATCTTCTGCTCGTTCGGCGACATGCTGCGCGTGCCGGGTACTGATGCTGACCTGTTTCAGATCAAGGGGCGGGGTGGTGATGTTCGGGTTGTGTATTCGCCTCTGGATGCGGTGGAGCTGGCCGTCAGAAATCCAGACAAGCAGGTTGTGTTCTTTGGCGTTGGGTTCGAGACGACGGCTCCGGCGAATGCGATGAGCGTGCACCTGGCGAAGCGGCGCGGGCTGAAGAATTTCTCGCTGCTGGTTTCGCATGTGCTTGTTCCTCCGGCGATCGAAGCGATTATGAGTTCGCCTGAGAACAGGGTTCAGGCTTTTCTTGCGGCGGGGCACGTATGCAGCATCATGGGCTATTGGGAGTATCCGTCGCTGGCGGACCAGTTTGAGATTCCGATTGTGGTGACGGGTTTCGAGCCCCTCGATCTGCTGGATGGGATCCGGCGGGCGGTGCTCCAACTCGAAAAGGGCAAGCACCACGTTGAGAATGCTTACGAGCGGATCGTGACGTATGCCGGCAATCTCGAGGCGCAGCGGCTTCTGGCCGAGGTGTTCGAGGTGACGGATCGGGCATGGCGCGGAATCGGTGTGATTCCGAAGAGCGGCTGGCGATTGAATGATAAATATCGTGAGTTCGACGCTGAGGAGCGGTTCCAGATCAGCGGAATTTATACTGAGGAGTCGCCGCTGTGCAGGGCGGGCGATGTGCTGCGCGGTGCGATCAAGCCGGCAGAGTGCCCTGCCTTTGGCAAGGAGTGCACGCCCCGGCATCCGCTGGGCGCGACGATGGTTTCGAGTGAAGGCGCGTGCGCGGCGTACTTCAACTACGGGCGCTTTCTGTCGGCGGAAGAGCTGGCTAGCGCCGGGGTGGCGCATGGCTGAATCTGGCTCTCCTGATTTTTCAAAGTGGAGTTGCCCGCTGCCGCTGGCGGATTACCCGACGATTGTGATGGGGCACGGCGGGGGCGGCAAGCTGGGCAATGAGCTTGTCGAGCACCTGTTTCTGCCTGCGTTTCGCAATCCTGCGCTGGAGAACCTGGGCGATGCGGCTGTATTCGAGCTGAGCTCGGGGCGGCTGGCAATGAGTACGGATTCATTTGTTGTGCAGCCGCTGTTCTTTCCGGGCGGGTCGATTGGCGCGCTGGCGGTGAACGGTACAGTGAACGATCTTGCTGTCTCCGGGGCGGAGCCGAAGTTTCTGAGCGCCAGCTTCATTTTGGAAGAAGGTTTTCCGCTGGCGCAGCTGGCTGCCATCGTGAATGCAATGGCCGATGCGGCGGCAGAGGCGGGCGTTCGCATCGTGACCGGCGATACGAAGGTGGTTGAGCGCGGGCACGGCGACGGCTGCTATATCAATACGGCTGGTGTGGGCGTGCTGCGGCAGGGCATTAACGTTGGTCCCAATCGGGCGCAGGTTGGCGACGTGGTGCTGGTGTCGGGAACGATCGGCGATCACGGCATGGCGATCATGAGTGTGCGCGAGGGGCTGGAGTTTGAGAGCCAGATTCGGTCGGACTGCGCGGCGCTGAACGGGATGATTGCCGAAGTGCTGGAGGCAGTTGGGCCGGCGGTGCACACGATGCGTGATCCTACCCGTGGGGGGCTGGCGTCGACGCTGAATGAAATTGCGACGGCTGCGAATGTCGGCATCGATATCGATGAGGCGAAGGTGCCGGTGCGGAGCGAAGTGCAGTCGGCCTGCGAGTTGCTCGGCCTGGACCCGGTGTACGTAGCCAATGAAGGCAAGGCGGTCTTCTTTGTTGCGCCCGATTCGGCCGATCGAGCGCTGGAGGTGTTGCGGGCACATCCTCTGGGGCGCGATGCAGCACGGATCGGAGTGGTCACCGCGCAGCATCCACGTATGCTGGTGGCGCGGACGGTGATGGGCTCGAACCGGGTGATCGCGACGCAGATTGGCGAGCAGTTGCCGAGGATCTGCTGAGGGCAGCGCTTCCTCGCTCTGAGGCGGTTGAGCCCGGGCCTCCCCAACACGGCGAATCCACTTGGATAGTTTGATCCACCTAATAGATGTTGATGGAGTTAACTGCCCGCTCTTTGGCTAGTCGCTACTCGATGAGACCGGCTAGCCTGTAGCCCAGGCAGCTACTTATCCTGGGATCGACGGGGAAGTTATTTGGTAGTTTCTCTCTACTTAAAAGAATTAATTCGAGTTAACTCTCTAGCATCTCCTGCTGGTCCCTATGCCATGCCTGGGAGCCATACGTGCGTTTTTTCTTACCTACTTAATAGATTTCAATGAACTCAATTGCCAGCATTTCTGGCTGAGTAGCTACCCGCCCGGATTCGGTATCTATCGCTCCCGAGCCGGTATCCAGCAGGCGATAGCTGCTTGAAGGGTCAACGACCGGGCATCCGTACCTCCGCGCTCGTGCTGTTTTATCTACTTAATAGGTTTGAATGAAGTTAACTGCCAACCTCTGGCTCAGAAGCTACGGAGCTCAGATTCGGTCGCCAGTAGCTGCAAAGCTACTTCAATGTAGTAGTTTTTTCACCTAATAGAATCCATTGCAGTTAACTCCCCAGCCTCTTGCTCCTACGATCGCTCTGGTGCCCGTGGCCAGTAGCCATTTGGGGTTGAATGACCGCCGTGCCGCACCCGGCGCGCGTCGTTTTATCTACTTACGATTTTCCTCCGTAATAGATCCCAAGGGACTTAACTACCAGGTTCTGCCCGTAGCTATTCGCTCTCAGCCGAAGCTGCCCAAGGTGAGAAACCCCTTCTCCTCCGCTTCGAAGGCGCATGCCGGAGTCGGGGCTTATGTTGATTATGAGCTTTTCGGCGAATTGGCCTGCAAATCCCCGCAAGATCTCCTACCGCTGGCGAGGGTAAAGGAATTTCGAAGAGCAATTGCGAACGAGGGAATCTGAACTGGCCATCCTGATTGGCTGATCCGGCCTATGCGCTCGTCCGGAAAATCCGATTCGAAGATCATCCAGCCATGGTGGCATGGGGGTCGGCCCCGCGTTAGAACTCCAATTCGGCAATTGACTTCAAGAGGCGAAGGAGCGTCGTGCGCTCCTCCGGAGTCAGTTGCTGCCGGATATGCTCATCGGCAGCTACGCGTACCTTGATCAAGCGTTCTCTGTACTTGTTTCCTTTGGGTGTCAACTGGACGTGAATTGATCTGCCTGCTTTTGCTTTTCGTTCCGACACAAGGCCTTCCCTGGCCATTGACTTGATGGCTCGATGAACAACAGTTCGGTCGAAACCTAAGAGCGTCGCGATCTGATTCTGATTGAGCGCGGCACCGCCTCGGAGCGTTGACAGGATGAAGCCGCGCGTCGCAGAGCAGTGGGTTTTTCGCTCAAGCTTCTTCCCCACCGAGAAATAAGCCGCTGCGATATGGGCGAGTACCGAATCTTCCAGGATGTTTTCCGGAACGGTTTTGTCTGAGATGACTGTCATAGAACCGTTACCGTTGCATCAAGAGGTCTTCGCCACTGCGGCGGTTCGACGTAGGCTTGCGACCTTTTACCGATCGCGATCACCATCACGATCTCATGATTCCGGGTGGACAACTGGAGATATTTCAAGAGTCGGCGGCCATCAAAGCCTTCCATGGGACATGTGTTGATTCCCAGCGCCTCGGCAGCGATGATGAGGTTTTCGCAAGCCAGCGAAGTGCTTTTGGTCGCCCATTTAAACAGCGCCTGGCGTGACAAGGGCGGCATTCCGATCGTCTTCCACAGATTCAGCAGCCGGAAAAGTCCCCATTTGATGGCGCCGAAGATGCCGAATGGCCCTGGCATGAACAGTATGCGGCCCACTCTTGCGGTCCGCTCGTAATCGCGGATTTTCGTTTCGCTGAACCCGCTCTTGCGCATCCACTCCAATTGGCCCCGCGAGGTTGTGGAGATCGATCCGATGTCCGCTACTGCCACGATGAGCGCCGATGCGGTTTCCGCAGGCTTCTGTCCGAGACAGAGTTTCGCGACATCCGCTCTTTTTATCGACGATCCAACCCAATAGAACCGGTACGGCTGCATGTTGAAGCTCGAGGGGGCATGGCGTGCCGCATCGAGAATCTGCTCACGTAAACCGCGGGAGATCTCCAGTGGCTCGAAAACTTTGACGGCTCTTCTCTGGAAGATGGCATCCAGGATTTCGCTCATCATCCACCTCTATGTTGCCATTACAACATAGAGGTGTTGCTATTGCAACATACAAAGCTAATGGGTTTACTGGTCTCCTGCACGGAATTCGACTTCTGGTTAAAGGCCTTTAAAAGCTTTCGTATTGCAGACTTTTTCGCAGTTTTCCAAATGTTCAGATTAGGATTGTTGTGAGCCGTCCATCTACTCTCCGCCAACAAATGACTCCTGTCACCGTAACATTTCGACTTGTAGCGGGGTGGATGGGGGACTCACGACAAAAGAGCTATACAGCCGCAGTGGCTGTTTGCATCGAGGTTGCGATGGTTCTGAGCGTGGCTGGCATACAGCATGGGCTCAAAGCCGATCCGACCTGCGCGAGGCTGAATTTTACTCTTTGGACTACCACCCTTCTGTCATTCGTCTCTGCTATGGGCTTTGTGTTTCTGGCCGTCGAACGTTACTTCAGCGTGATTGGGAAGACGCAGGAATATGGCGTCCTGAGAGTGCTGGGTGCGTCTTTGAGTTATATCTGGCTGATCGAATTGATCGAGACTCTCGCGATTTGTGTACCCGGTACAGCCGTCGGAATCGCTCTTACATTCCTGATCAGGTTGGGAGTGAACCTTACGCTGCGAGAATTTCTGAGACTCGATTTCGTAATCACAGATTGCGCAATCGCTCTAGGGATCGTTGTGATTGGTTCGGTGCTTGGGTCGGAGATCGGCATGATGAAAGCGCTTAGAGACGGTATGGTCCAAGCGCTCTCTTACGAGAAGTAGTCGGCCGCAAATACCCACAACACATGGATCGAGCGAGGTGCCGTGTTCGGCGTCAGTTGGCGAGATGGCCTCTATTTGTGCCGGCGCATCGTTCGCACAGGCCGGAGAGTTCGACACGAAATGCGAGCACGGTGCCGTAAGTGCTGGTGGAGGGAGGCAACTGGAAGTCATCGAACTCAGCGGTCGTGAGGTCGCGAATGATTCCGCAACGCACACAGATGTAGTGGTGGTGAGGCGCAGGGTTGGGATCGAAGTGGACGGTCTCGCGCAACTGGCCGTAGGTGGCGATGAGGTTGAGGTCGTAGAGAATCCAGAGGGTGCGGTAGACGGTGTCGAGCGAGACGCCGGCCATGCGATGCTGCAGTGCATGGTGAATGGCCTCGGCATCGGGGTGATCAAGGTGCGATGCGATTTCGCGGAAGATCTCAAGGCGCTGGTGGGTCAGCTTGACTCCTGCTTCGCGGGCCTTTGTTTTGAAATGCTCAACGCGGCGATTGATTTCGCTTGATTCGACTTTCATGTACTTGCTCGATGGAGAAGTGATCGCAGCTTGGAATCATAGGTCAACCGAGAAGCAAGTCAAGTGGGATGTTCTGTATTTGCAGCGGCGTTCGAGCGCTGGCGTGTTGACGCAGAAATTGTTTCACGTCATGAGGTGATGCGAGTCACGACAGCTAGTTCCGGTGAACGTGGCGCAGAGTTCAGGAGATGCGTTTGAGTTCGAGGATCTCGACGGGTGCGATGTTGGGGAAGTGAATCAGAACCCCCTTTTGCCATTCAGATTTGGTGATCGTTCCGATGTCGGCGCCGGTGATGATGGAGCGCACGTCATAGCGGCCGTCGGGGATCTGTGGGAGCTTGATCAGGGCTTCAGATGATTCTGATTTGTTGCGGAAAAGGACGATGATGCCGGAGCCGGTGCGGGCAAGGCGCGCGAAGCCATCCCATGCGGAGGGTTTGGTCTGAAGCCAACTGCCGAGAGGGAAGAAGCTCTCACTGATGGGCGTGGTGCGGCGCAGGTTTTTGAACCATGCGATTTTGTCGTGATACCAACGGCGATCGGCGGGGGTGAGCTTGCGCAGATCTCCCAGGAAGAGTGGCGCGGAGCCGATGACGGTGGCGAAGCGCTCGTGGATGGTTGCCTGTTCGGCGTGGATGTTGCCGATGAGCATGCACTCGGCGGGCATGGAGAGGGCGCGCTGGTAAAGGAGTTGGCGAGCCTGGATGGGGCCGGCGGATTGAGGGGAGTTGTCGTCGACGTTGCTGAGCCAGTCGAGGTCGCCGGCGGCGAGGAGACCCGCGTCGATGATGTGCTTTTGTCCCCAGAGCTCGAAGGTGAGGTCGAGGAGAACATCGGGATGCTGCTCGTAGACTTTGCGCGTGGCATCGGCGATGCCTTCGTAAATGAGGTTGAGTGACTCGGCCCAGTTGCCGTGGAAGTGGCCCTTTGCCCAGCAGCCGGGGGATTCGCCGTAGGCGTTGAAGACGGTGGTGAGATCGAGCTTGACGTAGGCGAGGTGGAAGCGCGCGATGGCGTCGTTAATGCGGGCCGCAGCGGAATTGCGAAAGGCGGAGGCCATGCACATGACTGTCTTTTCGCCAGCGGCGGTACCAGTGATTTTGGGTTTGCCGTTCTGGTCCAGCGCGGCCCACTCGGGGTGCTCGCGGAAAGCGGGAGTGTCATTGCCTATGGCGGCGATCGGAAGCCAAAGGCCAAGGCGCATGCCTTTGGATTCGACGCGGTCGATAATGGGCTGAAGGCCGCCGGGAAATGCGGTGGTGTTGACCAGGTTGTCGCCGTACTCCTGTTGCCAGCCATCGTCGATGGTGAAGACGTCGATGCCCAGTTCAGCGGCGGCATCGATGAGTTCGAAGGCGATGTCGTGATTGATGGTGCGCTCGAATGGCTCCCAGGTGTTGTAGATCCAGGGTGGGCCATGTTGGTCGATGCGGCGTTCGAGAATTTTGGAGGTGTAGGTGGGAAGGGACCAGTGCGGGTCGTGGAGGCCGTCTCCGTTGCGATAGGGGATGAGGGATACGGCTGCGGTGATGAATGTCTCGCCGGCGGCGAGAGAGCGCTCGAAGGGCATGATGTCGGTGTCGTACATGACGCCGATGCGAACGTGGTTGGGATTGTCCCAGCCGGCGATTTCGGTGCGCTTCATGTAGCCGGGAACTTCGGAGATGACGGCGATGCCATTGCCGGTGCTGCCATTGGCGATGAATAGGCCGGCATCTTCGGAACGGCCGGTGTAGAAGATTTCGCGCGGGATAGCGCCGTACTGGGTGAGGACGGTGATTTCGTTCTCGGGGCCGAGGGAGATGGGGAGCGATTCGATAGTGAGATGCGAAAGGTGGAGCGTCGGGGACCCGGTGTTGCGGATTTGGAGGTGTTTGCGGATGGCTGGATGGCCGGTGTAGACGGCGTATACGACATCGACTTCGAGCGGGAGGCTTTTGTAACGGAGCGTGATGATGAGGCTCTTCATGTCTCGTTCGCCGGAGAGTTGGCGAGGTTCGGCGGAGAGGGTGAAGTCGGCGCTTGCTCCGGCGCAGAAGTGGTCGTTGCAGCGGAAAGAGAATTCTTGCGCGAATCCTCTGGGCGGGGAAGAGACGAAGTCAAAGCTGGGTGTAAGCGCGGAGAGTTCTTCGGTAATCAGGCCGGATTCGGGACGGAAGGAGAGGACGCGCCGAATGGAGGTGTTGGAGATTGTCCAGCGGTGTTCGCCATCGAGGGCTTGGGTAAGGATAGAGGGGGTGAAGGAGGAGGCCGCGGCGAGGAGTGCTCCATTGCGGAGGAGTGTTCTTCTGCTGGGGAGATGCGGGTCTGAGTGGGTCATGGTTGTGGGGCAGCTTTCGCGTCACGCTTTACGCGCGGGAATGCTATCACAGCGACACGAAGGCATCACTCAGAGTTTGTCGCAGAGGTTATGTGGCCGGCAAGCAACTGTTGCGATGAACGGGCGGAGGGTCAGCTATGCGAGTTTCTCGAAGGCGCGCTGGATGCGGTCGGGGATAGTGGCGGGGGCGTCGTCGAGGTTGTAGCTGATTTCAAGCACAGCGGCGGGGGGCGTCGGGAGAGCCCTGAGAGCGTCGAGTGTGGTGGACCAGTCGATGGTGCCGTCGCCGGGCCAGAGATGTTCGTCGCGAACGCCGTGGTTGTCGTGGACGTGGAGCTCGGCGATGCGCTTGCCGAGGATGCCGATGGATTCGACGATGCCGGGGGCGATGTGGGCGTGGCCGAGGTCAAGGCAAACGTCGATCTGGTCGAGGTGGGCCATATCGAGAATCGTCACGAGGTGCTCGGGGGTGGTGGCATCGCTGGTGAGATTTTCGACGAGGACGCGCACGCCGAGGGGCTTGGCGAAGACGCCGAGGTGCTCGAGCGCGGTGGTTGCGTATTCGAGCGTGCGCATGGAGAAGCTGTCGAGATTTTCGCCGAGGTGGACGATGAGTTTTTGGATGGCGATGTGTTCGGCGGCTTCGAGGGCGCGCTTGATCTCGTCCATGGCATCGATGCGGCGCGATTTTTCAGGATGGACGAGGTTGACGGCAGGTGCCCCGGCGCGGCCCATTTCGCGGTCGGGCCAGAGAGGCGCGTGCATCGACCAGGGCTGGAGAGGATTGGAGGCGAACCAGGCAGCGAGTTCGGAGACGTGCTCGCGGCTGGTGTAGTCGAAGTGCTGCCGTGCTGCGAAAAGTTCTACGCCTTGAGCGCCGGAGCGGGCGGCGGTTTCGAGGATTCCGGGGTGCAGCCGCTGTTTCAGAAAGAGGTGGGTGGACAGGACGGGCAGCATGCCTGGATGGTTCTCCTCGCCCCATTGTCTCATCCCGAAAAGAGGGTTTGGAGTTTGCACGCGCAGGGGAGAAGCATGACGGCAAGATGACGGCGGGGTGAACTGGACATCGGCACAAGCTTTTGCCTATGCTAGCGACACTGAGTTTCCCCTGGGCACCCTGCCTGAGACGTGCATTATCGGAGCGGTGTTTGTTCGGGCTTGTTTCGATGAGAGACGCGATCTTGGGCGATGCATTGCCGTGCGCTGGCGCGCGTTATCGCTGGAGGTACCGTGAAGTTGCGCGTTCCGAACTCTGAAGCGATTGCACGGCTGCCGTGGTTTGTCCGGTTTCTGTTTGGATGCTGCATGGCTTCAGGGGCGGTTGGGCTGACTTCCGCGATCAATCCTTTGCGGCAGTTTCCTCTGCTGCTTTCGTTTCCGACGGTGATTCTTGCGGCGTGGTTCCTGGGGATGTGGGGAGCGACGGGCTGCGCGCTGATGGAAGTGGCGCTGGTCGACGCGTTTCTGACGCGGACCCAATTCCGGTTTTCGACGGGGAACGCTTCGCAGGAGCTTCGGCTTTTTGTTTTCGTGGTGATCACGCTTTTGCTG
>Ga0157369_10003188_pt1 | contig 19569 bp, 11 predicted proteins | sample C25metaG_FD_113461 | JGI IMG/M metagenome (GOLD analysis project Ga0157369, IMG submission 113461) | Corn rhizosphere microbial communities from Kellogg Biological Station, Michigan, USA - C2-5 metaG | ecosystem: Host-associated > Plants > Roots > Rhizosphere > Soil | place: USA: Michigan... | reverse complement strand
GCGGCGGGTAACCGAAAACAGATTCGCTGGGACGTTGAATTTTTTCCGGTCGAGCTTTCTGTTCATCAGCGGCTGCTGGCGCGGGTTCGTATTGAGATCGATCATCCTGTTTCACCAGCGCTCGCGGTGTTTGTCGAATACCGGGACGAATCCGGAGGCGTTTGGCAAACGCATATTCTTCCCGGCTCCGGCCATGAAAGCGACAGCGCCGGTCCACGCACGGTCGTATTTGGAAACGCATTCGTGCTGCCCGGGGCGTACGTTGTTTCCGTTGCTCTATTCGATCAGACGACGCAGGAGCGCAGCTTCAAAAGGCATCGGATTCGGGCCAAGGCGCCTCCCGGCGATCCACTTCCGCACGCGTGGGACGGACTTCCTGCAGTTGAGTTTCTGCCAGCACGGGCGGACGCGCCGGATGAATGGTACCTTCCTTCGATTACCACGCATTTGGCTCTTTCTGTCCCTATGCATCGGCCGGTTCGGCTGGATGTGCTGGTGAACGCTACTCCGGGCGGCAATATGGCGGGTTCAACGTCGGCGCTGCGGCGCAATATGAGCGTACTCATCCCTTCTTTGAAGGTGGTCTCCCAGATTGAACCCGAGCAGGGTTCGGTCAATGTGCGGCTGCTGGACCTTGTCGGCCGCCGGATCGTATTTGAACAGAACGAGGCGCACTCTCGCGCCCCGGCAACGAAGGCTGATGGTGACAACTGGCCTGATCTTGACTGGCCAAAGCTTCGGCGATTCTTCGTCGAAAGCCACCCCGGAATCGTTGATGCCAGCGCTCTCGCCTGGTTCTGGAAAATGCGGAGTTTCTTCTGGGATAAAGTGCTTGCTGCGCCGACTGGTTACGGCGGCGAAAAGCGCGTGGTGCTTATTCTCAGCGGGCCGGCATTCTTTCCCGGGCATGAGCCGACGCCCCAATCCGGCGCTGGATTGGCACAAAACGCCTGCGTTTACTACGTTCGTTACCGGCCGTTTGAATTATTTCCGAGATATATGCGATCTCGTCCGGGCTCTCGCCCGTTCGCTCCATCTCCGGCAATCCGTCCCATGCCCGACGACGAGCTTGAAATCGCGGCGCGCAAGCTGAAGGCGCGTGTTTTCGACGTTAATTCTCCGGCACAGTTCCGAAAAGTCATGGCGGAGGTGATGGGCGAGCTGGCCAGTCAGTGATTCCCGTTACTCGCCGCTTGCAGGCTGCTGCTGGGTCATGCAGTGAAGCGTGCCGAGGCCCCACACCAGCTCAACGCAATTGATCCCGATGACGCGCCGGTCCGGAAATGCCTCTGCCAGAAGATTCAGCGCCACCCGGTCCTTCGCATCATTGAACGTTGGAACCAGGACCGTCTCGTTCGCAATGTAGAAGTTCGCGTAACTGGCGGGCAGCCTCTGGCCATCGAAACACAGGGGCGCGGGCATAGGCAACGCACGGACCCGAACGGGCATTCGTTCCGCGATGTCCCGGTTCTCCCGCAGCGGTTCATAGTTCACATCGCCCGGGTCATCCTCCTGAACAAGCACGATCGAATCCGGTCCGGTGAACCGCGCGAGATCGTCGATATGGCCGTGCGTATCGTCTCCGGCGATTCCGTTGCGTAGCCACAGTACGCGATCGACTCCCAGGTATTCGCCCAGCATTTCCTCGAGCTGCGCGCGGCCGAGATGCGGGTTGCGGGCCTGAACCGGACTCAGAAGGCATTCCTCGGTGGTGAGCAGCATGCCCGCGCCGTTTACATCCACGCTGCCGCCTTCAAGCACCAGGCCGGGAAACCACGGCTCCCCGGCAGACTGCTTTGATGCGCATGTTTCGGCAATCGCTCGTCCAGCGGCTTCATCCAGTTTGTGATTCGCGTACTTCGCCCAGCCGTTGAAGCGCCATTTAGTAGCGCGAACTTCGCCGTACGCGTTTTTCACAAACAGTGGCGCGAAATCGCGCGCCCACACGCGATCCGTGGCGATCGGAACAAACTCGATTGCTCCCATTTCCGCCCCGACTTTACGCAGAAGTTTGCGAGCCGCTTCCGCGGCTTCTTCGTTCCTGACGAGGATCCGAACCCTCTCGACCGCGGCCAGCTTGCGGACGATTTCGCCGTACACCCAAGGAATCGGTTCAAAGCGTCCAGGCCAATCGTCCTTGTTGTGCGGCCAGGCGATCCAGGTCGCCTCGTGCCTTTCCCATTCCGCCGGCATGCGGAACCCCAGTGAGCGCGGAGTAGCGCTCCGGGGATTGTGCGCGGTCACGCGAGAAACCGGTTGGTAATCGGCCCGTACGCGTCAATGCGGCGATCGCGGAGAAAAGGCCAGTTGCGCCGCACTTCTTCCATCTGTCCGGGGTCGCATTCCACAATCAGAATCTCTTCTTTCTCATGCGGAGCTTCCGCCAGAACGCGGCCGAACGGATCGCTGATAAACGAAGCGCCCCAGAATTCAAGGCCACGATCTTTTGGGCCCTCGAAGCCGACCCGGTTCACGGCGGCCACATAGATACCATTGGCGATGGCATGTGCTCGCTGCATTGTGCGCCACGCATCGTGCTGCGCCGCGCCGAACTGCGCCTTCTCCTCGGGATGCCAGCCGATTGCCGTTGGATAGAAGAGGATATTCGCGCCCGAAAGTGAAGCGAGCCGCGCCGCTTCCGGATACCACTGGTCCCAGCACACGAGCGTCGCGATTCGCCCGTACTTCGTATCGAATGCCCGGAAACCGAGATCGCCCGGCGTGAAATAGAATTTTTCGAAATACAAGGGATCGTCAGGAATGTGCATCTTACGGTAAATGCCGAGCAGTGTTCCATCCGCGTCGATGACTGCCGCCGTGTTGTGATACAAACCCGGCGCCCGCTTCTCGAACAGCGACGCAACAATCACCACCTCCAGTTCCTTCGCGAGCGCACAAAGGCGGTCTGTTGTTGGCCCCGGAATGGTTTCGGCCAGATCGAACAGACGGGCGTCTTCTTCGCGGCAGAAGTATTGAGACCGGAAAAGCTCCTGCAAACAGATGATCTGTGCGCCTCTGCCGGCGGCTTCGCGAATCTTCGCGACGGCTTTGTCGAGATTCGACTCGGGCTCATCGCAACACTCCATCTGAATGAGACCGACACGGAATTTTTCTGGATTCACTATCGATCATTTTACGGTGCGTTGATCCAAACCTCCCGGTCCGTACACTGTGAGTTGGCTCGTTCCCTTGTTCTCTTCGATATCGATGGCACACTGGTTCGGCGCACTGGTCCGTATCACCGGCAGGCGCTGGTGGAAGCCGTGCGCGACGTGGCGGGACACGAAACCACCACAGAGGGAATTCCGGTCCACGGCATGCTCGATCCCGACATTCTGAATCTCATGATGAATGCGGCAGGCATCGAACCCCACCGCGCCACGGCCCTCATGCCCGGGATCATTGAGCGCGCGCAGGAGGTGTATGAAAACATTGCTCCGGATCTGCGAAGCTGCGCGTGTCCGGGCGCCGCGGACATACTTGGCAAGCTGACGGATACCGGCGCGGCGCTTGCCCTCGTAACCGGCAACCTGACGCGTATCGGATGGCGGAAGCTTGCCCGCGCGGGACTCGACGGCTTTTTCCGGTTCGGGGCTTTCGGCGAAATGGCCCCCACCCGTGGCGGTCTTGCGCGTCTCGCGATTGACCGCGCGCGGCGTGAACACCTGATTGAAAACGACTCCCCTATCGCTCTCATCGGGGATGCCTCGCAGGACGTTCGGGCGGCACGCGAAAACCATGTTCTCGCGATCGCCGTCCGTACTGGCGTCACACCAGCCGAGGAACTCGAATCCGCCGGGCCGGATTTCCTTTTCGACGATCTTACTCACCTCGATCCGGTTCTCGTGACAGAATGGCGCGGCCACACACTTCGATAAAATAGTCAGCTTGTTTCCGGATTCCGGGTCTCGCAATGCCAGCTGGGTTCAGGTTTATCTCGCGGTAGCCCTCACCACCTCAGCCACACTTTTACTCGAACTGTCCCTCACGCGGATCTTTTCGGTTGTCTTCTACTACCACTTTGCCTTTCTTGCCATTTCAATCGCACTGTTTGGGCTGGGCGTGGGTGGGGTTCTTTCCTACCTGGTCGCAGCCACAAGAGGGGGATTGTTTCAGAAACTCGGATTTGTCAGCCTGGTTAACGCCGGTTTCGTTCTCGCAGCGCTTACTGTCGTCCTCTCTCGAGGAGCGAACGTCGGCACGGCGGATCTCGCTCTGATCTACTTCGCGAGTTCGTTACCGTTTCTGGGTGCGGGGATCATCACTTCACTTGTGATCGCCGGCTCGATTGAGCGAGTCGAAAGAGTTTACTTCTTCGATCTGGCCGGCGCCGCAGCCGGATGCGTCGCGCTCGTTGTCCTTCTGGACACTTTCGGGGGGCCCAATACCGTAATTGCGGTTTCCGTGCTTTTCGCCGCTGCAGCCGCGATGTGGTTCAATCTCTCAGGCCGTAAATTCGGGCGCATCGCAAGCGTTGGCGTGGGCCTCGCATTCGTAATCCTGATCATTGCCAATACGAAGTACCATTTCGTCGAGGTTCGATATGCCAAGGGCCGGCGCATCAGCGCGGAGCAGTTTTTCAAGTGGAATCCCATCTCTCGCATCGGCCTCGAAAATACGCCGGATGCGGGAGAATCGATTCTCATCGACGCCGATGCCGCCACTTCCATCGCCCGATTCGATTTCGATCATCTGAGTGCGGACGATCGCCAGAATCTCTTTTACGAAGGGCCTGGGATTCCTTACGATCTGCGCCCCGGAGCCAGGACTCTGGTCATCGGTCCAGGTGGCGGCTGGGATGTGGCCCGCGCTCTTGCATCCGGAAGCCGCGACGTCACCGGCGTCGAGATCAACCCGATCATCGCCAATACGATCATGCGGCAGCGGTATCCGAACTTGAGTAACGGACTGTATCTGCGGCCGGACGTTCATATCTACGTCGAAGATGGTCGCAGTTTCGTTCGGCGCAGTCGCGACCGGTACCAGGTGATTCAAGCGACGCTGGTGGATACCTGGGCGGCCACTGCGGCCGGCGCTTTCGCGCTCTCCGAAAACAATCTGTACACGACAGATGCGTTTCGAGATTACCTCTCGCACCTGACGGATGACGGCGTCCTGGCCTTTACGCGGTGGGGAATCAGTCCACCAAGGGAATCGCTCCGACTGGTTTCGCTTGCCATCAATGCGCTTCACCGCCTCGGCGAGGACGATCCCGCAAGGCACATCATCGTAGGCCGTGAAGATCAAAAGCACATTGCTGATTTCGGGGCGCGCGACACGGTTCTCATTTCCCGCAAACCGTTTTCAGAGCACGATATCGCAATCGCCAGGTCTGCGTTCGAGAAGTCGAAAATGGTCGCAGTCTATCTGCCGGGCGATCAGGCCGGGCATTCCAACCCGTTCCGTGATCTGCTTTTTTCGAAGGATCCCCTCGTCTTTGAGCGGAACTATCCGTTTGACATTACCCCGGTCAGCGATAATCGACCGTTTTTCTTCTACACCGTGCAGCCTCGGGATTTTCAGCGATTTCTGGCCAGCGGGGGCCGGGCGATGGACGCGAAAGTGAACAAAGCTTTGCCCGTGTTGTTCGCGGCACTACTCGTCAGCATCGCTGCGGTCGGAATTATCCTTGTATTGCCTCCGCTCGTTCTCGGGAGCCGTTTGCCCGCCGAACGCGACGCCCGAACTTTTCTGTTTTTTTTCATGGCCATCGGGACCGGATACATTCTTATCGAAGTCGCCCTTATCCAGAAGTTCGTTCTGTTTCTCGGGCACCCGACGTACGCGCTTACGGTAGTGATCTTCTCCATGCTGGTATGGAGTGGGCTGGGCAGCTTCTGGAGCCGCCGTCTGGTTGGCGAAAGGAGGGACAGGCTTGCCCTGGTTCTCGTTCTCGCCGCGGCAATTGTCTGTGTCCTGGCTCTCGCGCTGCAGCCGATTCTTACCACAGCAGTCGGGCTGCCGCTGAGTGTCCGGATTATGCTGACAACTCTGCTCATTGCCCCTGCTGGTTTTGCCATGGGCATGCCGTTCCCGACGGGACTGAGGCTGCTCGAGCGTCGCGCCCCTGTTTCCGTGCGCTGGGCCTGGTCCCTGAACGCAGCCGCAAGCGTATTCGGATCCGTCAGCGCTGTCGTTCTGGCGTTGTATCTGGGCCTGGTGCAAACGATGTTAATTGGCGGCGGGCTCTACCTCGTAGCGCTCGCGCTCGCGTCTTCCGCGCCGAAGTCGCCGCAAGTGGAAACGGCGTCCCTCGCTGAAGTGCGTCAGGTTCTTTGATCAGGCCCTTTTTCCTCGGCCCTCGGTTTTGGCGTTAATATATTCACGCGAACGGGGGCGGTACCGGGAGCTACGTTTTTAACTTTGCATACCAATTGCAGGGCCGCGGCGGGAGCGATTACGCGAGTTACGTGATTTTCATCGTCGATGCCGGCGAGCACCAGCACATGAACGTTCGGAACGAAGATTTCCAGGACGCGGAGCGCCTCCAGGCGCGATTCATACAGGACCACAAGTTCCTGATCGTCCTTAAGGACTCGTTGCATCGCCTGAATCTGGCCCAGAACCACTGCGCCAGGACTCTCCGGTTGCGCGGCGTTTTTTTCGACCGGCTTCTCAGCGCCTTTCGGCGTTTCGGGGCGAACCGCATCCAACGCATTCTTCTTGACGGCATCGAGCGCCTGTCCCGCCAGCGTTTTCCCGATATTTCCCAGCGCCATCGTGTTTGATCCTAACACCGGGGCACCACCCAACACATTTCGGAGGAACTGGTTCGCTTCGTCCCGGCGCCGCGCTCGCCTTTCCATTCTCGGCGGGTTATGCGGCTGTAATCGCAACTGGGAGCGCGAGGTTTCCTGCGCGTTCAGTCGAAACTGATATCTTGAAATCGAAATTGCGTTTACATCTATGACAACCGCCGAACCAGAATCTGCAGTGCGAAATAATTCACTTCCCCTCAGCCGCAACAAGCACCTCCGCCGCTGGGTGGAGAAGATGGCGCAGCTTACCAAGCCCGCTGCCATCCATTGGGTGGATGGTTCTCAGGAAGAAAACGATGCCCTTTGCGCGCAAATGGTGGAGTCGGGTACCTTCATTCGCCTGAATCAGGATCTCTGGCCCGGCTGTTATTACGCCCGGTCCGATCCCAGCGATGTTGCCCGTGTCGAGGACCGCACGTTCATTTGCGCGCTGTCCCGCGACGCGGCAGGGCCGACCAACAATTGGGTGAATCCCTTCGAGATGCGGCGCAAGCTGAAGTCGCTTTTCGATGGCTCCATGCGCGGCCGGACCATGTACGTTCTTCCCTTCAGCATGGGCCCCATCGATTCACCGATGTCCCGCATCGGCGTTCAACTGACGGATTCACCATACGTCGTCGTGAACATGCGTATCATGGCGCGCATCGGACTGCCGGTGTTTCGCGAGATCGACAAGGACACCAAGCGCGTGGTCCCCTGCATGCATACCGTGGGCGCACCGCTCGAGCCCGGTCAGGTGGATGTACCCTGGCCCTGCAACAAAGAAAAATACATCGTCCACTTCCCGGAATCTCGCGAGATCTGGTCTTACGGTTCGGGCTATGGCGGCAACGCGCTGCTCGGAAAAAAATGTTTCGCCCTCCGTATCGCCTCCAACATCGCTCGCGATGAAGGCTGGCTCGCCGAGCACATGTTGATTCTCGGCGTCGAGAGTCCTGAAGGCGAAAAGACCTACGTGGCCGCTGCGTTTCCCAGCGCCTGTGGCAAGACCAATTTCTCCATGCTGGTGCCCCCGAAGGGTTTTGAAGGCTGGAAGGTCTGGACCGTCGGTGATGACATCGCCTGGATCAAACCCGATGAAAACGGCCGGCTGCGCGCGATTAATCCCGAAGCCGGCTTTTTTGGGGTTGCGCCCGGCACCTCGGAAAAAACCAATCCGAACGCCATGGCAACGCTTCGCCGCAATTCGATCTTCACCAATACGGCCCTCACTCCCGATGGCGGCGTCTGGTGGGAGGGTATGACGGACGAACCACCCGCCGAATGTCTGGATTGGCAGGGCCGGAAATGGACTCCGGCGATTGGCAAGGAGACGGGCGTCAAAGCCGCGCATCCCAATTCGCGGTTTACTGCGCCTGCGTCACAATGCCCCACGATCGATCCGGATTGGGAATCTCCTCATGGTGTGCCTATCAGCGCGATTCTCTTCGGCGGCCGCCGCGCCACTACGATGCCTCTGGTATTTCAGTCATTCAACTGGAGTGCTGGCGTCTACTCGGGAGCCACGATGGGATCGGAGACGACGGCAGCGGCGACCGGCGCAGTGGGGAAGGTTCGCCGCGATCCAATGGCAATGCTGCCGTTCTGCGGTTACCACATGGGCGATTATTTCCGGCATTGGCTGAAAGTGCAGCGGCAACTCTCAGAGACACCGCGAATCTTCAACGTGAACTGGTTCCGCAAAGATGCAGATGGCGCATTTATCTGGCCCGGATTCCGGGAAAACATGCGCGTCCTCAAATGGATTATCGATCGCGCGCGCGGCCGCGCCGTGGGCAAGGAGACACCCATAGGCTGGATGCCGCGTTATGACGATATTGAATGGAAAGGTTTGGATTTCCCGCGGGAACGATTTGAAGAGCTCCAGAGCTTTAGCCGCGAACAGTGGAAACAGGAAGTAATCAGCCACGAAGATCTCTTCATCGACCTGCACGATCACCTTCCACCCGAAATCGTCTACGAACGCGAGCTATTGATCTGTCGGCTGTAAGGCAAGCGGAGCAGCGCCGCTGTTCCGCTCCCGCCATTGGTTTCGGACCGGTGGATTCGGATCTGTGAGATTAAAAATCAACCGGCGAGGCGTTTCGCAAGACTTCGGACGGCTTTTCTCCGAAAGCAGTCGGCGGAATGGTCGTTGACGATGCCAACCGCCTGCATCCACGCGTAGACGATCACGGGCCCGGCAAATTTGAACCCACGGGTCCGGAGGGCCTTCGAGATCTCCTCTGAAAGGGCGCTTTTCGTGGGACGCTCGCCGCTGTTCTCGATTGGCCTGCCGCCCGCCATCTTCCAGATGAATTGGGAAAAGTCTTCGCCGGCTTTGCGCATCGTCAGATATGCTCGGGCGCCAGCAATCGTCGCTTCGATCTTTGCCCGGGAGCGAACAATTCCTGGATCCTCGAGCATTCGCTCGATCTCCCTTTCGCCGAAACGCGTCACCTTCTCTGGAACGAAACCGCAAAATGCCGTTCGGAACGCCTCTCGTTTGCGCAGAATGATCGACCAGGAGAGGCCGGCCTGGAAGCCGTCCAGCATCAGCTTCTCCCATAGCGCGCGGCTATCGTACTCCGGCACGCCCCATTCCTGGTCGTGATAAAGGCGCATCAGCGGGTCCTTTTCAGCCCACGAGCAGCGGCGCGGATTATCCGCTGATACTTGTCTCAAACCGCCCCCTGTAGTCTGTAAACGTATGCTTCGGTCCGCCCTTATTGCGGTTCTTGCGGCTGGCGTTTCGTCTGGCGCCGCGGATCACCCAGTTCGTGTCGCATCGCTCAACCTCGATAAAAAATCCGGTTCGGAGCTGATCGTGAAACTCTCCGCTGAACCCGATCTTCGCAAGGCCGATATCCTGCTGTTGCAGGAGGTCGTCGATTCTCCTCGTTTTCATGGGGCCGAAGATGCTGCGAAAGCCCTCGGCATGCAGTTCGTATTCGCAAAAGCGTTCACTCTCGAGGGCGATACCGATGAAGGTCTTGCGATCCTGAGCCGCTACCCGCTCGGAGCGCACCGCGCCGTACCTCTTGCGCGTAATCAGCTTCATTTCAAAAACCGGATCCGCATTGCGCTTCTGAGCGACATCGCGATGCCGTGGGGCCATACTCAGGTGATCTGCATCCATCAGGACAACCGGATCAATGAGGAAGAAAAGATCCGACAGCTTCATGACGTTTGGCCGGCGATCGACCCAAACGGCCCCGCCATCCTCGGCGGCGATTTCAACACCGGCGATTTTTACTGGATCTCCCACATCATCCCTATTCCGCAGGCCCAGCACCAGCGTGAAGCCCTTATTCAGGATGCGCGGCGCCACGGCTTCATTACGAATCTGGGGGCAGGGCCCGCCACTTACCACATCCCTGGCCAGAAAATCGACTGGATCTTCGTGCGCAATCTCAAGCCCCTCGATTCAGGCGTCACCCGCATCCGGTTCTCGGACCACAACTCGGTCTGGATAACTGTTCAAGGCCACTGAGCAGCGCGCTGCCGCACGCGCGGGCCTTACATCACCCCAAATTTTTCGAAAGCCTCGACCGCGGGCATCCCGGCGCGAATTGCCTCGCGAACAAGATTTTCCTTGCTCGCCTTTTCGAGCGCCCTCGTGATCACTTCCTGCTCTGCTTCACGAGGAATCGCAAGCAGCCCGTCGATATCGCCGAAAATCACATCGCCCGGATGAATTCGCACGCCTTCAATTTCGATCTGTACCCGAAAATCCACGACCTTGCCTCGCGGCCCCTGGTCCTGCGCATAGCAGCCAAGGGAGAAAGTGGCAAAACCGAGTTGGAGAATTCCGTGCGTATCGCGCGAATATCCGTTCACCACGGCTCCCGCCGCCCCGAGCCGTTGTGCGCGAGTGCTCATCAGTTCGCCCCACAATGCATACCGGGGCGTGCCGCCCGTCGCGACGTAGACCTCCCCCGGCTTCAGGTCGTCCAGCGCGTGCAGCATCAGCCCGAACGGCTGACCACCCAATGGTGAATTACCGCGCTCGCCCGGCGAGTTGTAGTAATCGGCCTCGAGCACCGGCATCGCGCGCCCCGCCACCACCATTCGCGGATTCAGCGGTCGTATGGCAGGCGGCAGAAACTGATGCAGGTATCCGAGCGCATCGAGCACGTCACCCACTACAGCCGTGAAAAGTTTCGATCGCATCAGTTCGAACAACTCGCCGTCATTTCGCCACATAAAACTCATGAACAGCCGAGTATACAAGCCGATGGTTTGCGCGATCTGTAACGCTCCTAACCGAAGTGCGCCGGTTGCGAAGGAATGTGGAATTTGGGCTGCTTTAAATGACCAATCGCTGATGGACACGTATTTCCATAAACCGCGAAACTGGAAAAGGGCGTTGTGATCCGGGGCGATTATTTATTGGCCGTTTGCCTTTTCACCGTTGCATTGTTTCCTGCTGAAGGCCAGGTGGACCAGTTCGAGGGCAAGCCGATTGTGGATATCCAGTATTCGTCGTCTCAGTCCCTCGCGCCCGAGGACCTTGCGAAAGCCCAACCGATGCGCAAGGGGCAGCCGTTGCGAGCGGCGGATGTCGCCCACGCAATCGACGCTCTGTTTGCCACCGGAAGGTTCGCGGACGTTGTCGCAGAGGCCGAGCCTTCCGGAAATGGCGTGGTTGTCCGTTTCGTGACACAACCGCAATGGTTCGTGGGTGGGGTAAATGCCGAAGGCAAAATCTCCTACCCTCCCAACCGCGGCGAACTTGCCAGCAACGGCCAGTTCACTCTCGGCGGACCGTTTCGCCAGGAAGATGTCGACAACGCCGTTAAAAGCATCAGGCGCCTGCTGCAGGCCAATGGTTTTTACGAAAACGCAGTAACGCCCTCCATCGAGCGGTCTCCGGAAGGCCAGCAGGCATTCATTACCTTTCAGGTTCACGAAGGGAAGCGCGCGAAATATACAACGCCGGTGATAAACGGCAACAAACTGCTCTCCGATGCCGTCATCATCCGCGCCACGAAGTGGCGCATTCCCATCATTCACTGGTGGCGAGAGGTTACGGACGCCCGGACGCGCGGCGGCGTTCAGGGAGTGCAAAAGAAATACCAGAGCAAGGGCCGCCTCGCCGCCAAAATTGACCTGACTGGTCTTGGTTACGATGCGGCTACGCGCCGCGTGACGCAGCATCTGGACGTCCATCCCGGGCCGGTCGTCAAAGTCGAAGCCGTCGAGGCCAAAATCTCCAAAAGAAAACTGAAGCGATATGTACCCATCTTTCAGGAGCGCGCAGTCGACAACGACCTGATAGTTCAGGGCCAGCGCAATCTCGAGGATTATTTTCAAAGCCAGGGCTATTACGACGTCGGCGTTGATTTCCGCATCGAGCATCCGGATCAGAACACCGAAGTTATCCAATACGTCATCTCGAGGGGGCAGCGCTATAAAGTCGTCCGCGTTGCTATCGTGGGCAACAAATACTTCACCCAGGACATGATCCGTGAGCGCATGTTCATTGCGCCCAGCGCTTTCAACCTTCGCCATGGCCGCTATAGCGAGGCCTTCCGCAAGAAGGATGAAGCCAACATCTCCGATCTTTATAAGGCGAACGGATTTCGCGACGTCGTCGTGAGGATCGCCGTCGAGAAAACGTATAAAGGCAAAACCGGAGATGTAGCGGTGACGGTCAACATCACGGAGGGTCCGCAGTGGACTGTAGATACGCTCACCATCGAAGGCGCTGAAAAGCTGAATCGCGAGGCGGTTGTCAGCCAGATAACCTCTGTGGCCGGACAGCCGTTTGCCGAAGTGAATCTCGCTTCGGATAAGAATGCCGTTCTCACGTACTACTACCAGAACGGCTTCCCCTCGGCAACCTTCAAGGCCGCATGGAGAAACGCCGCTCGGGCGAATCACGTTGAAATTCTCTACAGAATCTCGGAGGGCGACCGGCAATTTGTCCGACAGATCATCACTTCCGGCGTCCACATCACACGCCCCAGCATCCTCCGGCATGAGATCACTCTGAAGCCGGGCGATCCGCTTTCGCCAGTTCAGGAGACGAACATTCAGCAGAGCCTCTACAATCTCGGCATCTTTGCCCGCGTAGACACCGCCATTCAGAATCCGGATGGCGCGACGGACCATAAGTACGTCCTCTATAACTTCCAGGAAGCCAACCGTTACGCCCTGAACGTCGGCATTGGCGCGATGGTCGCGAAGTTCGGAACGCCCAGCAGCTCTTCGCTTTCCGGCGCTGCCGGTATTACTGGTTTCAGTCCCGAAGTCTCCGCAGATATCAGTCGCCTGAATTTCCTTGGCCTGGGCCACTCCATTTCGCTGCGAGGCGCTTACTCGACCATCGATAAACTGGCGGCGCTTACTTACACTCAGCCCCGTTTTCGCAACAGCGAAGGCAGGACCATTACTTACACGCTTCTTTACAACGATCAACTCAATATCAGAACCTTTTCCTCCATAACTGAATCGGCCTCGGTCCAGCTGTCACAGAAGTTCTCAAAGTCTCTTACCGGAATGTTCCGGCTGGAATACCGCCGCGTCAGTGTCAACAACGTGATCATCCCGGTTCTGCTTATCCCGCAATTCGTGCAACCCGTCCGTCTTGGCATTATTGCTTCGAATTTCGTCTGGGACCGGCGTAACAACCAGTCGAATCCCTCCCGCGGGATGTATAACACCGTGGATATAGCTCTGGCCGACCGATGGTTCGGCTCGCAGCGCAACTTCGGCAGGGCCCTCATCCGTAACGCGACCTATTACAAGCTCACCGGCCAGTGGATTCTGGCCCGTCAGACCGGGTTCGGCATTATTGAGCCTTTCAATGCGCCGGCCGGTCTCACTGAACAGCAGTCCGTGCCACTTCCAGAAAGATTTTTCGGCGGCGGCGCGGACTCGCTGCGGGCGTTCCCATATAACCAGGCCGGGCCGCGCGATGTCGGCGCGCCGCTCGTCCCTGGCGGTCCGGCTTCACGGCCGACCGGCTTTCCGCTCGGGGGGAATGCCACTTTCTTCAATAACGTCGAGCTGCGGTTTCCACTTCTCGGAGAGAACATTCAGGGAGTCCTTTTTCACGATATGGGGAATGTGTTCTCCTCCCTGAGCGACGTTTCGCTGCGTTTCCACCAGAAAAACCTGCAGGACTTCAACTACACCGTTCACGCCGCCGGTTTCGGCATTCGATACCGCACTCCCGTTGGGCCGGTCCGGGTCGATCTGGCTTACAGCATCAACCCGCCGAAATTCCTCGGCTTCGGAGGCACGCCCGCGCAACTGTTGAACTGCAATCCCAATCTTCCGGAGAGCCAGTTGCCCGGCTATTGCCAGAGCACGCAGCAAAGCATCAGTCATTTCCAGTTCTTCTTCTCGATCGGGCAGACCTTCTGATGTTGAAGCTCGGATTATTTCTCGCCGCTATTGCCGTCGCTCTTTCAGGCGCGGTCGTCCTCGACCGGATCGCCGTTGTGGTGAACAAACACGCGATTAAGCTCAGCGACATCCAGCATGAGTTGCGGCTCACCGAATTCATTAACAGCCAGCCGCTCGATCTCGGAGCCGCGGCGCGAAAGCAAGCGGCCGACCACCTCATCGACCAGGCGGTCATCCGCGATGAAATCGCTCTGGAAGGTTATGGCCGCGCCACGGATGCGCAGGCCACGTCCCTGCTCAATCAGTTGCGCAAAAATCGTTTTACCGGATCCGACACCCGCCTCCGCGCGTCTCTCGAGCGCTACGGCCTGACCGAAAACGAATTGCACGATCACCTGCTCTGGCAGATGACGGTGCTCAATTTTATCGACCAGCGCTTCCGCCCGGGAGTCCTGGTTAACGACGATGATGTCCGCAAATATTACGACAGCCACCTTGATCAGTTGAAAAAGCAGCACCCGCGGGATTTTTCCTTCGAAAAGCTTGCGCCGGAAATACGCACGCTGCTCGAAGGCGAGCAGGTAAATAAGCAGTTCGACGCATGGCTTGATGAATCCCGTAAGAACGCTCGCATCCAGTACCTGAACGGAGCTTTCCAGTGAGCCGCAAAGTTCGCATTCTTCGCAATGTTGTGGTTGGCCTCGCCGGGTTGATCGCTCTTCTGATCGTCGCGGTGCTCGTCGTAGTCCATACCGATTGGTTTCGCAACTTCGTTCGTCAGGAAATCATCACGCAGACCCAGAACGCCACGGGTGGCCGCGTGGAAGTCGGCAGCTTCGACTTGAATGTCTCTCACCTCCGCGCCGTTGTCACCAATTTCGTAATCCATGGAAAAGAACCCGCTTCCGCTGCGCCGTTTGTGCGCGTGGCCCGGCTGGAAGTCGATATCCGACTCTTCGCGGGCAAGCTGTTCTCTATTGCTTATCTGGGAATTCAGCGGCCTGAGGCCAACATCATCCAGTTCGCGGATGGAACAACCAACGTCCCCACGCCCAAGGTCCAGAAGGAATCAAATAACTCCACGCTCAAAACGGTGGTGGACCTCGCCGTGGGTCACTTCGACCTGGCAAATGGCCTTCTCTCGTTCGAGGCTCGAAAGCAGCCATTGAATATCCGGGGCACGAATCTCGTCGCGCAACTGTACTACAACGCGAGTCAAAAGGGTTACGAAGGTCAGGTTTCCCTGAACCCTTTGTATGTCACTCAGGGTCGCAACACGCCGGTGAATTTCCGCATTACGATGCCGGTCACGCTGGTCGAAGACCGCATCGACCTGCATAATGTCACAATCGCAACATCGGTATCCTCCATGTCCATCGATGCTTCTGTCGAAAACATGAAGAGCCCTCGCGTCTCCGCGAAAGTGAACGGCCATCTCGCCATGATTGACGTCCAGAACCTCACCGGCACGCCGCTCGCCATCAATGTGCGGAACGTGCCTGACGAGATCGATCTTTCCGCCAACGCTCTGGTCGCCAATGACAGGATTACGGTCACGGGTCTTCGGGTCGGCCTCGGCCAGTCGACGATTGAAGCATCGGGTGTCCTGAAAGATCCCAAAAGCAACGGCGCTCTTGCGATCAAAGCATCGCTCGATCTTGGTCAACTTGGCCGGCTTGCAAAAGTCGCCCAACGTCCGGACGGAACGGTTCTGCTGAACGCCAACGCGACATTGGATCAGGCCAACAACTACAAAGTGGCGGGAAATATAGAGGCCAAAAACGTCTCGTTCTCTCAGGGCGCCCAGCGCATCCAGAACGTGAATCTGTACTCGGCAGTCTCCATGGATCCGCACAAGATCGGCCTGAACGGATTTCGCCTGAATGCGTTCGGCGGACAGTTCAATGGCAACATCGCACTTGCGGATTTCTCGCGCTACAACGTTCAGGGCCGTCTCAGTGATTTCAATCTCAGGACCCTTTCACGGCTCGCGGGCGAACAGCTGCCTTATGATGGCGTGCTTTCGGGCTCCGTTGATGCTTCAGGAGACGTCAAAGCGCCCGGCGCGAAAAGCGTTATGGCAAAGGCCAATCTCGTCATCGCTCCCGGACGAAATGGAATCCCCGTATCGGGCAGGCTGAACGCGAACTACAGCGGCGCGACCGATAACGTAACGGTTCTCAACTCTTATCTCGCGCTGCCTCATACACGTCTCACCATCAATGGCTCCGTCGGCCAGCACCTCAATCTCAACCTGACTTCTCATAACCTGAATGATCTGCTCGCAGTCGTACCGTCGACCGGACCTCCGCCCGTTGCTCTTGGACCGAATGGTGTTCTGACCTTCAATGGCGCGGTCACTGGCGGTCTATCAAAGTTGCGTGTTGCGGGCCATCTCGCCGCGAACACATTTAGCGTCGAAGGGCGTCCTTTCAACAGCGTCGGTCTCGATCTCGCCGCTGCTCAATCCGGGGCCTCGGTGCAAAACGGCTCTCTCACGAGCGGCAATATGCAGGCAGTTTTCGACGCTTCCCTCGGGCTGCGCAAATGGTCCACCACGCCACGCTCGTCGCTCGCTGTGAACGCGGCAATTCGAACAGGCGACCTTTCGGACCTCGTGGCGATCGCGGGGCAGTCCCCTGCCGGCTATTCCGGTCCGCTCACGGCTAACGTGAAGATCGGCGGCGCCATTTCGAATCCCGAGGGCGGCGCTATGCTCGATGTTGGCCGCGGAACGATCGCCAATGAACCGTTCGATCAGATCCATGCGCAACTCAACCTCTCCGACGGCCTCGTTGCGATTCCGGTAGCGTACATCGCCAGCGGACCGGCCCGCGTCGACCTCACGGCCGAGTTCCGTCATCCACGCGACACCTTTTCCAGCGGCAATATCCACGCTCATCTCCAGAGCCAGGGCGTGGATCTGGCGAAAATCCGATCCGTGCAGCACCGGGTGCGCGCCGCCGGCACGCTGCAATTGAACGCCGACGTGAACGCCAGCCTCGTTCCCACCAAAGTCGCGGGCAAACAACAGACGTCATTTCTGCTCAATAATGTCAACGCCGACGCGTCGGGCAACGGCTTGCAATTCAACGGCGATCCCTATGGGAACCTGAATCTTACCGCGCGCACTCAGGGCCGCAGCGTTAGTTACAACCTCTCGCTTAACAATGCCGGTTCGGGACTCCGGGTTAACGGTAGTACCGTGCTCACGACGAATTACCCAACGTCGGCGCAGGTTAACATCAGCGATTTCTCCGTCGAGCGGTTGCTGAATCTCGCGAACCGCCAAGACGTTCCTGTACGCGGCATTCTCTCAGGGCAGGCGAACGTCAGCGGAACCATCACTAATCCTCAGGGCAACGCCGCCGTTCTGCTTACCCGCGCCAATGTTTACCGGGAACCGCTCGACGCCGTCCGCCTCCGCGTCAACTACGCTCCGCAAAGCATCGATATCCAGCAGTTTGAAGTCGTGCGCGGTCCCGAGCGCGTTGACTTGACGGCGCGATACGATCATCCAACTGACAATCTACAGGAGGGCTCGGCCACCTTCAAACTGACGACCACGCCAATCAATCTTCGTACCATCAACAATGTCCAGCGGATGCGGCCGGGTCTCGGCGGAATGTTTAATATTCAGGCGAGTGGCGCCGCCACCGTTCACGCTAACGATCCACGCATCATGGTTTCGACGCTCGATGCGAACGTGGCGGCCACTGGCATCGCGGCGAACGGCAGGAACTTCGGGGATCTGAAGCTTACCGCGAATACCGCGGCCCCCAACCGCGTGAACTTCGCCCTCGATTCCAATCTCGCGGGCGCATCGATCCACGGCGCCGCTAACGCAGAGCTTTCCGGACAGTATCCCGTCAAGGGGCAGATCGCCTTTAATAATGTCGCATGGACGCGCGTTCAGGACCTTCTCGGCCGAGCGACGGGCGAACCTTCCGCGTTTGAGGCCACCACCGATGGTTCCATCTCCGTCAGCGGGCCCGTGCTCGATCCCAATCAGCTCAACGGAGCGTTTACGCTCTCAAAACTGAACTTCACCACCGTTCCCCGGCCGGGCGCGGGAACTCCGGTCACCATTGTCAATCAGGGCCCTGTCTCAATCGTGATGACTCGCGGCGCCGTCAACGTGCAAAGCGCCCATCTCACCGGCCGCAACACGGATATTCAGTTGACCGGCGGCGCGTCGCTGCCCGCGAAAACCATCAACGCCACGGTGAACAGCAACGTCGATCTCGGTATTGCCCGCAATTTCAATCGCGACATCTTCGCGTCGGGCAAGATCGTTTTAAACGCCGTGGTCCGTGGGACCTTCTCGCAGCCGCTCGTCAATGGACAACTTGCGCTGCAGAACGTCGCTGCAAGCTATGCGTCCTTCCCCACTGGCATTTCGAACGCGAACGGAACAGTCGCCTTCAACGGCAATAATGCGCAAATCCAGAACATCACGGCGGAGGCGGGCGGGGGGAAAATCACTCTTTCGGGATTCGCCGGCTATTCGGATCTCCTCCGCTTCGGTATCCGCGCCAGCGCCAACGATGTGCGGATCCGAGTTCAGGAAGGCGTCAGCGTCAGCATCTCGGCCGATGTCCGCCTGAACGGAACTGAACAGAACAGCATCGCCGCCGGAACGGCCACCCTGGTTCAGGTAACTTACTCGCCGCAAAGTGATATCGGTTCGATACTTACCCGAGCCGCGCCGCCCGTGCAGTCGCCCAGCACGCCCTCGCCGTTCCTTGACAACATGAAGCTTGATATCCGCGTCCACACGTCAGCGGGGATGGCCGTGCAGGCATCGCTGGCGCAGAATCTGCGAGTGGATGCCGACATCCGGGTTCGCGGAACAGCGTCCACGCCGGGGGTCACCGGTCGCGTGAATATCTATGAAGGCCAGTTGGTCTTCTTCGGCGCGACCTACACCGTCGATCGCGGCTCCATTTCTTTTTTCAACCCCATCCGTATCGATCCAGTACTTGATATCAGTCTCGAGACAACGGCGCAGGGTGTGCACGTGGTGCTGCACGTCACCGGTCCGATCGAAGATATGCACCTGAGCTATACGTCCGATCCGCCCCTCCAATTTCAGGAGATCGTAGCCTTGCTTGCGGCCGGGAGCACCCCAACATCCGACGCGACGGTTCTTGCCCAGCAGCCCCAGCAGCCCCAGCAGTCGTTTCAGCAGCGAGGCGAATCTGCGCTGCTCGGCCAGGCGGTCGCGAATCCTGTGGCCAACCAGTTGCAGCGCGTATTCGGCATCACCCAGCTGAAGATCGATCCAACGTTTACCAGCGGCAGCACTATTCCAACCGCGCGCCTGACTCTGCAGCAGCGCATCACGCAGAACCTGACCTTCACTTACGTGGAAGACCTGAGCGATCCGAACGCCACTATTGTCAAGGTGGAGTGGGCCTTCTCTCAGCGCTGGTCCGCTGTAGCACAGCGCGATCAGAACGGAATATTCAGCATC